>Ga0065711_1028100_pt1 | contig 43655 bp, 25 predicted proteins | sample Hoacrofraction12_FD_59098 | JGI IMG/M metagenome (GOLD analysis project Ga0065711, IMG submission 59098) | Hoatzin crop microbial communities from Cojedes, Venezuela - Epithelial fraction 12 v2 (version 2) | ecosystem: Host-associated > Birds > Digestive system > Esophagus > Crop | place... | reverse complement strand
AAGAACTTCTTCCCTCTGAGGGTGATGGAGCCCTGGAACAGGCTGCCCAGGGAGGTTGTGGAGTCTCCTTCTCTGGAGATATTCAAGACCCGCCTGGACAAGGTCCTGTGTAGCCTGCTGTAGGTGACCCTGCTTCAGCAGTAGGGTTGGACTAGATGACCCACAGAGGTCCCTTCCAACCCCTACTATTCTGTGATTCTGTGATTCTGTAATGCAATGTCACATTGTATTAAATATCCTGTTTCAATGGCTAGTTTGGGTCAGCCCTCCTGGCTTCTTGTGAAAGTTAACCCTATCGCAGCCAAACCCAGGACAATTATTTATCCTATAATTGTACCTAAGGTCTCATAAAAATCATGCAAATGTTCTTTGTCGTAAAACAGAGTGTGGGGGGGGGAAATGTTTCTCTTCAAATATGTACTGTGCAATTGGAGAAGAAAACCAAAGAAATTGGTGCAGGAAACTCAAAAAGTAAGATGTAAGCTGATAAATACTTAGTTTAACTTTTTAAAGTTATCGAAAGTAAATGAAGCCGAAGCCAAAGGAAAGTGAAACTGCAGAATGATAACTTAGAAAAGATCACAAAAAAGGCAGAAAATGGAAAGATAAGAAACATTGCTTAGTAACTAACAGTCTTCACATTTACTTCCTTTTTTAATATGGATTTAACCCGTGTTATGCACATAAAGTGAATTAATTTCAGGTCCATATGCTAGCAAGTACGTTGTCAGTTCTGAGCTAGTAAGCAATATTATTATGCTCAGTTATGCTTACAGTTTTCCAGGTTTTATTTGAAGACTCAGGAATTGTATTTCTCTCGTAAAACATCATCTGTATCTTCAGTAATACCCTATGGCTTGCCAAATGCAGGAGATTTAGAAGATTTTTTTTGGACAGCCAGCATATTTCCTTTGATTTAATAAATTTCTCACGTGAACATTTTTTCACATAAGTAGGTGCTACAAAGGCCATACTTTCATCTTTGGAAGGTATTTAAGAAGGAGTAACATCTAAGTTCTCAAGTTCTTTAACTGCAAAATATTTCTTCAGTGAGAAATTTCAGCTTGGAGCTCAAAGACTTCCTGTTGCAAAGAAGATGGATTTTTGTTGCTCAGTTTAAAAATATGAATCACTCATCAAAAATCTGGAATATAAAATAGTCCTTTTAAACAGTTTGAAGATGCCTTTTGAATATTTCTGACATCCACTTGATTTATTTTTCTGACTCAGATCAAATGCTAACTGACCTTTTTTCTTTTTCTGGGGAGTACAAGTACAGAGAGTCAGAAAGTGAGAGGAAAGAAAATATTAATTAGCATACTGAATATGGCCAACTTAGTCAACTGTGTATTTTCCAGGAGTACGTCTTTGGTGGATCAATATGTTTTATATGGAAATAATTCTAGATGGGTACCTAATAAAGTTATACTCTGGGCTCATAATATCATTAGCTGAAGCGTAACAGAATGATTGTAAGGAAATCACAGATTACATTCTTTAATGTTGCTAGACATGAATCGTAAAACTACTAATATGATGACTTTTTATCAAATGGATTTTTCTTTTTATTTAGGTTTGTTTGACTGAACAGATTTACCTTATAATACCTTGTGTTTTTTTCCAAAATTTAGTGTATATGATGCAAATTTCACTGAAGTATTTTCAGTCTTTAGATGAAACTGAGATACATCTGAATTCCTTGCACGCGTTACACATGTGAAACTAATCAACTGATTGCTTGTTTTTCTTCATGCCTCTGTAATTCATATAGGTCAAGTGTTGTTTCATATCAGATACACTGAATTGTACGCAAGTATATGCATACATGCATTCTAGTAAAAAGAGACAACTACTTCATAAAAAGTCAAAAGGAAGATTAACTTTTCCTTCTTGAGAACCAAGAAATTCTTTGAGTGGGGATGTCTGTTCAACCATTACATTATCTAGTTCTTTACTGCTGGAACATGTTTAATTCCACAGTTCTCTTAAAGGCTCTGTGGAAATATACCTCCTTCCTCCTTTCTTGGGGGCCTACTTAGTAGGTTTATGAGATCAATAGACCAAACTGCATAAAACAGAATATAAAAATTTTTTCTTTCTTTAAAGGACTTTCAAACTAGCCAATAAGTTTTAAATTAAAAGGAGGCCTTCTACTGCATGAGGAAATGATCCATACAGCTAAAATGTCTGATGCAGTACAGTAGAACTGTAGGGACAACCTTTAAATAAATAACTGCTTTTTTAGAAATCCAGACAGAAGTACTGTAACTAAAGGTCACAGCTGGTAACCTTCAGTAGTTCTAAGGATATTAAAAATGTAAGCACAGAACCAGCTACCTTTGGAGTGTCTGTTTGCTAACAGCATGTGCTGTAAGTTGAATCAATAGACAGTCTCTGTATAAAGACCTTCTAGTATATCTGTAGCTTTCTCTTTTTTAAGGTTAATAGTTCTGTTAAGAAAAAGTTTGCTAAGTGGAACAAGACGAATTTTAATTGGAGAGAAAAAAAATCTTGCAATCTGTGTTTGTGGATTGTTTGCTCAAATAGCCTGATGTCACTGAAAATCTGTTTTCTTCTCTTTGCTGAACAGTTCAGATGAGCAAATTGATACTTCATATACCTTTGATGAGTTATTCCCGGTTCATTGTTATTACTTCAGCTCTGGGTAGTTTGGCTAATCAATTTATTACATGTGTAAAGACTGTGTGAATGGCTGACTGAAACTTTTAAGAAAGTTTATTAATTCAGAAAATTAATATAGTGTACATTTTTCATGCAAAAGAGCCAAATACCATGTTCTTATGGTCATTATTATTGGGAAATTGTTTTTTTCTTTACTAGGATCCACTCAACTATGAAATGCTGAAATACTGAAAAATGACAGGACCTATAAATACATAGGAATTCATAAAATATTTGAGATTTTGTTTTGTTTAGAAAATATTATTTTTTATTTTTCATTTTATTTTTTATTTCTGAGTAATATCTTCCAAACATAAAACCTAATATTGTTACAAAGCTTTATGTATTATTGATTCTATTTTGCTTACACATAATGATCTTTCTTCGGAGACATGTGTCTTTTGCAAAAACATAAAGCAAGATCTTGTACGTAGCTTTCATAACCTGTTCCACAGAGTATCTGTAAATTGGTTTCAGTTAAAATGACTGTCAATGCTTCAATATTATAGTTGTGCTCTGTGTTACAAAAAGATTAATTCTGTGATGGGCTAAGTATCATATGTGTTGTACTGAGTAGTCTTGTTCAACTCAATAGGACCCTGAAGTACGTGCTTAGCTTTCAGCTCAAACCAGTGCATATCATGAATGTCATTTGATTTCAATGGCATCAGAGATAGAGTATTCACTACTTTCCAAGTTCAATTTCAGAAACACTTTCAACCCACAGCTCTCAATTTCTGAAAAAATAAAATAATCCCTATAATATCATATAGCTCATGCCTACTTGTAGGTCACCAGTCTCTCTGTACAAGATTTAGAGGTCTGTTATCTTAGTATTTAATACAAAGATCTGTAATGACATTCATATTTATGTATCAAGGTGTTTTATATAATAACACAATTATGTATTTTCTCACAGTTCTTAAGAATACCAAAGGATTTTTATGGGGAAGTGATAACATTGATTTCTTTCGGTTGATTTATTCAGTGTGATGCCTGAAAAACAAAAAAAATTAAAAAACCTGGTGGTTTACAAGATTCTTTCTCTAGTGATATTTGTCTTTACGTAAGTCTCTTTACAGTGGAAAGCAAGACTCTTTTCAAAAATGACAACTAGATACTCTGCTAAATAATTTACGTTGTTTATTGTACATCAAGTATCTAAAGTATAAAATAATCTGTATTTTAAAATTCAGTAGAGCTCTGAAAGCTCACAAGTCAATAAAATGGCGCTCCGACGCTACAGTTTTCTTTATTGGTCATTGTCTAGTGTAAAGAGCAATGAAAAAACACAAGCCATAATTAGTGAAATAGTGAACTTGAAGCAATTGATGTTAGACTTAACTTTATCTCAGCAAAGCAAGTAAAAGTTTTCATCTACATGTTGTACACTTGTTCTTTTGCTGCAGGAACTGTTCTCATCTCGTAACATACTTTTTCTTAACTATGTGCCAGAGTACACTTTTATTAAGTATATGAAGATTTATTGAGCTGAATGTAAGTATATGTAGTACAGTGGGAGAAAAGTAACATGGCATTTATGCATACTCAGTCTATTGCGATCATCCTGAGAGGAGGTACAGTCATAATAAACCCAGGAGTTTAATCAAGGATTAACAAGACTTTTAACTGCCTGGAAAAGACAGCTATAGGAGAGATAAGTGGTTGTTCTTTGGTTACAGTCCTCAGACAGGCAGTTCTCTGAACTCACACCTAATTTGGTTATAATTAGAACCATATTTGTATGTGCTATGTGCATTCTTAGTGCCTTCAATTTACTGTGGAAACTTGTATTTTAGGCAATGGAATATCACAAAGAAACGAAGCTGTTCTTGTTCAAGTTGGAAGGAATTTCGTGGTACTTCGTTCAGGAGCAATGCAATATTTCTTACAAGTCCATATTCTGACTCATTTGTATTAGTAATTTAAGAATAAGATTCTGCTTATTCTGATTAATTGTAGGATCCAGGCCTGAAAATAGGAGTAGACTAGAAAATTACAATATTTTAAGAGAAAACTGACAAGGTGAAAGGTCTAAAGTTAATTAGTGTGCCTAGACTGATTAATATCTGCTGTTATTTGTATTATTATGGAATCTGAAAGCTCATATTAGGTGAACCAGGTGTAACAGGTGAAAGTAATGAAAGATAGAGTTCCACATAATTTCACCAGTAGCTGTATCAATAATCTGCTTTGAAGCAGCTTATAACAAGATCCTGTTCATTCCAAAGGTAGGAAAACAGAAAATAATGAGGACAGGAAGAAAAGGAAATTGTGCTATCATGTTCCTTATTCTTTGAAAGCCTGTATGTTACAAATATATTGGAAGAAAAGTTCATAGATATCTGTCTTCACTGTTGTACAATGAAGCTGTGTTTAGAATGAAATTGTAGCAGGTTCATGTTTACAGCCAGTATTTAGTAACACATAAAAAATATGTAGTGATGATGAAGAGAGCTAAAGATGGAAATCACAGATGCAGATTTGAAGGATAAATTAAAAAACATTCCTGCTTGATAGTGATTTCCTTCACTGAGGCTGATGCTATTGTAGAAATTAACTGTATCACAAGGCAGTATTCAAATAAACTAAAAATTATGTAGAAGTGTCTTAATGTGCAGAAAATTCCAGTGACTTACTGTGCTTTTTATCTGATTGAAGAAGGTATAAGAGGAATCATATCTTGAAATTATAAAATCTAGTGAATTTAGAAATAAAAAGCACATTTTTTATAAAAACAGAATGTGATTAAATGAATGAAATTGATAGAAAATAGTAAAGCTTCATCTTTCTGATTCTGAGTAAGGACTGGATGTTTTTTGAAAGATGTTGTTTATTGTATTCAGTCACTGAGATCACTAAAAATTACATTTTACAGAAGTCAAACCTGATAGTCTAAGAACTTTTTCTGGATCAATCCAGGCTGAGTTACAGCCTTCCAACAGGATAGTGGACAGCTGCTGCAGCACTGCAATAGACAGCCTGTTGTCTTAACCTTGCCAAAAGGCAAGGGAAAATTTATACTCTCATGAAGTTAGTTTAAAATAATACATTTTATCTCACAAGCTAGGGTGAGCTAAGTGTGAACATGTGGTCTGTTGTAACTCACCTGATGAACAGTGACTTGTAAAGCTGCCATAAACTGATTGCTTTTGATTGTGTGTCTGTATGCTTCTATGAACAGGAAATATTCCAAACTTTAGAGCTGTTACAGCTTGGCCCTGTATGGGTAGCAGCACTTTTATGAAATGTGGTGGGATCTGTAATTCTGATGGGAATAAGTACTTTTAAAAATTGGCGTATAAATGAACAAGTACGAATGAGTGTACGTCCTTATTTAATCATGATATGATTCACGGATGATAATAATGTTAGACATGTGATCCAATAAGATACACTTTGAGACCTTTGCTAACATAATTCATTTAAATCCACTGTTCTACTCTTTGGGAGCTTCTGGAAACATCTTTGTCTTACAAGATAACATCAAGGTTAAACAAAATTAATGAAAATATTTGATATAAAAGGGGTCAACATTCCAGAATCCAGGTACTACAATGAAAGCATCTTTCAATAATGCAAAAAGTATAAGTCAGTTCAAAACTACAAGCTAGAATAACAATTTGTATTACCACAGACAGATGATTACAAATTCAGGCTGAACACATGAGCCGTTAAAAGATAAAGATCCCATTTACATTTAAGGTGGTTGATAAGTGTATGAAGGAAGATGAAAAGTTTTTTTAAAAAAGAGATTAAATAAAATGTTTAAATTGTTTATAAACAAAGCATTCTCTAAAGAGTGCTAAGATGTATCTGTACTGTAGTGAATTAGAATTTCTAAATGAAAATGTTTTGATATATCTCTCCCAGTAAATTATATTAGCTTTACTTTTCTCAAGCTATACAGTGATTCATCAAATGTTTTTCATCAGAAGCTATGTTATTCTTCTACAATAACTGGCCTCTGTGTCAGCCTTTCATGGTGAACAAAGGAAATCAACAACCTTCTCATTCTTTCTCAGATGTGCTTCTTCTAAAACAAAGCTGAAACACCTGCCGGTATGTCTGTCTGTGAGAAGCCAAAAGTAAAGACACCTGCTCTGCAGAAAAATGTCAGTCGTCAGTGCTCTCAATGCAGTATCTACCGATGCTGTGCAGTTTTATATAACCCATTTTCTTATTTTCCATATGTCCAAGAACCTTGAATGAAGACAGGAACTTAACAGCTCATCATCTCTACTTGAATTAATAATTTTCTGTTTGTGATATCACAAATTATTGCTATGAAAATGATTATGATTTCACAAAAGGCTGTGGTAAAAAATACGCTGTAAATGCTTCTAGTCAAAGATACTCTTTTCATGCAAATGAAAATCTAATTAGAAGAGGAAACAATATGTTTTTACAGAGCACCATGAAAAGAGCTACTCAGCATTAAGTATAGTTTGACAAAGAAGTTGGCCTGAAAAAATCTACTGGAGTAAGTAAAAGTTATTGAATATTTAATCTGCTTTTTAGGACATAATCCTAAAATATTCAATCCATGGAACTTCTGTGAAATCAGAATAACACTTGCTTTTGAAGTCTTTGCAAAAGTTAGTCTTTCAATTTCTTTAAAATCTATGTCACTGGAATGGGGAATTCATTTTAGATACATTATCAGAGTTTAGTCTATTTGCACACAGAATTCTGTCATATAGTCTAATAAGATTGCCTAGAAGTACTGAAGACTATTACGCCAGGGTTCCAAGAATACCTGTCATACTGTATGTAAAACAATATTTTAGATTCACTTTTAATATATATTTTTTTTGTTTTCCTTTACAAATCTCTTCTGCTTTCTGAACAATTAATATTTTACAATGGAGACTTATAGATGTTTTTAATCCTAAATGGTGGTTGTTTCTTTCAGCTCTGCTCCTTCAGGACCCTGCTCCCAGATCAAAAACATCATCCTCATAAAGAAGGTGTTTCAAGCAGAAGCTTGCAGGCATGCATTCAGAATTAGAGTTAGTAGATGTAAGTATCATAAGGATACATTGGAATAATAAGGAAATGTATTTTATTAGAAAATACAAGTTTGTAAAGGCAAAAGCTCTTCAGAGAAGTGGAATGATTCTGAGAAAAACAAAATTAAGATAAATTTTTAATTTCAGAATGAAAAAATTCAAAGTCATGAAATAGTGAAGCTGAAGAAAACCTTGGAATAACTGAAAACATTTAGATCAAGTCTTCCCATTATTTTGCCTTCTTACATTAACAAAATCTTAAAAATCAGTTCATTAAAAACATTTTGACCGCTTTGACCCTTTGGATACCGGTTTGTCTTGCTTTTCTCAGTCTTTTTTCCTGTTCAGTAAAGCGTAATCACTAAATGAAGGGGAGAAACCCATGGCTCACTGGTTATAACACATGACACATGGTTTATAGGATATAGGTATATACTATAGAACTGAACAGGGCAAAGGAAGTATTTGAAATTGTGGCTGCTGTTTCCCACGTTAGTTTGAGAGGCTGAGGTTCAAGGTTTCTTATTCTAATTAGGCAAACCAGGGATGTGAACAACTCCACAGTTAGAAACTGATTGTAGCTTTTTAGGATAGTGCTGATTCGGTATAATCAGTTTTAATAGGAATAGAACTAGATGACCTTGAGGTCACCAAGAAATCACCTCAAAAATGCAAAAGCAGACTCAAAATCCTCCACCCAAACTGTGCTATGAGTTTGGGATGTTTAGTGTAATTTCTGTAGCTTGAATACAAGAAAATTAAGCACGAAAGGAGTCCAGGAAATAAAAAAATAATTTAATGCATTGTACACATTCCAGTTATGTGAAAAGGCATATATGCGTTAAATATATATTGTATATTATTCATTGAGTGCATGGTATAGTACAGACAAATTTGTTTAAAAAGTTCTATTAAGAGAAGGCTATTGGAATCTAAGCATGTATACACTGAAGTATACCTCTATACTACAGCTTCTTTAATAGATAAAAAATTTAATTTATATACAATTTCCATGAAATTTATAATGAAATTTATTTTATATATTTTTTATTGGTATACTGAAAGAAGATAATTTTTCCCTTTCCATATTGTTTCCTAATCTTTAATCCAACATTTCTTTATACAAAGCATGGGACATTTTGTAAATATACTTGCATATGCCAAAATAAGTTTTTAAATTTATAGGAATCATTGTAAAAAAAAAAAGCTCAATTAACTAAAATCCAAATAAAAGGTGTAATATCCATATGTTGTTCTTATAATTGTAATTAAATTATAATTCTATTATAATTCTATTATAAAAGTAAAGGAAAAAGTGGGTTAGACAATGTGCTCCATAGAGAAAAAAATAGAGTGAAGCAATGAAATTTAGGAATTTGGGACAAATCCAATGAACAGTGTCAGCCTGAAAAATCCTGGATTGGGCTGCTCTTAAATTGCCCTTGATCATGCTATGCTATTTGTTTAATTATTACATCTAGGATTTAATATTTACATGCCAGTAGTTATTTAGCTGATTAAGATCAGAAGACTTGATTTTGCACTTCCCAATATGGATGCCTTCCTGAGCTGCAGTGTCACTTAATTAGGTGGGTGAGGGCGTGAGAGGTACTGTCTAAGCTCTGTGTCAACGGCTATTTATGCATGTTTCATTTAAAGGTAGTTGGATAAAATATATGATTGCCATTGGGAATGTTGACCAGAAAAGAAGAAGGATCTTTAATCAGAGACCTTGTCATACAGCAGTAGGATTTCTTTTTGCTTATTCTCTGCATGACTTCTGTAACGCTGCATTTGGTTACTAAAAAGTATCCCCTTTTCATCAGGAAGGTTAAGAGCTCAGCCCCAGGCTGCTCTACAGTTTGGAATTTCAGACACTTTCTCAGAAGGCAGAGCTATAGGTTTAAGCCTTCTCAAGCTGGACATCCTTTATGTCTCAATTCTGTTTCTTTAAGTATTTAAGGTACTATTACTACTAGGCTGCTGCGTGAAAAAATTATACATTCACTCCACTAGTCCTGTCTGCTCAGAAAAATACTTGGCATCTATTCCTAATAAAGTATTTTGATGCGAATCGTGTTTTCTGTTGCCTGGTTCTGTTAGTTGATACATCATTTGAAAGTGCAAGTAGGGGGGTGTGTCAGTGGAGAAAAGTAACACCTCCAAAAGATCTTGTTGATCAGCAGTGGATGGAGCGTGGCTGCCTCAGGGGATCCTGCTGGAGCCAGGAGACATTTTTATGTGTTGTTCTATCTCATGTAATATAGGTAGGCTGAATCTGACCTTGTGTTGCTTTACAGTTCATGGTCAGACCCTCAGCTGATAAAAAGCTGATGTAAGTCTGGATGATGTCAGGCCCGAGCCCTTAATATTCATTAGTAACACCTTGAATCCTTTTAGTGGTATCTTGTCTTTATTAATGTTCTGTTGTGGTGACATATCAATTTCAGTATTTGGACCTGCAGTTGGCTCTTTGTATTGATTTTTCAAATTAAGTTAGAAAAGGTTGTGAACTTTTTCCAGTAGGTATGAAATGATTTATCACTACAAAGAACTATATGTCTCTTCACTGGAATAGGAGAGATGGGCTCAGCTCCCACTATTAGCTAGGAGATCTTTTGTATATTGAGCTACACTTAAAAAGTTCAGGAAAGCTAGCATTCATTTAGGTTGATTTTACTATGATGGAAATATCCTTTTGTTATATAGATTGGAATAAATCTACACATTTTCCATAGCCTTTGGAGAATCAGTGTGCTTCATATGGCTAAGAATTATTTGGTCACCTTGCCATTTAGTTATTTCAGTTTGCTTACCTAGAATTCCTTCTTCTTTGGAGAGATGCAAGAAGTGCACCTGAACCAAAACCTTGGTGCAAAGTACCTTACACACTGCAAAAATAATAGAATGAAACTCCCAGTCTCAGTTTAGCTATGACTAACTCATATTTCAAAAAGTATATCTTTTATACAAAACAATGATAAGTAGGCTAGTAAATGGTAAGTTTTCCTAAGATGACAAAGATGGCAGCTATGAAGACAGCAACTTGGTGACACCCTCACTTGAAGACTGCAAATTCAGAATGAAATATGGTACCCTCTTCTTCACTGACTTCTGTAATAGTGTTTTGAAGTCATGGTGGGTTCTAGTGCACTAAAACCAGTCTCTTTCGTATGTCATAGCTATTTCCAGGCCTCTTCGCTGTTTCTTCATCTCACCCTCACAGCACACCTATCCTTCACATCCTTCACTCCTGCTCTCCCGTTTCTCCTTATCAGCTACTTCTACTAATCCATCTTTCCTTCTGTGGTTTTTTTTCACTTTATTCAATCATCATCTGTAGCCAATTAAATATCAGTATTGCCATTACAAGTACTGGATCCCAGGTTTTGTAGACTCAGGACTTATTTGTGCTTTTCTTGGCCTGAGTTATTTTATCTTGGTTTAAATATGTTAACAATTGCCTAATGATCAGATAACTTAAAAATTTTGCTTTAGTGCATAGTGATAACAAGTAGTTATTCTGTGCAGATTAAATTGTCTCAGAATAAAAGTGGTGTGGATGGTGGGCACAGAATGGTATCAGAAGCTATTCCCTAGTGTTGAAATCTTATTATATGCAGACCCTTTATATATGCAGTCAAAAATTTATTGTTCATACAGCTGAAATCTTAACAGTCTAATCAAAGAATTTTTATTAGCCCAGATTTAGTTATTGCAGAAAAAGAAAATGAAGTGTACTACCATTAAGGAAAAAAAATCTGTTATAATAAGGTTTAAATTGTTATACACACAGCCTAGTACCTAGCCCTTTTTCTGGTGTGATGCCCATCTTTCCACTGCTCCTCTGTATCCTGAGGTAAATGCACTCATTCTGGAGTGGGGTATGGGAAGTCACCAGCATCCTGAGTCCTTTATCTGGAGGAGTATGGTGTTATGATAGTTTTTTCCTCCTCCTCTCTCCAGGATTTACCTGGGGCTATTTTTATGTCTTTGTTAAACCCACTTTGCAGTTTGATCCTTCTTCAGTGGTCTGCAACCATATAATACATATAGTTCATTTTATGTATGTTGTTTACTTTTTCTTTCCTGTCTTTATGGACAAACCCTAAAAACAGCTCTCATGTCTGCATTTGTCTGAGTTGTTTATAGCTCTGAGGTCTGGAGCCTGTGTTCTGTCTCTTACCATCCCATGTTTGTACTTCTGTCTATAGAAAAACTACAGCTACTCTATAGAAACATAAGTAAAAGAAATTGGACATAGCCCCAGTCATTTTAAAAGTTTCTGTTACAGACCAATCAAACAAAAACAAAATTCCAGACAGGTTGATGCAAATTCAGACAAAGTAAACTTTGCAGGCCTCAGTACTGATGCCCCACAAAGTCAGTACACAGCCTGTTACTAACATTGGCAATCAGGTATTTACTGGGCTACAAGGCTAAAAAGACCTGGTCTGTAAACAGAAATCACAAACCGCAAATCACACCTGGTAGTGTTGAAGGTAAAATCAGTTTTAAAGTTAACAAATGGGATAGAAAACCTGAATAATTGATAATCACTGAACAAAATGGCACTGAGACCAAGCTAGAGGACCCTCACTGATAGAGTCAAACTGCCAGCAGACAGCTTTGAACTCTGATGACTTGCTGTGATGCTCTGTTGTGTTCTTATAACTTGTATATTGGTTAGACTGTTAGAATCAATTGACTAAAAATAAATTCTTGGCTTCTCAAATAAAATGTATTCTTTTCATGTCTGTAACAAGATTTTGAATGCAACTCTCGTTATTGTTTTTCAAACAAGAAAAAGAAAATATTGATCAGTTATTTGACAGAACTTTTAAGAGATTATTCTGTTTTTTCAATGCTTAATACATCAAAAAGATTTATCAGTGTCTTTCTAAAATCTAAAATAAAGAGGAAGATTTAGTCTTAATTTACTGCTTCCCAATGAAGAAATTAATATTCGTCAGCTGTTGGGACCATTTTTTCGTACTTTGTATTCAAACATACAGAGTTTCAGAAATCTCTGAATTCAACTCTGGATCTGTGCTTTGACTTCTTCTAACCTACAGCTGAATTGTCTAAGTTCTATTGTACTATAAACTGTGAACGTCATAAATGACACCTTTTTAAGGCATTTTTATCGGTTTTGTCATATTTGCCTTCATAAGAAGAAACCTAATAAGTAAATTAGTTGGAAAAAATCCCAATTAATACCAAAAAAGTCCAAATAAATACTAAAAAAGTCCAAAAAAGTTCCCTTCCATAAGTTGGAGGGGAACAGCTATCTCCTCAGTTGAAAGCTGATGAATGGATAATGTGGAGAAAAGAAGCAATGCAGATGAAAAATTTTCGTAGCAGCACACAAATGAACATCTGGATTCATGGAGAGCCTTTTTTTTCCAGTTTTTCTGTGTGTGTTTGGTGACTCTCTTTTAGCCTTTCCCTCATATGTGAATTCACTTTGTGAGCTCTTTGAAACCTGAAGTGTCTACCTGTTGATATTTCTATAACTCCTTGTTCGATTGTCCTAATCTGTAGGGACTATTATGAGCAGTACGGTTAATGGAAATCACACTATTTATTATATCTACTAAGTGATTAATTACATGTCCAGTCAAGGCAGTTAAGTAAGGTGCAAATCGAAACATCTCAAGAGTCTGTTTATTTTACAGATGAAGAAAAAAGTAATTAATCCAGTAGGAAAATTAGAGCACCCTAAGGAATAGGACTAAAATATGGCATCTGTGAAGACTCCAATAAGTCAGGAATCCTAAAATTAACATCATGCTAAGACAAAGCTGTAAAAAAAATATAATAACCAGGGAGCTTTACTAGGAACATGATAAATAATGGTGTTATGGCCGCACAGGATTTTATTTTCTGAATTGTTTATTGGGGGCAAAGGGCGGCTGTTACTCATTGTGTGTTCTTTTTTTACTCATTTTTTTCCTTTGTTCTGCTTTCATGCTGAATGCCAGATAGACAGCTCTCATATACTATGTTTACTTATCTACAAACCTGTTACAGAATGTACAACAGTCTGAATGCTGATTAATGTAGGTCTGTCTGCATATCTGTGTTTAGCTATGCCCTGCCTGTAATGACCTAGCATTCAACAGTTGGATATTAAATAATTATGATCTTTACAGGAAAAAAAAGGAAAGTGAGATTCAAAACTTGAACTGGACTAAGTCTTGTTAATGTAACTATCTATAGCTATTGTTGATGTATTTTATAAGCTATATTGTAGTGTAACACATACAAACTTTCCCTCTTTCTTTTTGGAAATACTCTTTTCTTTCTTTGACACTTGCTCCTGGAATGGTGTACTGGCTTTATATGTTCTGCAGTGTCTCCTTGTTACCAAAACCTCCAGACTGCCTTATCTCTCATTTCTGTCTCTTAACACCTTTAGGTATGTTTTCTTTTTATCTGTTGTAGTTCTTGATAATGGTACTACAGCAGGTTATTTGATTTTTAACAGGTAGATTAGTTTTCAGGTTGTATTTTCACATCTGCTTTTCAATGGTTATTCAATGCTAAATGAAACCAAATAAAACTCAGTTTATATCCTATATTGATTTTCATGATGGCAGATTCCACTAAGTGAAATTCATTTAAAACATCCACATTCTCATCTCTATTTTTGTTGAAGTGTTTTCTTCTTTTTGATAAGTGATATCTTGGCTGTTTTGTAACTTAAACAATTTATCTTTTCTTCATTTTGCTTTATTCCAGGCAATAGAATTTATTTCTCTTTTTATTTTTTTTTTGCTTAGTGTAGTTTCAGTTCTTATTTGCCAGTTTCAAACAAACAGGTTTTTTTGTCTTGCTCAAAGCATGAAAAATTGAGGAATCTTTACAGTCAAATTCCTCAAGCAACCTGTGAAAACTCTTCAATCAGTCATGGAATAAAATATTACAAATATTATTAATAAAAAAATGAAAGAGAGAAATATTTCTTCCTTTAAATCTGAAATACTAGTCTTGATGTATTTAGTTCATAGGTCAACAAGCAAATTAAGCTCTGGTATAATTTCTGTGTTTCGGAGCATACTGAAGAATTGAAAAGACATTATCATTTTAGACAACTGGGTGAAAGTTTTGTTTTCAATGTATACAGTTTTACCTAACAGAAGTGTAGCATCTGGGACATGAAATTTCAAAGTCATATCTGTTACAGACTTCTTTTCTGACTTTCAGTTAATCATTTATCTCTCTTTATCTCTGTCTGCAAACTGAATATAATGATACCGCTCACTGTATAGTACTGCTGTGATGATACATGGAATACTGTGAAAGGTGAAATACCCTGTCAGTAAGCTGCATCTAAAGCTAATAAGGTGTGTAGAATTATGTATTAGGAGATGACAAAGAACAGATAGGAAGTTGTTTGGAATTTTATGTATAATGAATTTTCACTTAATTTCTCTGATTATGGTCTCTTCTCACCAGTAGCTCTTTAATGAAGTTATTTTTGTTTTCATGAGTTTAATGACTTTCTAAAACACAGCACTAGCATATTACAAAATCATTGAATAGTTTTAGTATGCAAAAGCCACTGGTGGTGCTGTGTAATTGACTGCTTCTAACATACACAAGTAACAAAATAAAAACTTTAAGCCCTAAGCTGCACATTTCTTATTTGCATATGATCAAAAACATCAAGATTAATACTGGATCAAAATCTTTCTTACTCATTTACTGAGTTGGTCCACTTAAAAATGTAGTTAGTATGCTTCCTAATTTTGAATCTCTGAAAGTCTTTACACAGAAATTAATTCATTAAGAAAGAAACTAATAAAGAGACACAAGCATGAACTCAGTATAGAGGGACTCTTACTGGTGATAAAATTCTGATCAGAAATATAGTGTTTACATTTTCAGGTTTAAGCAACAGGTTTGTATAATGGCCGGAAAAACTGCAAGCAGTTTTGATCATCAAAAGGTACTACATAAATAACTGATTAAATAATCTTAGCACTGCAGGTAAATTGTGTTCACTTTATAAAAGTACAATTAATCATTCTATAGTAGCTCACCAGAAACTTCACATGTCCTATTCCCAGCACAGTATGGTTTGCAGATGTTAAGCATCAAGCAAATCAATACTGAAAATGGCACTTCTTGAGAAATTCATATGGTCTTTGATACAAAATTAATATACATTAATCAGATAAATATATCAGTAAATTCTTACAAATCTTCCGTGTTAAAAAACAAAATAAAAAAGATGTTAAGCAATGAGCCATTTGGATAAACCAGCTCATTTTATTAGTTCCGTACTTTCACTGCAGTATATTCAAACAGAGAATGCTTTGAAGATCAGCAAGGGTATCTGTCTCATCACAGTTGTCTTTTTCAGTTATATGTTAATCATATTTTTCTGTTTTATCACTTGCTGCCCATAAACAAACTATAATACCTCTTGAAGTCACTTGGATCCTCTATTTTAATCTCTTTCTAAGGAAATGTATTTATGGTTGTTAGACACATAAGGTTTCCATTTCTGAAGCCTTTTCTTGATTTCCCTGGTGACTGCTGATAAGAACTTATTTAATTTCAGCTGTCAGTTTTTGTCTATGCTGCTTAGAGAGAGAAAGGTCTCCTGTATTGATCTTCACTGTTTTTTGAATTTATGTCTCTTTTCAATTCGGGAAAGTGTTAGTTTCTGAAGAGCCAAATCATAACACTCTCAATACAAGTGTTGCTCTGACAAACATTTCACTGCTTTTAGTAGCATTCATCCAGAATGAGACCGAGATCTGTAGGTATAAGGGACCTGCACTGAATTTGGAGTGATTAGTCTCCTCAACATCGTAGCAAGCTCCCTGAGAAGTGGAGAGATTACAGGTGATAAAAGGGAAATAAGTTAATTATAGATGACTATCTTATGCATCCTGTGATGAAGAACAGATAGACAGCTTATCTCAGTGAAGAATTAAGTGGGAGCACTGCAGACAGGACTTCATGAGACACTACTGGCAATACAGGGCATGCTACAAGAATAGAAAGCAGCCACTCCCCCCACCTTCTGCCTGTTTTGGAGGATTCCTGTGCTGCAGTCTCAGGTTGCACTGGCTCAAATGCAAGGCTTCAGTGAAATCTTAGAACTGCTTTAATTATCTAATGACTCTCCGGTCTAGACTGGTTTTGGTTTTCTGCCTCCCTCATACCTATTTTTCATCTTTGCAGTTTAGTTCTGTTGGTGATACTTCTATAAGAAAGATGTAACTTAGGTGTATTTTACAAGCAGTCAGAGATTCTTTTCTCACCACCCTCAAAAAAGGAAAAGAAGAAAAAATTTCCATTTAATTTTCAAAGCAAAATGGTTCTAAAATGAAATAAATGGGTTCTATGGAAAAGGGACATAGGGTTTGCTGACAAATGTGTGTGAGAGTTATATCCTTGCCTCCAAACTCACGAACTCATGCTTTAAATGTCAAATACATTTGATCTCTTACATGTATGAACTTTGCAAGTACTCTAAACATCCATGCTGTTTAAAAACATTACAGGAGTATTATGCATCCTGTGATGTTAGAAAAATAAAAGGATAAAACCTGGTTCCAAATGTGGCAGAAAATTTAACATTTTTAAAAATCTTATCAAAAAGCTTATAAAATTCAGTGTAATATTTCCATCTACTCTTTTTGAACTGTGTGAGATTCCCATAGCTATTTACAACCTACTCAAAGGTCTATATTCTCCTCAGTTAAAACTTGAGCTGTAATTTAGCTTTTTTTCTGTCATTTAAATAGCATTAAAGTAGGAAAAGAAGTGACAATGTTCGCTTTCATCTAATCTAATATATTTATGTTTGTACAGATACAGAAGGTCTGGTGCAACTAGATTGCTTGCCTAATAAGACACATAAACTTTTTTCAAAACTTATCATAGGACCTTTGTTTTTTTGTTCATATTTTGTTCATGTTCTCTTTCTTCTTTACTCATTACATCAGAGTATTCAACTGGGAAAGACCTCCTGCTCCTTGAGTCATCTCCTGTGATAGATAACCCAGTCATATAAGTTATTTTGTGAGCAAATTGAAGTTTATGATTAAAATAAATTGAAGTTTTTAATTGATTTTTGAATCCCCTTTGTCCTTTGTCCTTCCTTCCTTCCTTCCTTCCTTCCTTCCTTCCTTCCTTCCTTCCTTCCTTCCTTCCTTCCTTCCTTCCTTCCTTCCTTCCTATTTATATCGTTCCACTACATCATTGTCACTGAGATACTACTGGTACATTTTCAATACTTTTTAATTTCTAGGCTAAATAATAAGCTTAATAATAGATTTATTGAAAATATTATTTGATGCTCAATTTCTAATAATATTTTTCTTCTGCCAACATTGTCCTTTTATTCCTAGTGTTTATTTCACACATAATTACAGACCTTCATCTTCTTTCTTCTTTGCCCTTTTTTGCTTGCCACAATTTCTTTCTTGCCCTTCTCCCTCTCCTCTCCTAGTGGCTCTGATGCATACCAGATTCATTTTCCAGGATTACAGGAATCCGATTAATAACTGATCAGAATAAGCAAAATTCAGATTAAACCAACAGGGATCTACCTCTAAGAATGGTTCATTACCCATAAGTTGTCAACAATATGCAACAAAGTTAAGTCTCAATGCGACAGCTCTACAGATGTGACCAGTATATTTTTTTTTTGCCTGTAAAAGGAACCGAGAATCCTTGAAAAAATAATGTCCTCCTTGTTATCCTTTATGTGATAAAATAAGATAGAGTGAAAAAGTGAGTCAATTCTGTGAGGCAGCAGAAGAAATGTAAGCTATGGGCTATAGAAACTGCTTTGAAATCTTCCACCCAACACTATTAAATGACTGGTAACTGCAAGAGGTAAGCATTCAGCACTTCTTCCCAGTAATATCTGGTAGAAATCATAGAATCACAGAATCATAGAATGTTTTGGGTTGGAAGGGACCTTAAGAGGTCATCTAGCCCAACCCCCCTGCAGTACGCAGGGACATCTTCAACTAGGCCACTGTTGCTCAGAGCCCCATCCAACCTAGTCTATATTTAGATCATAGTAATGCTTAGGTGATAGTAACATAGTGCAGAAAAGCTGAGGTCATAGTGACATTGTTCAATTTAGGCCTGACTACTTTATATAAACAATGCATACCTTGATAACAATTGTGCCCTTGAAGAGGAGCTAACAGACTGATAGAAAGGGAAGATCCAGCCTAGAAGGCAAGGAAAGCTGGATGATTTCTGATGAAGCATCAAGTTAGCAAAGATCTAGCATAACTACGGAAAAGGTAAAGGTATAGAGTTCTCTGTTAGAAGACTGAAATATCAAGGGAAGTAGGCAATCAACTGGCTTTTATGAAGGGTTAAACCTTTTACAGTCAGGGTATGGTTTGACACAGATGTCTTTAGCCAGTTCCAATTCTGCCATTTACAGCTGCCCTGGCACTTCCTGCCCCAATTATTTGCACCGATACAGCTGTCTGTGGGGAATGAGATTATGAAATTGGCTCGATTTAAAAATACTTTTTGTTTCGTTTTCTTCCTCTTCTCCAAATTATTTTCATGAAGACCATTTCCTCACCAGGCAGTTCTGGAGCCCCCAGAAAATCCTACTGGCAGTTGGTGGTGCAGAGGGAAGGCTGTGTGGAGGGTTCAGAGGCTGCTTACCACTTGAACTGTGGCCAAAAGAAATCCATATCAAATCACAGCCTTGTCTAAAAACAAGGCAGGAAGAGCAGCTATCATTAATAAATAAATAAGTCGTGATCTTTGATGTTACTTTAACCCACTAGCTTTGGAATATGAAACACCTTGTACATAAGATGTACAGGGGACAAAAGGCAATATGTACTCATTTCATGCATTGCTACTTTGCACATCTTAACCAAATTAAAACAGAAGTCTTAAAACCCATATAAAGGCATCTTTTATAAACCTATTTAGGTGATAAGTGTTCCTGAAAATAAAAATCTCAGAAGTTCCTATTAAATTAATTTGGCTTAAATATAAACTTAGTAACTTGACTCTAATAATCCCTTTTTCATAATTATGACTCATGTCTTAAAAATTAGGGTTACAGTTTGTTGATTTACTCTTCTTTTAATCACCTTGAGGGAGGTGATTCTGCCACTATACTCTGTTCTAGTGAGACCCCCACCTGGAGTCCTACGTCCAGCTCTGGAGCCCCCAGCACAACAAGGGCATGGACCTGTTGTAGAGGGTCCAGAGGAGTGCCACAAAAATGTTCAGAGAGCTTGAGCACCTGTCCTATGAGGAAAGACTGAGACAGGTGCTCTTTTTACAAGGGCCTGTAGTGATAGGACGAGGGGTAATGGCTTTAAACTGAAAGAAGGTAGATTAAGACTAGATACAAGCAAGAAATTTTTTACAATGAGGGTAGTGAAACAGTGGACCAGGTTGCACAGAGAGGTAGTGGAGGCCCCATGCCTAGAAAGATTCAAGGCCAGGATGGACGTGGGTCTGAGCAACCTGATCTAGTAGAAGGTGTCCCTGCTCACTGCAGTGGGGTTGGACTAGATAACCTTTAAAAGTCACTTCCAACCAAAAGCATTCTATGGTTCTATGATTCTGTGATTCTTTTCTATCTTTTTAATGTGTTTGTCCTTTGCAGTGTAAGCCCGTGACATGTCATGGTACCCTACAGGGAAGTCTGGACATGCAAGCTCTTATTTTAATAAGAAGAAAAGGAAAAATCCAAACAGAAACAAATATGAGGATGATTATCTGTATATCTCACATTCTGGAAGATTGGAAGTCATACATATATAGATAAAATTTGATGCAATTGCTCTTTGAAAACTGGAATCTCAGAATTCCATGTTTACTGTGTACATTTGTCAAACAAGTTTGGTTTATAAAATAAAAGCTGTTAAATTACACTTCAACTCAACAGAAGAAGTATCCAACTTAATGAAATAGGTATGAGGATGTGAAGGTTGGAGGCAGCCTTGGCAGCAGTGACCATGAAATGGTGAAATTCAAGATCCTGGGTGGAAGAAGCAGGGTGATAAGTAGGATCACAACTTTGGGACTTCGGGAGAGCTAACTTTAGTGTCTTCAAGGAGCTACTTGGAGGAATCCCATGGGTCAGGGCTCTAGAAGGCAGGGGGGTCCAAGAGAGCTGGTCGCTGTTTAAACATCACTTCCTCCATGCTCGTGATTGGTGAATACCCCTGAGCAAGAAACCTAGCAAAGGAGGCAGGAGACCTGCATGGGTGAGCAAGGAGCTTCTAGCAGAGCTCAGACGGAAGAGAAAGTTCTGTGGAATGTGGAAAGAGGGACAGGCCACTTGGGAAGAGTACAGGAATGTTGTCAAAGCCTGCAGGGATGCCACAAGGAAGGCTAAGGTCCACCTGGAATTGAATCTGGCAAGGAATGTCAAGGAAAACAAGAAAAGCTTCTTCAAGTGCATCAGCAGCAAATGGAAGACTAGGTATAATGTGGGGCTGCAGCTGAACAAGGTAGATGCCCTGGTGACGGAGAATGCAGAGAAGGCAGAACTACTGAATGCCTTCATTGCTTCAGTCTTCAGTGCTAAGGCTGACCCTCAGGAGTCTCAGTCCCTGGAGGTAAGAGAGGAAGCCTACAGAAAGGATGACCTTCCCTTGGTCGAGGAGGACTGTGTGAGGGATCACTTAAGCGATCTATACGCCCACAAATCCATGGGCCCCAGTGTAATGCACCCACGAGTGCTGAGGGAGCTGGCGGATGTCATTGTTGAGCCACACTGCACCACCTTTGAAAGGTCCTGGAGGACAGGAGAGGTGCCCGAGGACTGGAGAAAAGCCAAATTCAAAATCTTCAAAAAGGGCAAGAAGGAGGACCCAGGGAACTACAGGCCGGTCAGCCTCACCTCCATCCCAGGAAAGATGATGGAGCAGCTCATTCTGGAGGTCATCATCAAGAAGTGGAGGAAAAGAAGGTTATCAGGAGTAGTCAACATGGATTCACCAAGGGGAAATCATGCCTGACCAATCTGATAGCTTTCTACGATGGTGTGAATGGCTGGGTAGATGAGGGGAGATCCGTGGATGTTGTCTACCTCAACTTCAGAAAGGCTTTCAACACTGTCTCCCGTAACATACTCCTAGGGAAGCTCAGGAAGTGTGGGCTGGATGAGTGGTCTGTGAGGTGGATTGAGAACTGGCTGAATGGCAGAACTCAGAGGGTTGTCATCAGCAGTGCAGTCTAGTTGGAGGCCTGTTACTAGTGGTGTCCCTCAGGGGTCAGTACTGGGCCCAGTCTTGTTCAACTTCTTCATCAATGACTTGGATGAAGAGTTAGAATGTACCCTCAGGAAGTGTGCTGATGACACATAACTGGGAGGAGTGGCTGATACACCAGAAGGCTGTACTGCCATTCAGCGAGACCTGCACAGGCTGTAGAGTCGGGCACAGAGGAACCTGATGAAGTTCAACGAGGGCAAGTGCAAGGTCCTGCGTTAGGGGAGGAAGAACCCAATGCATGGGTATAGGCTCAGAGTGGACCTGCTGGAAATCAGCTCTGTGGAGAGCGACCTGGGAGTGGTGGTGGATGACAAATTAACCATTAGCCAGCAGTGTGCCCTGGCTGCCAAGAAGGCCGATGGTATCCTGGGGTGCATTAAGAAGAGTGTGGCCAGCAGGACGAGGGAGGTTCTCCTTCCCCTCTGCTCTGCCCTAATGAAGCCCCATCGGGTGTACTGCGTCCAATTCTGGGCTCCCCACTTCAAGAAAGATGAGGAGCTACTGGAGAGAGTCCAGCGGAGGGCTACGAAGAGGCTTAGGGGTCTGGAGCATCTGTCCTATGAGGAAAGGCTGAGGGAGCTGGGCTTGTTCAGCCTGAAGAAGAGAAGGCTGCAAGGAGACCTAATAAATGTTTGTAAATATCTTCAGGGTGGGTGTCAAGAAGATGGGGCAGAGTCTTTTCAGTGGTGCCCAGTGACATGACGAGGGGCAACAGGCACAAACTGAAGCTTAGGAAGTTCCATCTGAACATGAGGAAGAACTTCTGCACTCTGAAAGTGACGGAGCACTGGAACAGGTTGCCCAGAGAGGCCGTGGATTCTGCTTCTCTGGAGACATTCAAGACCTATCTGGACGAGATCCTGTGCAGCGTGTACTAGGTGACCCTGCTTTGGCAGGGGGGTTGGACTAGATGTTCTTCCAACCCCTACCATTCTGTGATTCTGTGATCTCTAGTGGCAACACAGGCTCAGGTACGTATAAATTCCTCTGTGAGTCCTGGTGGGCAGGAAGATACACATCAGTTAGCATCGCAGTAGGGCAGCAAGGGAGGCAAATCATGTCCTGAGCTGCATCTATAAGATCCAGCAAATAGATGTGTGTGATTAGTCCACTCTACTTGGAACTTCTTAGGCCACAACTTGAATAATGTGTCCAACTGTGGTTCCCGCAGTTCGAGTGAGATGAAAAACTAAAAGATTGGAAAGGGTCCAGCGGTGGGCCACCACTTTGATTATTAGAGGACTGGAGAAACTGATGCATGAAAATATTGAAGAAATTCGGAAAATCCTGCATGGGTGGGAGAAGGCTGTGTGGCTTGTGTGTGTTTAATTACAGTCTTCCAGCACCTGAAAAGTTGCTACTGCAAAGATGGAGATACTTTCTTTGAAAGAATGCATGGTGGCAAGGCAACACACAAGTTTCTTTGGGGAAAGCTTCATCTGGAAATAAGAAGCATAATCTTTCCTGTGAGAATAATGAAATTTTGCAATAAGCTGCCTGGAGGGGTGGTAGAATCTCCTTCGCTGGATATATTCAAGACTGTTTTAACAGAGCCATGGATAACCTAAGCTAATGTTGGCTTTCAGCAGAAAAGCGAACATGTGATCCTAGAGTTCCCTTCTAACTTGGAATTTTTTATGATTCTGTCATTTTTCTATGAAAATTTCTCGTTTATATATCTGAAGTATATGCAGGGGATTTGAAATATATGGTCTGAGGAAACGGTATTGGAGATGTATGACTACAAGAAGTTTTAATGATTCAAAGAAAGAAGTCTGACAGAAGAGATAAAAAAAGACACTCCTTCAAAGAAACAGTCAAGAATCACTGCATCCTAAGTCTACAGGCATTAATAAAAGTCTTTCTGTGAGTACAATGGGCTTTAGGAGTCCTGGTTTATTCTAGGGTTTTTTTTTGGGGGGGAGGGGGTTCTTTGTTTTTTCTTTTTTTTTCTTTTTTTCTTTTTTTTTGTGGATGTCTTGTCTAAGAATGCCTAGCATTGTGCATACTCTGTGTGCACACTGGACTGGGATTTTTTCATTTCGTACATCATTTGCAACTTACTATTGTGATTCCAGAAAAAAGGTATTAATCTTTATGGCTCTGAAAAAAAAAAATGACATGTATTGCTGTGGAATTAGCTATGTACTTTAATAACAGAAATTATATTGTATAAAAGAAGATTTTTATACTAATTTTAATGAATAAATGTAGAAATTTTAACATAATTTTGAAACTATATCTGAAAAAACAGAGAACATGTCAATACAACTATTCATGACAATGTATTAGCAAGTGTGATTAGTGCTAATTTAGTAGGCACTAATAAAAATGCCATAAGCCAAAGGATTTGAATTTGTAAGGATCTCTGTGTCAAAAGAAATGGGAAAAGGGAAGGGAAACTCTTTTAAAACATTCTGCTTTAAAAACAGAAGACCAACAAAAGACTCTTCCTGTTCAGTGGAACTGTCTGTGAATGAAAGGATAGCTCAAGTGTCGGTCTAACATGTTAATCTAAAAACCATACTTAGATATAATAAAGTACTTTTTTTTGCTTGTACAGCAGATTGCACGTTCAATAGTTCAATGCTGTCACCAGTGTACAATCTGCTAAGGAGATCCAAAAATTTGGGATGTACCTTTAGGGGATCTGGATATGTAATTTCTAAATATATACACTGAAGACTTTAAAATAGACAGATTGGGAATCACTAAATACATTTTTACTTGTCACAAATCTAACAACGTACACCTATCTAGGCTTAACCACCATTTAGGGGCAAGAGACAAGCACCTCTAATCATTCTGCGATCTGTATCCCAGACAGATATCTTGTCGATAGAGGCATCTTAAATACCTAACATTTTTACAGGCTAATGTTAGCTGTAATCAATCATGTTCTGAAGTTAAACTAGATATGTAAAATGGGACAAAAAAAAAATAGAGAACTAAACTGTTTTGAGCCTGATCCAAAGGCACTAAAGAAAATGAGATCTCTTTTATTGACTTCAAATTATTTTAGTATATCTATTAAAGATACCCACTTACAGAAAGGTGATGGTTCAGTGCTGTTAGAATGTAGAATATTTTATTTTAAAATGTACGTCTGATAACCAGAAAGACTAGGATCTTAGGCTCCTAATGCCTTCACATTCTGCACATTTTTACAGGAAAAAAATATCCGTATTTTGGTGTGAAATTTATTGTATTTTTATTTTCCTCAAACTACAAAATGAAAAAAATAGCATGATTGACATTGGACAGTTTTTCATAAGACTGTTATACTTAGTAAAAGCTCTGTTTGTTTTGTAGTTAACACAAAGTCAGCCTTTAGTGCAAAGGATATGCAAGTATTTGAATAAAGACAGAAAAATGTGTCTGTGTTTATCATACCCATACAAAATAAAGTAAAAAAAAACTTGCTGATTTGGATATTTGGTGGTTTTCGTTAAGACATCACAGAAGTACTGGAATTGTCAAATACTACATTTAAATACAGCCATCTTTTTATTACGTTTGAATGATGGATGTTAGAAGACTTAAAACTTCCTACGTTATAAGATATAAATTTAAAAAGAGATCTGAGATCAACTCAATTTTCTGTTTAAGAATAATAATAATTTGTAATGGGGTAACATTGAGGAATCTCTTTCTATTCTAGAGAATACTACACAGAACAAGAATAACTCATTCCCTCTGCAATACACAGAGAAGAGATCGAGAACAATGACAGTAAAATTAGAAGAAATTAATAACAGTCTAGCCTGTTTCCTGTTAAATTTAAGCCTGATTCCTATTACGTGACCACATGACTCCCATGAAACAGCAAAGAGAACTGTTATAAAATGGTAAATTTTTCTTTACAGGATACACCAGTGTAAAAACAAAAAACATTTTTGATGAGTAATATTACCCTGACAAGTAAGTCCCTCCATAGTTCCCCAGTCTGGTATGTTAACTCCAGAAGACAGCATTTCATTACTTGATTGTACTGTTGATAGTGTACTAATGTGTGGAAACTCACTGGACCAGCTCCCAGGCATGGGTCATTTCAACTAGCAATAGACTGCAATACACAAATGAACAACTGTGTTGAATTTAAAGTATTCTTCTATAGAATATTTGCTATATAATCTATTGCAGCCATGTTATGTTGGAAATGACGTGCCATTTTTTACTTCAGCCCGATGGGATAATTTTTCTTCCAAACAGTTTTTATTTATATATACTCATTTGCACTTTTCCTAGTTGGTTGAGATAGTATTTTGGTTTTGCCAAAGTGTCTTTAAATTTTCTTTCCCCTCAGTTTATTTGTGGTCTCACTGAATTTCAAAAGACTTTACTTCTGTACATTAGAAACTTCCTGCTAATATGACATGTTATTGCAAAGATTCGATTACCTTTCAGTCAGTTTTCAGTTCTTCTGAAAGTATTCATATCAAAACCCCAATGCATAATATGTATATTCATTTCTACAACAATTACTCTTTTCCAGCTCTTTTTGTTTTTGGCAAAGAAATGTTTCATAATCCCAAAAGAAGACTGACTGTGTTTTCCAGCTGAGCTAAAGCTCAGCTATTTGCAGCATTATTCTTTTTCCCATTTTTCTTTGCAATGGGGGAACCTTCCTGGGGAGGTATTTGACCTCTGCATTTGTCAGAGTTCCAGATGTAAGTTACTATTAGTGTTCACTGGGACTGAAAACAGAGAGGACATCTACGTAGCAATAAAAGTTATTAAAAAATATGAGTGCAATGACAAATCTATTAGCATCTTTACCAGTCTGATAGATGAAGCAGTTGTACAGTCTTCTCAAGGTGGACTTGCATTGGTGCATGCTAGTTTTGACTTAAAAAATAGTAGTAAATTAAAATGTGAAGCGGGTAGCAGTACCTCCTAACCAAATAAACTCATCATTAAGCCTCTAGAGATCCCATCTGTGTATGATTTCAATTTCAGATTTTCTGAATACAGAAAACATTTCTTTAGTCATGTCTTTAAGAGCTGCACCAGTAGTCTTCTTGGATTAGCGTAGCTCGCATTGCGGATCATATCCTAAAGGGAACAGAGAATTCTTCTGGCTTTAAGGGGGGATAGTTAAACAACATGCGAAAGAGAATCCTTCTGTTTTCTTCCATTCAGTCTTCCAGACTTTATCCAGAAGGGATTTTTTTGATATGAAATATTTCTCTTAGGAATGAGCAACTCTCACAGATACTGTCTTTCTATGTTCTGTGATCTGAGGATGATTTCTGCTCTTTTTTAAAGCAATGATATGCCTAGGCCACAAAGACTGGTCCTGAATTTGCAGTCTGTTCAGATTTATGATTGCAGTTTAGTTGTGAAAATTGAATCAGGATCCTGCTCCAACTTCAAGCAGAGTAAATTAAGACCAAGTGGATAGATTTAGATCCAGTGAAAATCTACACTCCCAGTTTAATCTGAATTCTATTGTTTTTTACATACATACACACACCCTTCATGTAGAACACAGCCTAAAAATATCCATATGAAACCCAATTAAAACTAAAAGTCTTCCCCCTGGCCAGGATTTGGTAATTTATTTAAATCTTTTGAGAAATTAATCCTTTTTGGTTTGTTCAGTACTAGTGAGTGCGGTGTGATTTTCTCAAACCAGTCTGAGAAAAAGTGGCTTTTCTCTTCATAGAATTATTACAAACACAGCTTTATAAATATGTAATGTTTCAGACTCAGGTTCTGTGGACTGGGTATGACTAACAGTAGAGGTGTCATGGCATTAAAGCTATTTCTTGATTTGACTATTTCTGGTATGGATATTTGAGTGTACAAGTTTGTCAATTAACAATATCTATGCTCTCATGTTTCAGAGCACAAGAAAGACTATTCCCATCTGTGAGTCCACTGGAACAATGGCCCAGACGGTTTTGTTTGCCTAATTAATTTTGCAAAGAACACAGATGGACAGAGCTTCAGAGAGAAAGAAACCTCTGTCCTCTGTTTATGTGAGAGGAACTTGAAATAGCGCTATCAAGCAAGCTTGACCAGGAATTCCTCTAATTTTCCAAAGCACTATTACTTTTTACAAACTCAGATTTTTCAATCTAGGCAGCCTGAAGTGAAAAAAATAGAGAAGTGGAAGGGGCTGTTAGCATAACCTTGATAACAATGATATAGCTAGTCTATCACAGAAATTTGAGATGTGTATGCTTAGATAGGTCAGTGAAATTAAGCAAACTCTCATTATACCCTTTCTTTCAAGCATTATGTGAAATTGAAATTGTAACACATTGAAGACAGAGAATGATGATGGCATTAGGTAACATTTCGCAGGAGAGCTGAGACAGGCTGGCTGAATATGTTCCTCATTTCAGAACTGAACACCAAACTGTGATAGGAGAATAATTTTCTGGATGAAAGGGAGGTAAATGGTGTGGTACTGGACTGTTTACCTGCTAGATACTCATGCCAGCTGCTGGGGAACCAAGGTAACTGTTTTCTGATCTTCTTCCTCTCCAAGACACTACAACTGTTTTATTTGTTATGAATCCACATTCAGTAATGATAAGTTTTATTTTCTAATAATGCATTTTTCCTTGTTTCATATGCAGAATCAGAATTCACCTCACCTGGCTTTAACAAAAAAGTTAAGAATCTAAGGGAATATTCCTAAAGGCTAGCTGTAGCCTAATGATTTTAATCTCCCTTCAATTCCTCTGTAATTGATGGAGATAATTAAGAATGTATCCCAAAGGAGGGACAAAGTGGTTACCTTCTATGGGTACCAGGAGAATGTAGTGATTTGGAAAGTTCTGGCTGAGGATTCAAGTCAATAATAATAGTTCTAAGAGGAAAATATACCTATTTATACTCAGTTCTTGATTTCACTGACAATCTGGCAAAAGTATAGAGTAATATTGTAGGATAAGACATTTAGAAAGAACACAAATCAATCACTTTATCAATTAAAAATTGATAAAGGTGTTCTGTTTTGTTTAGTCTTCCACAGTATCCACAGTTTAAGATGATGGTTTTTTTAAATAAAAGAAATGAATAAATAGCCAGTCTTCACTGGCAACAGTTCATCCAAGTAATTGAAGAATTTAATCTAGGGTGTGTTTACTGTATTGCTCCCCCATTTTGTTGTGGTTTCTGTAGTCAATTTTACATTATTTTTATTGGATTATCTTGTTTTGTTTCTTGCTCCTTCTCTTCTTCTGAACTAAGGGAAATAGAATATAGGAACATATGGTTTTGAAGCACATTTCTGGGGGTCAGTTTGTAATCACTTGCATTTAGTTAATACTCTTTCATTTCTTCCCAGCAACTTTTCACTTTTCATTTTAAGATTTGCTTCCAGAATTAATCATAGGGTTTTTACTTACAAAAACAAAAAACATATTGCCAAATAACTGGTAGAAACACCGAGGAGTACTCTTTTAGCAAAGGAACTACTAAGTAAAAATGACCTTTGTGTTCATCATAATGTCAGTGTTATTTGTCACAATGAGAGATATAATGGGTGAGAACCTATGAGAATACAAAAGAGGTAATATTGCATTATTGCCATTATTAAACCTACTCTGGCATTCTGCTTCCATAAGCAGCTGCTTGTACTTGAAACTTCAAATAACAGCAAAAGCCACCATAATGCACCTGTCCATTGTTTAATGTCATAACAAGAGAAGTTCTTTCCTGACTCCCACAGATTACAATTTTATGCCCTGAAGCATATGATTTTATTGTAATTGTGTTAGCTTGCATAGTTGTAACTGTTATTAATGATCATAAAGTTGTATCTTTGCCAAGTAAATTTTTGGAGAAAGAAATAGGACAAAGTAAAATGCAACTAACCTTGACTTCAGTAGGAGCCGTGGGAGCCCAGCAACCAGGTCATTTACTGAAGTGTTGAAAATACAATTTTGGTATGAAGAAGTAGATGTCTAACGTGAGGAGGAGGAGGAGAAAGGAGTCCACATTCTTAAGAGTCATTATAATTTTATGGATTGTGAGTAGGTCACCTAAAGGTTTGCACAGAAAATGTGCGATGGCTGACATACTTTCAGATTGCCAGAAGGTTTAGGTGATGGCAATCTAAAAAAAGAGGGATGAACTGACAAGATATTTTAGCTGAAAAAAAACCTCTTCAAGTGGTTTTTGTTTAGTTTTGGTTTTGGTTTTGGTTTTGATTTTGTGTGTGTGTGTGGTGGTGTTTTCATTTTGTTTTTGCTTTTGGATTTTTAGTTCTCTCTAGGTTTACTTTGGTTGTAGTTTTTGATCAAGAGGAGAGAAACAGTACTCTATTCCCTTTAAAGATCATTCTGGAAGAAAAATGGGTAGTAGTATGCAGAATAATTTAGAAATTAAAAGCTGAAAATGAAAATGGAGCCTGTGCAGAAAAGGACCCTTGAAACAGCTGGAAAAGGGCTAAATGGAAATCCCTGTCCGAAAATGCCAAGAAAACACAATCAGAGGCTTAGCATTATAATGGGAAAATTTTGAAGTCTAATCTTGAGATGTCTAAATGTCTACTGAAACCTATGTAGTTAAATAAACTGTCACCACCAAAAGATTTTATCCATAAGCTACAACCAGAAAGGATTAAAAGAATAAAAGAGTTTAAACATTTTTTTTTTCCTTATTCTGTATATTCAGATTTCCCAGCGTGGATCATTATTCTTATTTTCCATCCATTTCCATACACAAATATGCCATATTGCAAAGACTAAGCATATTATACAATTTAGAAATTAAAGATTTTGCATTTAACACTGTGGAAAAAAAAACAACTATTGATTGTTAATAGGTGGAAATGTGTGATCTTCTGTGTTTTTCCATTCTAAGTTATGTTAGCACAATTACAATTTTCCTGTAGTGTACTTGTGACTACATGAATAAATTGTGAGTTAGGATAATGAAATAAGTGTAACAAGATGGTGTCTAAAATTAAATGCAGAACTAGTGGCTGCATTAGCATATTTGCATTTGTGTCAGTCTTTGACTTTAACAGGTTTGAAAAATACCAAAGAAAAGCACTCTGTACTTTTTATTCTTTGGCAGACCCTTCACAGGGGTCTACAAGTGCCTGCTTGGAGTAGGGATTTATGGTTGAGGTAGCAAGTTTCTCAGTATATGTCATTTCAATGAGGTTAGACATTTTGCTTAGGAATCTATTCTCTGTTACCTCAAGAACAAGCATGTTTTTATACCAAGAAAACAGAACCATCTTTTTTCTTCTCTGAGGATGCTTACCTCACTGCTAAAGATGAGCAGTAAACATGCAGCAAAAAATTCTTCTCCACTGTGTCTCCAGTAACTGGATATAGGACATAATAGCCACATATGATGTGTTTTGTTTTTAAAATCACTGTCTGTTACTACTGCTAAGTCTTCATGGACTAAGGGTTTGTTTTGGCAAGATATATGCAACACTGTTACTTCCAGAAAACAACTAAGTTGTAACTCATAACAATACAAGGTTATACATTAAAGAGATATCAATATCAGAGTTATAAAACTGCTATACACATATTGTATTATAGTACAACATAGTGCTGTACTATATATGTTATATCCATATACATACGCATAGAGGTTTCTGAGCTCTATTGTGCAGAGATAATTATCAATATATTTGGAATAAGAAAGTATGCAACCATATCACCACAAGACCGTAGCAGTCACGTCTGACCTTGCTTGGACTTCTTCCATCCTAAAAGTATTAGCAGAGATGCTGAAAGTGCAGCATGCTCCAAAGCTACTCTTGCAAATGACTTTTTACTGATATAAAGTTGTGCTGCACCTTAATGAAGGAACTTATACACAACAGTATAGGCAGAGCTGTCTATAAATTCTGTAGAAGACTACAAGAGACTCCAACAGAAAATAGATGGGTGATTTGCAACATACTTGAGAAACACATATGCAAATTGATCACTCATGTCTTGTAGGGTACTGCTGTCTGTGTAAGCATTGCCATTAAAGGGAACTGTAGCTTAGCATTTGCTCTATGGTTTTGTTGTCTTTATCTAGCCAGTCTACTTGCCTTTAAGAGTGGCTGTTAAATGTGAATGCAAAGGTTTTCCACAACTTTATAACTTGTTTGGTTCTGACCATTCCTTTGCAGGAGAAGATGGCAAAGATAAGAGAAATGAGGCAGGGGAGGAAGAAGTATTTAAATCATCTTCCATTGCTATCACTCTGTCCATATTCATTCTGCTCAGCACTGTTGTGTTGTTGGTCTCCAACAAGAGAAATGTTACTTTTTAATTTGGTTCAGTTTTTCTTGCTCTCCCACTGGAAATGTAATACCATCATATGTACCACATTTTCCTAAGGAAGATCAAAAAATAAGAGGGCTTTTTTGGTCAACTCTGCCCATTGTTGTGTTTATTTCATTCTCAGTTTCCAGTCTGAATTAGAAATTTTAAGTGCTAGAAAAAGTGAATGTGTAAGTAATTTTGCCATTTAAATTGTATCTTCTTATACTCTTTGCTTTCTGTATATAGAGACCTGTTCTACACATCAGAGCAGAGTAGATTTATCAAAAGAATTTCATAAGGAGTGACATTTGCAGTGCATCAAGATGCGTAGTACTTTGGCTCACATGACACATTTCTACTGAGGAGAAGTTGAAATAATACAAAAATGTTATCAAATGCTGTGAAAAATCTCAGCTTTCCTCAGAAAAAATAGTCTGCTGCAAAAGGTGAAACATTCTTGTGTAAGATCCATGTATAAAGCTTCTTGTATAATTTTCTTGGCTAAACATACTAAATGTGTGCCTGATGATCATTTTAGGTTGAAATTTGAGCAACTTTTCAGCAGCGGTCTCTTGAGTCTTGTTAGGTTTACATTACTAGCAGCTGTCCCAAATGGTTTGTTAAAAGATATTTGGAAGTGAGTCATGAACATTTATCTCCCTATAGAAATCCAACACAGTATACCAAAAACAGTACACAGAAGAGAGAAATGTATATATTCATGTATTGGACACTGACTGAAACAATGTATACAATGAAGACTTTCTCTGGGAGCTGTTAGCAACAGATCATTTGAAAAGGAAGAGCTGTGCCTTCAAACGCTTTTTTAAGTTACATTTTAAAGAAGGTTCAGGAAAAAATAAAAACAACAAAAAAGGAGTTTTCTGGTATTTCACAGAATTTTGAATTCTATGGCCAATTACTTTCCAGACATGTCATCACAGTTACTTCATCTAACTTTAATCTATTATTTCATTTATTTAGCTCTAGTATGATTGTGAGGACAAGAAACTCCTTGTGCAAATTTGGATCAACTGGTAAAGAAAAAGATCTATGGTTAGCACTCATTTGTGCTGGTGCAAACATTATTTATGCTCATTAGAATTCATAGGATTTAGGTATAGAACATATAAAATTATCTGTGTAATTTGAATAATGAGTAATGTGGTGCTTAATGTACCATGGAATGGATAACAAATTAATTATAACAAAAACTTGAATCATGCATCCTTTGCTACTTGAATGCAAGTGAAAGCAAGTACATGGGCTACTGGGAAGAATTTAGAATTCCTACTTTCTTGGGACCACAGGCTCATTTGTACCAAGACTTTTCCCAGGGACTCCATTTGAATTTTCTTTCAGTGGAACAAAGGAATTAATATGTTGCATCCATTATCCAAAATAGATATTATAGAAGCTTTTCACTGAGGTCACAAGTGACAGAAATAGATATGAGGAAGTTTTTAAAAATCTGTTTTTCGAAGCTACTTTAAGAATAAAACTAATAAGATTTTGTGCAGACACTGGAAAATCATGAAAAATATTGGTTTTATAAGAAGTAATAAATACAGCACTTTTTTTCCTGGCTTCAGTTGTGTGTACAGCTTGGGTATAACTCTGTGTAAATGTATTCCTCATTTCTATGACAAGTAACCACTGACAAGCATTTTATGACACTAACCATTCAGTAACCATTCACTAATCATGAATGAAAAGTATCAGAGGGCAAATGCTATGGGAAAATAAGATGTGGAAGAGATACTTGTTTAGAAAACATTTATCATATCAGTGGAGAATTCAAGGTAAGAAAACCACCAAGATGCTGTAGAGCATTTATTTACTATTCCTAATATATAGTTGAGTCAACGTCATTACTGGGGTTATGTGTGGGGTTTTTTGGTTATTCTTATATTATGTTTTCCTTCCTTCCTTTTTCCCTTTTTCCTTAGAGTTTTCTTACTTTTAAAACACACTTTGGTATGTGTCTGGAGCTGGTGATGATTATTAGTTAATTTGAAGAGCAAGATGATACTTAAGCCATACTTTTCCTGCTGCCGGTGACACCTGACAGAATTGTTACAAAGTAATATAATACAGGAAGCTGAAGAATTGTTACAAAGTAATATAATATAGGAAGCTGAAGGTCTTAATTTCTGTTTGTAACCACAATCTTCATTTCAAGAAAATTATTCAGATATGAACAGTAGGGGTTATTGTGCAGTGCTCATGTATGTTGGCAAAGAATTTACATGCTGGAATAATCACTCTGAGATGAAATAGTCTCCTCACACCAGAGATCACTCACCAACGAAGCTAGGGAGCTGTAGGTTCAGTTGTGATTAGTGTTTGTAGAAACAATCTATGAAGACCTAGATTACTTCTCCAAAACCTCATTCCCTTTGAGACAATGTTTTTACTCTTTGCTTGTATTTGATTTATTCAGACAAAATTTAATAGCAGCATGCTGCATGGAAATAATTTCATAAATTGCCTTTTAATTGTTTGAGGTTTTGTTTGTTTTGTTGGATCAGTGGGCAGTTTTTTATTGTTTGTTTTTTTTTTAAATAATGAGAATAAGACTGGCATGCTTTCTGAGCATTATTTGTTTTGTATTTCGTACACATCTTTTGGGAATATGATTTAGAGACAACAGGTTGGAGTATAGTCAAACCTGAATATCTCAGAACTGGAATAGTCGTGGCATTCACTTAGGGATCATGAGATGAAGCTTTTTTTGTTTGCCTCTTCTTATGAGTGTTTAGCTTTCATCATCTCAATTTTGTTCTGTGCAATCATCAAGAATATTTTATTATTAATTTAAATGCATGCTGAGATTCTATAAACATATTTTTCCCCGAGATGGATTTTGAAGAAAAAAAGCCCAAACAACCACAACACATCATAAGGCTCATGTTTAAGAAAGAAAATCTAGAAATCTGTGGGTCAGAGCTGTCAAACCAAATTACAATCAGGAATAACACAACTAATATTCTGTGGTGTCAGTATTAGAACTAGAAATAGCTAAACCAGAAAAGCAGGGAGGTATTTGCATTCAGGTCCATCTCTGTCCCAGTCTGAATAAATCGTCTTGGTTTCTCCCTCCAATATATCAAAGAGAATATCTATGATGTGCTGATTGCAAGGTGGAAGAGCATCTTTTTTCTTACAGAAATAACTTGGGGAAATAATGTAAAGGGTAGCCTAGACAAAGACAGCAAAAACTATTAGAGGATAGTGATGGCTTTTGTATAATCAATTGACACCACACGCTTTAGAGACACTTGGAAAGACAGAGAAGTAAAAAACAATGCTCGGAGTAGGACATGCAGAAATCTTCTATTATGTTTCTGCAAGTTAATTTACAAAGAAGAAAGCCAAATTAAAAATTTTGAGTAGTTTATAGGAAAACTTAAATGAAATGAAACTGATACATTGAACAATAAATTATAACTCCATATATGAATTGTTAAAATTTCTTTGGAGAACTATGGTTTCCAGATTCTTACTTTCATAACATCATGCAAATACTATGGTCTTAAAGAAATGTCATTCGTGGATGTACTGTTCAATGATTTTCCATTCTGAGATTCTTTATGTCAGGCATTGAACACTCGCTGAAAAAACATCAATATGGGGTTTTTCATCCCTTCAAAATTTCCCTAGAAAAAGTAATTTGAAAGTAAGAATGTTGAGGCAGCTGGATAGCTTGACTCTGGACATAGCATGATAGCTGCATCTTGTAGTCCTCTGCAGGACTGCCATCATACTGTGCAACTCAGAATGGGTACAGAACATTAATACATATTTCATTATAAAACTGGAATGTCACTGTCTGGTTAAAATAATTCACCTGATTGGAATAGGTGGGTTAGGGGCTGACCTGCTGGAAAGCTACTTTGTGGAGAGGGACCTGGGAGTGCTGGTGGATGATAAGTTGACCATGAGCCAGCAATGTGCCCTTGTTACCAAGAAGGCCAAAGGCATCCTGGGGTGCATTAAGAAGAGTGTGGCCAGCAGGCCAAGGGAGGTTCTCCTTCCCCTCTACTCTGCCCTAGTGAAGCCCCATCTGGACTACTGTGTCCAGTTCTGGGCTCCCCACTTCAAGAAAGATGAAGAGCTACTGGAGAGAGTCCAGCAGAGGGCTACAAGGATGGTGAGGGGACCAGAGCACCTGTCCTATGAGGAAAGACTGAGGGAGCTGGATTTGTTCAGCCTGAAGAAGAGAAGGCTGCGAGGAGACCTAATAAATGTTTATAAATATCTGAATGGTGGGTGTCAGGAGGATGGGGCCAGACTCTTTTCAGTAGTGCCCAGTGACAGGACAAGGGGCAATGGGTACAAATTGAAGCACAGGAAGTTCCATCTGAACATGAGGAAGAATTTCTTCCCTCTGAGGGTGACGGAGCACTGGAAGAGGCTGCCCAGGGAGGTGGTGGAGTTTCCTTCTCTGGAGATATTCAAGACCCACCTGGACAAGTTCCTCTACTGCCTGCTGTAGGTGACCCTGCTTTTGCAGGAGGGTTGGACTAGATGACCCACAGAGGTCCCTTCCAACCCCTACCATTCCGTGATTCTATATTTCTGTGAATATAAACATAATTTGACATAGTTGGCTAGAAAAGAAAGGCAGCGGAAGAGAGGCTAGCTCAGCTTTCTAACAAAAAGAACAAATTCTGACACTGAAGCTGTAAATGGAGCTTTCGGAAAGGTTCTGGGTAGTGATTAAAGGGCAAAAGAAATTAGATCGTTAACATTATAAGGGTCCGCATAGACTAGTAAACATGGAAGTTCATATGAATCATACTTTTTGTGAGCAATCTCACATAACTATGGATATACACAGTAGAGACCATAGTGTGTGAGCTGGTAATTCTAAACATTCTTCCTGGCAGTAGAAGGTGTTTTCCCTTGTTTTCCCTTGGTGAAGCCCTACAGAATCTCACTTTACATGTAAGCTGACTCTTTTTGATAAATGTTATGAATTATTAACAGAATTTTCATGTCAAAAAGGGCTACTATTTATTACAAGAAGAGCAATGCTAAACTGCAACGTCTAAGGAAGTAGTGCCACTTGCTGAGACTGTTGTTAGAAACACTCCACGTAGTAAAGGAAACACAGAGGAATCTCTGTTGTTTGTAGACAAAGAAAACTGGTACTTAATGTCTGCTGAAGTTTAGGATGTGCTGAACTGCTTTGTATGAGTATCCATTTCACTACTTTAATTATGTAGCAAAGTATAGTCATAGTAGACATTTACTTGTGGTCAAATGAATTAATCCCTCCTAAAATATCCTAATGGATCACTTGGCTGACTTTTAACTACCCGCAAAAAAAAAGGCAGCATACAGAGAGTAAGAAAGCTGGTTTACTTATAATGGGTCCACCATTATCACAGTAGGAAACCGTAGGCAGATGATGCTAAGAAGGTCAACATGTTTATTAAGTTTTTTGTACAATTCTTGACTAAAATATCAGCTGCAACCTAGAAGCAAATATAGTTAAAACTAACAATAAAAGAGGATTGCAGCCTTGAATAAATCAAGAATAGGCTAGAGGCTACTTGTATAAGGCAGGTGTTTTCAGCTTGTAAGACTGATACTTTTCATCCTATGTAGTTGAAACATTGACTGGTGAAATCAAAGCACAAACAGTAGTTACTCTGTGAATTTACAGATCAAAAACCAAAAAGGCAATTGTGCCACGCTTTAAAAAAATGTGGAAGAGGAGGAGCCACAGAATTGTGTATCTGTCAGCTTTACTTTAATTTCCAAATAATGACTGGAACATATAATCTACAAACCTGGAGCACCTGGAAATAAAAATAGGAGAATAATAGCCAAAAGAGATTTTTCAATATTAAATCACCTCAACACAATCTGATTTACTTCTGCAATAGCATAGTAGGCCTTGTGACAGAATAGAAGTAGTAGAGTCACATAACTTGACTTTTAAAACCTTTTGACATTGTGCCTCATGATAGTACTAAGAAAGCTGAGAAAAAATGTTTGAATGAAAAAGCTTAAGGGTGGAATTCTAGCAAATCTGGTAAGGAAATTGTGCCTGTGTTGTAGTTCTGAATTCCCTGCCAAAATGATGGGATTTTGCAGGGAATGCAAATTATTGCTTAGGAATGAATTGGACTCTTCCCACTGAATCTTCAAAAGTGGATTAAAAAGTGTGTCAAAGTTCTAAATCTATATAATCTATACCTAATAGAATAGAATGTCCATCTGGAGGCAGGCGAAAGGATGCGATAATCTCTTGAGATTCCTGCCGGGTCTGTGATTCTTTGTTCCTTTGGACATGTAAATTTATGTGAGAATATGTGGTCATTTCTTGACTTCCAGGTTTCATTTGTCTATTCATTGATGTAGTTAACAGCTGTAGCATCAGTGGGATTATTTGTAGTTAAATGCATCCAGAATTACACTGCTGAGGTTTTTGTAAAATCATCTAATTGTTGGTTAAAGACAATGTGTGATTCAGTACTTGCAGGCAATTCCTATGTCCAAGGCAGAAGTACATATTTAGCTATAAGGATAGTTAATTACTCAGACATAAATTTTGAAGCAGCAGTCTCCTATTTCCACAACAATGCTATTTACAGTGATCAGAAAGAGATGGATGTTTTTACAGAGAATTTGAAGATTTAATGCTGGATTGCATTGTGAGGAGCTTTTAGGATTACATGTATGTTACATAGTATTTACAAAATTCAAAACTTAGGTTTCAGTTTTAACACTGCAAAGAGTTTGAAATCTCATTCTAGGGAAGGTTCAAACAATGCTCTGCGCCTCTAACTGCACCATATGGTCTAAAAGCTGAGCATTTTATAAACATGCCTGAGACAGCTCTAAATTAGGTCATGGCTAAACCATCAAAATCAAAGTCAAATTGAGGTCAAAAGGATCTTCTTGTCCTTTCTGTGTTACACAGAAATAATTCAACGCATAAATCATGTATATCTGCATAGAGGTCTAATTTGTGAATCATGTTTTTGTCATTAAAATTTCATATGTTGAGTAAAGCCACAATGTTCCATCAGTATCAAGTTATGCTTTACACAGAGAAAAAAATGTTCTACTTAGAAAAAATACATTATGTAGGCATAAGTATTAAATCCATAGTTAATAGGTCCTTAAGGTTTTTTGAGATCTTTCAGCTGAAGATGGATTAAAATTCCCATGTTCTGCAGTTCAGTGACTAAATTCATTTTCTGCATCTGTTGTTATTACCTCTCACTGGGTAGTCAAGTTTTCTACAATATTGTATATTAGTCCAGAATAGTCATATATTACATTATACATATGCAAAGCTGTTAGCATTGCAAAACATGTTAATTTCTTTCCTCAGAGCCTCTTAATCTTTTGAAGAATATTGCCAGAATAATACAGTATTGATGGATCTCTGCAGATGCAGAAACTTGGGATGATGAACTGAAGAGGAGTCCTAACATATCAGGAATGTTTCTGTATAAAGCTCAGTTTCTTAAGAAAACTTAAAATAATTTGGAGTGGCTTATCTTAAGGGTGGTATTCAGCTGTCCTGGTTTCGGCTGTGATAGAATTAATTTTCTTTTCAGTAGCTGCTGTGTTTTGGGTTCCGTATGGGAAGAACATTGATAACACTCACATTTTCAGTTGTTGCTATGAAATCAAGGACTTATTTCAGTTGCTGATATTCAGCTAATGAGCAGGTGTGCAGGAGCTGGGAGGCAGCACAGCCAAACAGCTAGACTGAGCTGGGCAATGGACATATTCCATACCATGGACATCATACTCAGGTCGCACATTTTCTAATAAATTACCACCATTTTTCTTGTCTTTATATATATACACACAGACATAATTCGCTTAGTTTATGGACCATCCCTCAAAAATGTCTGCTGAGTTCTTTTAGTCCAAGACTTTGGATTCCATCTGTCATAACACTTTCAGGGCAGGAGAGATGGCGTGAAGTCCACTCAGTTGGCAGAGTAGTACCAGACTTCAGTGTGATGCAGTGGACAGGTGACACTGGGTGCCATAAGACGGATGTTGTGTAGTGTTCGACTGTCACACACTGCATTTAGAGCTCACAGCTGGTGTATCTGGTGTGGCGCGTGTCCACGGTCTGTGGGTTGAAGGTATTAATCTCAAGGAAGTGACCAGCCAAGAGTTGCTAAAGTCAGTTCTGATTCTACCACTTTTCTCAGTTTCATCAACATTCATTCTGCATTAATCTGGATGATTCTTACTGTAATACCTTTAAAATGACATATATAAACAAATAGAAACGATGACATACAGTATTATGTCACATCATAGAGTTGAAATTATTGGCTATTCTGACCCAAAATTAAATCCCCTTGAGGTACGTATCGGACTTCCCCATTGTCCTGGGTTTGGCCAGGACAGGGTTAATTTTGACCAGAATCCAGAAAGGGACATAGCCGGGCAGGCTGACCTAACCTGGCCAAACAGAGCAGGGTATTCCATACCATGTGCCGCCATGCTGGGTTCTGGTTGGGGGGGAAGCTGTGGCGGCGGGAACTCAGTCACAGGCTCGGGAGTGCGGGCGGCAGACAGTGACCGTTGCTCTCTGTGTTCTGCTGTTTGTGTTGTGTATTCTCCTTATCTGTATCGTTGTTGTTCCTGTTCCCTTTGTTTGCTGTTCTGTTAAACTGCCCTTATCCCGACCCACCAGTTTCTGCCTGTTACTTTCTATTCTCCTCCACACCCCAGCACGGGGAGGGGCGGTCATGTGACGGTTTTGTTGCGGGCCGCAGCTAAACTATAACACCCATCTTACTGTATCACCCACCAGGTGTACCCAGGTCCTTGAGCAACAGCAGTCCCATGGATGGACTTGCCCTTGCCCGTGGCAGGAATAACCCAGACTGTTTTCCCTAGTATATTAGGGAGCAAGACTGGCAAACTGGTAGCAACGAACGAGGAGAAGGCTGAAGTACTAAACAAGTTTTTTGCCTCAGTCTTCACTGACAACCTCTCTTCCACACCTCTCAAGTGGATGGACTGCAATATGGGGATGCTGTGAGCAAAGTCCCTCCCACTGTAAGGGATGATCAGGTTCATGACCACTTGAGGAACCTGAACATACACAAGTCTATGTGACCTGACGAGATGCGTCCCAGAGTCCTGAGGGAATTGGCTGATGGTGCTGGCAAGTCACTCTCCGTGACATCTGAAAGGCCGTGCCAGCCAGGTGGAGACTCTGGTGAGTGGAAAAAGGGAAATATTGTGCCCGTTTTTAAAAAGGGTGGGAAGGAGGACCCTGGGAACTACCGACCTGTCAGCCTCAGCACTGTGCCTGGGAAGATCATGGAGCAGATCCTCCTAGCAGCTATGCTGAGGTACACGGAGGAGGGGGAGGTGATTCAAGACAGCCAGCATGGCTTCACCAAGGGCAAGTCCTGCCTGACCAACCTAGTGGATTTCTATGATGTAGTAACTACATCAGTGGACAAGGAAAGACATATGAATGTTATCTATCTGGACTTCTTGTAAGGCCTTTGACATGGTCCCCCACAACATCCTTCTCTCTAAATTGGAGAGATATGGATTTGATGGGTGGACTGTTTGGTGGCTAAGGAAATGGTTGGAAGGTCACAGCCAGAGGGTAGTGGTCAATAGCTCAATGTCCAAATGGAGATCTGTGACATGTGGTGTCCCTCAGAGGTCCATATTTGGGCCAGTACTGTTCAATGATCAATGACTTAGCAGGATTGAGTGCACCATCAGAAAGTTTGCAGATGACACCAAGCTGAATGGTGTGGTCAACACACATGAGGGACAGGATGCCACTCAGAGGAACCTGGACAAGCTTGAGAAGTGGACGCATGTGAACAACGTAAGGTTCAACAAGGCCAAGTGCAAGGTCCTGAACCTGGGTTGGGGCAACCCCTGGTATCACTACAGGCTGGGTGATGCAGGGATTGAGAGTAGCCTTGCTGAGAAGCACCTGAGGGTACTGGTGGATGAAAAGCTGGACATGAGCCAGCAATATGCATTCGTATCCCAGATAGACAACCATATTCTGGGCTGCATCAGAAGCAGTGTGGCTAGCAGGTCGTGGGTGGTGATTCTGCCCCTTTGCTCCACTCTGGTGAGACCTCACCTGGAGTCCTGCGTCCAACTCTGTAGCCCCCAACACAGGAAAGACATGGATCTGTTCCTGTGGGTCCAGAGGAGGGTCACAACAATGATCAGAGGGATGGAACACCTATCCTATGAAGAAAGGCTTTGAGAGTTGGGGCTGTTCAGCCTGGAGAAGAGAAGGCTTTGGGCAGACCTTATTGTGGCCTTCCAGTATTTACAGGGGGCTTGTAAGAAAGATGGGGACAAATTTTTTAGCAGAGTCTGTTGTAATAGGAGAAGCAGTAATGGTTTTAAACAGAGAGCAGATTTAGGCCGGATATAAGGAAGAGATTTTTTTATGATGAGGGTCATTAACTACTGGAAGAGGTTGCCTAGAGAAGTGGTAGATGCTCCATCCCCAGACACATTGCAGGTCATGTTGGATGGGGCTCTGAGCCACGTGATCTAGTGGTAGATGTCCCTGCTCACTGCAGGGGGGTAGGACTAGATGAGCTTTAAATATCCCTTCCATCCCAAACTATTCTATGATTTTATGATTATATATTCTTCCTGTGTACCATTTTCTCCCCTTCTACAGTAAATAAAATTTTTGACTGTGCAGTGCTGTCTTGATTGGTAGATCCTGTGGTGTTAACTAACCAGGTCGCCTTTGTTAAATGTGTATCTGAATTTTTAAAGTTTCCACTAGCCAGTGCTCTCAGTGTAGTTTTCAGTAGTTCATTGTATCATTCAGTTTTCCCGGAGGCTGGTTCATAATAGGGGATGTGATATACCCACCCAATGCCATGCTCTTGGCCCAGGTGTACGCTCAGCTGAACAAGGTAGATGCCCTGGTGACGGAGGATGCAGAGAAGGCAGAGTTACCGAATGCCTTCATTGCTTCAGTCTTCAGTGCTAAGACTGGCCCTCAGGAATCCCAGGCCCCGGAGGTAAGAGAAGAAACCCACAGAGAGGATGACTTTCCCTTGGTCCAGAAGGACTGCGTGAGGGATCACTAAGCCATCTAAACGCCCACAAATCCATGGGCCCCAGTGTGATGCACCCACGAGTGCTGAGAGAGCTGGCGGATGTCATTGCTGAGCCACTCTCCATCATCTTTGAGAGGTCCTGGAGGACAGCAGAGGTGCCCGAGGACTGGAGAAGGGCCAGTGTCACTCCAATCTTCAAAAAGGGCAAGAAGGAGGACCCAGGGAACTACAGGCCAGTCAGCCTCACCTCCACCCCAGGAAAAGTGATGGAGCAGCTTATGCTGGAGGCCATCATCAAGCAAGTGGAGGAAAAGAAGGTTATCAGGAGTAGTCAGCATGGATTCACCAAGGGGAAATCATGCCTGACCAATCTGACAGCTTTCTACGATGACATGACTGGCTGGGTAGATG
>Ga0065711_1001407_pt1 | contig 43656 bp, 24 predicted proteins | sample Hoacrofraction12_FD_59098 | JGI IMG/M metagenome (GOLD analysis project Ga0065711, IMG submission 59098) | Hoatzin crop microbial communities from Cojedes, Venezuela - Epithelial fraction 12 v2 (version 2) | ecosystem: Host-associated > Birds > Digestive system > Esophagus > Crop | place... | reverse complement strand
GACAAGATCCTGTGCAGCCTACTGTAGGTGACCCTGCTTCGGCAGGGGGGTTGGACTAGATGACCCACAGAGGTCCCTTCCAACCCCTACTATTCTGTGATTCTGTGGTTCTATGGTCTGGAGTCTCTTGCCACGTGACATCTTCCAGGGCATGGGACAGACTGTTAGCCATCGAGACACAAGAATGCATTGCAGACAGGGAAGTCTGGCAGGGAAATTTGGCCTACTGTGGAGAGCAGTGCGATCATGGAATCATTTAGGTTGGGAAAGACCTTTAAGGTCATCGAGTCCAACTATAAAGACATATAGTCTATAATCTCCAAACGATACCACAGAACCTCAAAAGATTTCAGCCCAACATCAAAGCAAACAGAAGGGAAGCCCCTAGATTCTTCCAGACTGAACTTCTGAATTATTCTTTCCAGACCGAAGTTCAGTTCTTCTGAACTTGCTCTTCTGCTCTTTATCTCTATTTGGGAGTAAAACAAATGTCAAACTTATTACCAGGACATAAAGCCATTTTTTTGACTGGAACTGATGAATGTTCAATGACATTTATCGTGGAATCAATAGGAGTATATGAAACTCAGAAAAAATGTGAGCGGTATCTCCTCATGCCACAAACATCTCTCTCTCTCTCCTGTAAAATACTTCATCTAGGGCCAATTTTCCCTGTAGTTACCCAAAGGCAGTGTGAATCTAGATTGATTATATTTTAAATAATGCTGCTACACAAATGATCTTCCATACTTCTATTGCCTTTTTGGTACACATATTCTGTAGTGTATGAGCAGTTCACAAGCTTATTTTATATCTTGTTTAACAGTACTGTGAAACATTATTAACCCTGTTTTATAAATGGGGGATGTAGATACCGATGTCTAATGAGATTTCCGAGATCACATAGAAAATCTGAAACCGACTGCTCCAGTCTCAGTATAATGTCCTAATTCAGTGCAATGATTCCTGTTTAGTCTCCCTGCTCAAGATGAAGAGGGGAAAAGATGGAAGGGGAGTTTGGAAGAGCCGGCATGGCTTTTCTTCAGCACAGTGTTTTCCACAGACTGCTATGGAGTCCAATTGGAGGTTAAGCCCATTTTGCTTTGCCTCTCTGGTCTCATTCATAGTGTGGTCTCCATATACAAAAGACTGGCTGGTTCGTTACACAATCCATTGCACAAGCTCGCGATATTCCCAGACCTTATCCATATATTTCATGGTCCTGCATAAAGGTTATTCATCATTTGGCTCTTTATGGTTAGAATATGTTTCCACAGAAGAAGGAAATCTGTCAAAAAGACAGAGTTGTCCCCTAACCATTACGAAAAGTGCTGTGAGATCTTTAACTTAATGCTGGATCGCTGCCAGTTCTGGGGAGAGGAGACGTGTTGTCCAAATTTGAACTTATCTTCTTCCCTACAGGCAATATGGAGCTCTATCAGCAAAGCAACACAGATAAACACTGATGCAATTGAACACACTTCCAAACTGCAAAATAAATCAATCAATAATAAAAAAAAAACCCTCTGTTTTCAGTATGCTGGGAACATAGACAACCTCGCCCTCCAAACGTTGAGAGTCTAATCCAAAGCTCACTGAAATCAGAGAGGATCAGACTGTTGTTAGCTCAAGACTGCAGCATTAAACCTTAAAGACGTCAATAGACAAGCATTAAACTGCATTTAAACAAATCACAGTTAGACTTAGAAGTTAAATTTTACAAAGATACTCTGGGAAGACTACTCTTCCTGTGGTTCTGTATTGCTTCATTTTGACTGTTAATAAGACACTCTGTGGAATTACTTGAACAGAGGGAACAAATCTCTGTTTGCTGAAGATGACACACTATTTTCACTTGCTGTCTCTGTTCCTACAAAGTCTAATTAGTACTGGTGCATGATCTTGCACCAGAGAAAATTTCCTTCCTTCTTATACCAAAGACTTACTTACTAGATAAGTAAATGATATTGCAAGGTCTCAGAGATGTTGCATAAATAGAGAAAAGATAGGATTCCAAATCCATGAAATAGTGAGTATAAATACGGAGAAGTATTGGAAGTGACCAAAGATAATGGCTCTGTGTCTGAAGAGAAGCCTGGCTTCTGAGTACAGGCCTGAGTGTTTCAGGTTCTTCAGCATCGCAGGAGGATTGAAACTGAAGACAGAGCTAAAAATGCAAAAGAATTATATCTGCACGACCCATCTGCATGACAGGAGCTAGTTTATGTGTCCATTACTTTGAGGCATATAAATGTGCATAGCATCTTCAAATGCAGACAAAGAGAGAGAATGGGAGGGAAGAGTAAAATGTGTTTGTCTCTATTTGAAACAGAACTAGATCACAGATTGTATTTTCAATTTAAGAACAAGTAATTCTTTCCTTGTTTATTACAGTTGTCAAGTAACCATATATAACTACATATAGAAAAAGACAGAGTTGTACGGGGGCAGCAATTACTAATGGACATCACTGAACGATAAATAAAGAGCTAGCTCAGAAATGGTATTCATTGCACACAGATGTCTGGACCATGGGCAGATGTCTTAAATTGCCTACACAAAGCGCTTTTGTACTATCACAGTAATCTAAATTGCTTTGCATTTGGTTCCAGACATTTCCACAGACTGCTCTCCACCACACATAAATTCCTATTCTCAAATTCTAACTGGACTTCAAGGGCCAGATTACTTCCTGGTGTAACTCTTTCACTTAATTTGGCTCAATTTTATTGATGCAGACAAACTTTTAGAGTGGTATTCTCAGTTTTAGGAGATCTTCTACATAACTCCATAGGTTACGGTCCTGGTTCAGAGAAGGGCATTCACTGCTCTTACACTACCTTGTTGAAGGAGGCGATGCTCAGAAAGCACGAGCGGGGAGAAGGTGGGATGGAGGCATGGCTTCAGGCATGTTCTTTGTGCAAAACACGATGCACTTCACAAGAAAATCTGATCACGACTGGCTCTCTTGAGGGGAGGCTTGTTTCAAATGTCCTGCTGTACCATATTCAGAGAAGAAAGGACTAACATAGCACATCTTTCAAAGCTTTAACTGGGGACATTTGTCCTTTTAAACGTGCTGGCCCCTGGTTTAATCTGAATTGCCAGCTGACAATCATCATACCTACTGCCCCTGAATAACAGGGAGCTCAAAGAAAACCACCCGTAACTCTGAGACAGATGGTTTCCTGATGCTCTGGGGATCTTAGCTCTACCGTATGCCCATAGCAGGACTGTGCCTAACTGAAAATCAACTCAGTGATGATTTAGGAAACCATTCTTATCCCCAGAGGAGGCATATCTTGCTGCAGAGACAGCCCAGGATAAGTTGCTGAGTTTAGTTAATGGCTTCGTTCTATCTAATGTGTCTGCTCTTGCAGCTATCACTTACAGATGAACAGTGTTTTCTGTCTCCCTGGGTTTTTTTTTTACATTGAAAACATTTTAATCAGGCTAGAGCATAAACACACTGTCTAGGAACAGATTACTGGGAGAAGGAGAAAACAGAATGAGGCAGATAGAGTAGTTGATTGAATATCTATTATACTGCATTGCAACCCTGTCAAGAAAATGAGTAATGCATTTCCTTGTGGACATTTCATAAGTATCACTTTATAAGGGTGAGACTCCAAAATTTCTCTTGGTTTTATTATTCCTATTAGCATAGAATTATCTATTACCTAATCCTAAAGGAACTGATTTGACTTTAATTTATCATGCATTTTTGCATGCAGTCAAAATAGCTTTTAAGGTACTCTTAACAGAGAGCCATATTAGATTGTACAGACCACCTTTTTTTCTTCATCCAAGGGTCATGGCACTACACATCCTAACTCTACTGCCCAGTCACTGCTTGCTGTGGGAGAATTATCAGTTACCAGCTGAAAGGCTGGTAACATTAGGAAATGCTGATACCAGCACACGCTTCCACATAGTAGTTAGCCCTGAAAGTGTGCATAATACTACATCATTTCTTCCTCTTCTTGCCCTGATACTGACTGAAAGGCCCAGAAGCAAAATTTTTGATATTTGGCTAGATAATTTGAGTAAAGCCTTTTATATTTCAGTATTCTTTAGACATTAAAATTGTGTCAGACAAGACTTCTTCTTGCTTTTTAGTTAAGTCAGCTGGTAATTTAGGTTTGATTGGATATTAATAATCTCAGATTGATTTGTGTTATTATATTGCCCAGAATCATAATTATGGTCCAAGCCAACATGAGCTACATACTGAAAAGAAAAAACAAAACAAAAAAAACCCCAAAAAACCATAACAACCCAGAAACATAGAAGTATCTAGGAATTAATCTACAGTTGATTGGTAAAAACAGAAAAAGAAAGAATCAAGCAAAGAGCAGCTGTGTGGGTAAACTAGACAGGTAATGCTTTCAGTACTGCTGTGATAAGGCTGAGTTGTAGCAATTGTCCTTACATTCCAGCATGTGAATGCTAGCCCTCATGATCCTGCTCAAACTGCTAAAAGTGAATAAGAGACCTCCAGGATGCCACTTGGCCCCACAAGCTCAGCGTGTGAGCATTGGCAGGTTGAAAGCTTAATAGAAACGTGGCTAGAATCTGTTTAGGGTGGAAAAGCATGAGCAGCCTTGACACTTAGCATACAATTGGTGTGATGGTCTTGTCCACAGTGCAGATCTGCTTTAAATGTCAGGTAGAGTTGACAGAAGCTGGAGGAAATCTCAGGCACTTCCCCGGTGGTACCTAAAATCAAGTTCTGGAAAGTGTAATAACCTCTTTTTAGTATTGTAAAAACACACTACACAGTGAAATAAAGACATAATTCAAATGATCTCCAATAATAAAAAAAAAGGATGCACTACCCAATATTTAAGCCCTGACTGCCTGATCATGGTTTTATTTATTGATACAATCAATTATTTATATAGTATCCTTGGTGGATAGTGCTTCTCAGGAGAGCTCCCTGTAAAGTCAAAAGGAAACAACAGCAACACAAACCAGTTGGGGATGAAATTTGTTTCTGGGGTAAGATCCAACATCAGGAAACACGGCAAGCTCTGTTTTTCCCATCCAATTAATTTTTTGATGCTCCCGAAGATGTGGGAGTGGTGCAGCCAGGTTGGCCGTGATCAGCAGCATAAATACATCTGTCTGTCTAACACGACCCTGTGTAAGCATCGTGAGCTCTAAGAACAAACCCCGAATAACAGCAGGGAGCAGCCCGGCAGGGAAACCTCAGGCTCCCTCTCGAGGACATCGGTGTTAATTACAAAGAAGTCCTCCAGCTCCGCTGCTCCTGCAGCCTTCACACATGCAAAGGAAGGAGCAAAACCCTAGTGTTATAAGCATAAACCTAGGACAAAAGGGCCTCCAACACTAGGTTAGTCTAGATATGAAATATACACAGAGGGATGCAGGCAATTAGCAAACACTGTCAAGCTTGCCTCTTGGCAAAGGTGTTTCAGACAGAGGAACAACATGTGCTGACACGCACAATATTCATTATGTCCTAGTAAAGCTGCTAGAAAATACATAGGTGCACAAAGAAAACAGGAAAATCAAAGCAATATTTTAGCCATGAAGGAGGAGAAATTATTATCTGCACAGGGAAACTATGGCTCTGAGCTCTGAGGATGTATTTGCAAAGGGCGACTGACAGCTGAACCGAACGACGACCAGGGCAAGGAATACTGAATTCTAGCACCCTATATTACATAAAACAACATTGCAGCTACTATTGTTTATGCTATTGATACTGCTATAATTGTATACAAACAGTTGGTATAACTGTACACAAACAGTGCTCATCACTTACAGAAACTGCGAACAGACACCACGACCACACCTTTGCACAGTAGGCGACCTGGCCACCTTCTGACCATCAGCAGCTCAGCCCCAGGGACATCACACTCCCATGCATCACCCACAGCGACCAGAGTGCACCCATGCTGATATCAGTGGGAAGCCATCACTGATCCAGACTCAGGGTCACAGGTGTAACTCCTCTGCCTTCGGCATGCAGCAAAGGCAGGATCCCTTTCTACAGTCTGTGGTCAGATCTACTCCTCCATAGTTTTCGGGTAAATTTTCCCCATATGGGGGGGTGATTTCAGGTCTAGGTGTCCCACAGGTCACCCAGTCAGTTCTTCATTCAGTTTGTGACACCCATCAGTCTCCAGTGAGGTTCCCGTACACTGTTAGTTTTGACCACTTACATTAAAATTTAAGTTCCTTCCCTTTTTTGTTAGACCGATTGCCTTAAAGTTGCATTTTACACATTTGCTTCTGGCAGACTTCAGCTGTCCAGAAAAGACTGCAAAATCCTTCACAGACAGGAGAGGGTGAACACAAGCAGCTCCGAAACAATGAACTGCCACATAATTTACCAGAACAGCACCAGTAATCCTATTGCCCCCTGACAACCTCATAGTTAGAAGCTGCCAACCATCAAAATGGGGGAACCTAAGGATGCAAGTAGGAGCAGATTTAATCAGTAAAGCAAATGAACAGGTGACATGAATTATAGGTTCATACTTCAGAAGGTAAGCAGCTGAAAATGAGTTTCATCAGTATAAAGGTGGCAGCCTTTCTGTTTAACCAAGACTCTGAGAAGCTGGAAAGGTGGTATTTTTTATGCAAAGCTGCTGAAGGAAATTTTTGTTTGTGTGCAACTATAAAGGAAAAAGCACCATACGTAGAGGCTGAGCAAATGCACAATGGAGCTGAGTCTGGTGCAGAGGTGAGAGCTTTATAGCTCCTAAATATAAATGGATTTATCTAAGGCATTAAATACATTAACTTGTCTGATTTACCTTCCCTACCTTCCTAGTGGTGGCCAAGGAAATTCCATATTGTTATTTCCAGGTCTAGACCTGTAGCTCTAAACTTAAGACTAGCTTAATATACAGACTAGAGCTTTCTAAGCACAGAAACTTGTTAGCAAGCTGTTGTCACAGCTGAAGTTACTGCTAATTCCTGTCTTCTCTTACAGGTTGCTACTAATAGGGATATTAATCTCTGAAATATGGACTCAAAAGAGGCCAGGTAATGCTGCTGTAAACTGCTTTCACATAACATTTTCCAGGCTTTTTCATAGGTGATATCTGTGTGTGTTTCAGAAGAAACTCTTATGGCAGCGATACTTGCACATGTTTCTGAGAAACTCCAAACTTAGAGGTGTCTATTGGTAATCACCCATGGCAACTCTTCAGGTTTATGTACCATCATATTAAACAAATGTTTCTACCTTTCCTCACTCTGGTAACAAGCGCTGATGAATAAACAGGAACTTTATTGTTGGTCTTGTTTTCTTGAGCCTAGATATTGTTATTGACCATGCAATGTGGTAAGGTCTTTTAAATAGTATAAAGATACCAGTGCTTTGCCTGAGTAGAAACCATTTTCTTAACCAAAACTGCTGTCTTCTTTAACCTCTTCCTTACAAAACAGAGCTGGTGCTGGAAAAGCAGATGCAGGGAGTTGGTTCTAGGACTGCCTGCACTACTCACTACAGGCACTGTATGAACATGTTAATGTTTATTAAAGATCAAAGTAAGAAGATACTGGAGGAGGCTTTATTCAGCATGGAGCAATTATATAACTTCTGCACTTGAGTCAACCTGGTAGCTTAGAATATGGGGTGAATAAGGTCATGTTTGCCAGCACCTGTCCGAAGTACCTTAGTATGACCAGCTCTGACATGGAAGTCGCATCTCTAGTTAACTTACGGGTATAGTGCTGAACTCTCTAGGAAGAAGGATCCTCTCAGCCCTTGAAAAGCACTGTTACTACAAAAAGGTCTAGCTGGCATTAGCTCACTAGAAACTTCTGTTTGAAACGAAAAATCCCATGTTATTAGAAATCTATGTCAAATGAAAAGTCTTCTCTGGTCTTTAGTCCTACATTTAGAAGAGTTTGTACCTGCTTCCTGCCTTTAAGGGGTTTGGCAGCAATAGCCTGATTTATGCTGTGGTGTGATAGCTTGGGACTTGAGCTTCTCAGATCACCCTCTTTGCTCCTGTGTGGTCCTTTCCCAGCATGACCTAACTGGCTTCTGGTGCTTGTACTTGGGCAGGTGAACAGGGTAGGTTGGTGGGTAGCTGATGTGGTTGCTCCTCATCCTGAGTTGGCTTGTGGCTCCTCCTGTGAGTAGGTGTGAGTGTCTTTGGAGCTTGTTTGGGGGGGGCGTTAGTTGCTTGAGGTTTTGCATTTTCTAGGGTTTTTTCTCTTTTTCAGGAGGGTGGGGGAATTTTCTTAACATTCTTCTTCTGTTTTATTCTATTTAAGGTGTTCAGATAGGGGCAGCTAATTCAGTACTTTCTTGTTCCTGTTCCAAAATCCTATTTCCATGACTGTCTGCTGCAGGCAGGATTGCCAGCTGACCAGGCAGTTACTATTGGAATACTAATTTCAGAGCTTGCTTTTCTCCTGGAAGTATTGCTGGACTTAAAAAAAACCTTCAACACCACTTGGCCAGATGTGCTAGAATATGACTGTCGCAATGCTGACTTTACAAAGCAGTCTGGGAAGTAACAAATTTATGTTTGTATGTTACCTTTAATCCCCTACTTACTAACTTTTCAGTATCTTCAACACAGGACCCATGAGTTCAGAGTGCCTGGGCAACTTTTTGTGTATAACACTGAGCACAGAATACTTTGAGGACAAATACTTCTCCTTTTCTGTTGTTGGTAAGTTGATATAGAAGAACTTGGAGAGGAAATTACACGTGGTGACGTGTTTAAAATTCTCTAAGGTCCTCCTATACTAGAATTTCCTGGATTATACTGAGATCAAAGAGCTTAGTAGGTTGCACCTCATTGTAAGTAACAGCCAAATGCTACCTTTATTTCTGTATAACTTATCCTATAGTACTGTTGAGTGATAACTTAGCAATACCAAGTCTAATCATGGCTGTCTTTGAACTCAAAATGCGTGTGGTAGTTTCTAGGCATGTTAACATTGGTGTATTTCCCTCCCAGTAAAAATGCTTCTCAGTATACAGCACATACTGTTCTGAAAATTCACTAGATGAAGCTGGCACTACATTACTGATTTTGCACTGGTGGCTCTCCACTTTCTTTACTTACTGCTAAGGGACCTGGTGGAGGCATATAAATTCTTAATGAAGTTAAGAAAAATAAGCTGGACCCTCTGGCTATGGGTTAAGTAATCAACAAGTGGTGCATTTAAGTGAAAATGAACACAGAGTGAGATAATTTTGGGGCTATAAACATCATCAGGTGTAAGATTACATGCATAAAACATAAACTCAGCTCTGAACTAGTTGTCTGTGCTAATTAGCTGTCTGTCTAGATATAGTCCACGACATAAAGGCCCACAAAAATGATCAGAAGGCTGGAACACCTCTACTATGAGCAAAGACTGAGAGATCTAGGCTCTGGGGACACTTTACAGCAGCCTTCTAGTACCTGAAGGGGTCCTTACAAGAAAGGTGGAGAGGGACTTTTGACAAGGGCATGTAGTGCTAGGACAAGAGGTAACGGCTTTAAACTAAAAGAGAGTAGATTTAGATTAGATATAAGGAAGAAATTCTTCACCATGAGGGTGGTGAGGCACTGAAACAGGTTGCCCAGAGAAGCTGGAAGTGTTCAAGGCCAGGTTGGACGGGGCTTTGAGCAACCTGGTCTGGCGGGAGGTGTCCCTGCCCATGGCAGGGGGGTGGAACTAGCTGATCTATCAGGTCTCTTCCAACCCAAACCATTCTATGATTCTATACCATCCATCTGTCCAGAATGTTTTTTATGTAACAATCTATTTGATGTATGTTCTTTGTTCTGGCATCTTCATAGATACATAAAGACATCCTGCAATTAGGATATGTACAGCTTGAAAGTATAAAGCAATTATTTCTGGAACAGAGAGTTTTCATTAACAAAAAAAAAAGCCCACAAAGACAGTTCTATAGTCTAGAAAAATCCAAGCTAAGCTTCAGCGTGCTCGTCATCCTGGTTAGACCCTTGAAGAGACTCTGGTGGCCAGGCAGGCATCAGAGAGAAACACCGGCTTGTGTCAGCTGCAGGTCAGACTCCTGATGTTGCTAGGCTGTCATCTGTCAATCCTGACAACTTTGACACTGACCTAACTGACACTTCTGTGCTTACCCAGGTTTTTGCCCCCTTAGGATTTATTATCTTTACATGTTGGAGATTTTTTTTTTTTGTCTTCAGTCCTTGAGCTGCTAGTGTTCCCTGTCTCAGTCTGTCTGTAATTTTACCTTTCTCACTTGCTGTAGACCGTTACAGCTCTTTTTTACCACTTTGCAATTCTTTTACGTTTGAGCCCAGGGCATGGAGCAGGGTCAGCTGAACCCTGGGGCAAGGGCAGGTCAGTTGGGGAGTTTGCAGAACTGGAGTTATACTTATTAATACTGCTCTTCACTAACTGCCCCTAGATCAAGCTGGCATAGCCTGGGAACTAGATGAGGCCATGGCATCGCAATGTGGCTATACAGTAACTTACAGCAATTGGAGTAACATTGAGTTTCGTGCTTCTGCACTAAGCTGTCATTCTCGCTTAGAGGTAAGTCTGTTCTAGGTGTTTTGCCTACAGTGATGTTGTATATAACCTTTATGCAAAAGATTACCTACTTATTGATAGGTATTAACTGAGCTGTCATAAAGTCTTGAATGTCTATTAGCAAAAAAATTGTCTAATTCTATTTGAATGTGTCCAGAGGCCTGAGGACATACCATGTTATTGCCATTTGAATGTCCTACAGCAAAGCAGAGATGAACACATGAAGAAGCCTATAACATATAGCACATATAACTTATATGCCTTTGAAGGGTAAATGGTTTCTCTTGGATAAGAATAGAGATTCTGTCTGGCAGCTGTGTTTCACTCTGCTATAGTATTTAGTGTCTGAGACACGTTAAGGTAAAAGCTCAAAATCTCTGGCTGCTTGTGTGGCTTGCTCACTGCTACTATGTCATAAAACACAAGATCAGCTATATTTTTAGGGACTTTTTTTTTTCTGTCCAGCTCTGACCTTATGTGACAGGTTGAAGCTGCCTCCCAAAGTATGTATGTTTTTACGTAGCTATACACCTGTAGGCATTTAGCCTGTGTAGTTAACTGAGTAGAAAAGAGTAATGCTTCAGCATGGAGTTGCTCTTCAGTGCAGAGGCTGGTGGGTGCATGTTGTAAGTTGCTCTTAATTCACAAGGGCAGATGGTGTCTAATTAGGAAATATTTGTCTAACAAGCAAGCATTCCCTGTGTCCATGCAGAAAGATGTTTTCACAGTAACTATACAAATCAAAGCATCACATACTCCTGACATGAAAAATGCCGCAACTCATCTGAAAAGTGCAAGTTGCCATTATGGCCCATGGAGTCCAAGAGAGTTAGTGTGTGAAAGTAATTACATGGAGGTAAGTACTGGAAGCAGAAATGGGAAGGCACTTAAGGTAAGAAGTTAAATACTCAAACATGCTCTCTTTGGAAACTTTTTAGATGCTAGGAATGTGTAATGGAAGCAGAATTTGAATGCCACACCATGAACAGCTCACTAGCGAACGCACAGCATGCATCTGGAGTTTAGTGACACATTTCTATCATGCTTATATAGCCTAATAGCCAGCATTAATAGCCAATAAAGTTATGAAATAGTATTCCAAAGATTGAGCTAATGGATTGAACTCAGTGAATGTTGCCTCAACAAATCTGATTCAAGATGATAACAGAAATGTACGCTTTCTGAAGAAAGGTTCCCTATTAAATTTTCTGGGAAGAAGGGTGGGGAAGGGAGGTAAGGACTTTGCTTTGTAGAGGATTTGTGCTGTGGCTGAAAGTAGAAATGGGAAGATATGTTGAAAATAAAAAGAACCTGAAATCAAGTGGCTGATAGATAATGCACCATGCATGATGGCATTCTATGCCGCTTTTTTGACTTGAAGGGGGTGGGAACCTCCATTTAGGAAATGCTCATCTCCCAGCTCAATCCTATACTGCTCTGAAAGTATTGAAAAGGACTATAGGGTGTAGGAGACAAGTAAACGAGTGCCACCGGTAAACCCCTTACAGAGGCTTTTTCCCTTCAGGTTTCTGTCAGGAAGGAGGTTCCACAGACTGTAAAAGACTTCATTCAAGACGAACCTGAGGACTGGACTCTTGCCTTTCCAGAGGTAAAAGTACAGGTTTTCTTCCTAGTAAAAGCTAGTGGTACTTCTGGCACAATATCCTTCTATTCTATGCCTGCACAGCGTAAAATGTCCTTTCAAAAAACATTTTAGTAGGAAGGGTGGAACTTCTATACTAAGTGGTTTTAGCATAGAGATGATGTATGTCAGAAACACAGGCAGCTGTAGGCCATTTCTTCAATGGAAACTGATTTCTCAGCCTAGAAATCAAGTTTTCCCCAGGCAAGAGGCTGTGCAACAAAAACTGTCTCTAAGACCTCATGGCCCAGGAGTGAACTATGGATAAGCTTTTTTCTTCTGAGACAATATATTTACATTGCAGCAGTGCAGTTAATCTCCAATGCCCTTAATACACAGAATCATACAATGGTAGGGGCTGGAAGCGATCTTCGGGGGTCATTTGGTCCAACCCCCCTGTCAAAGCAGGTTCACGTACAGCAGGCTGCACAGGACCTTGTCTAGATGGGTTTTGAATATCTGCAGAGAAGGGAAAATTATCTCCCACTCAGCCTCTCACATAGAGAAGATTGGAGTGGTATCACACTAGAGGTATTTACAATAAGGCAACAGATTTGCTGGGCAGTTCAATACAGTAAATCGTTCAATGTAGTAAATAAGTTACTTTGGACAAAACGTTTAAACTGCTAATGAATTTCTCTGGGTAGGCAAAAGCAGCAGAAGCCTCAATGTGGCAAATAGTGTTTCATGAGCCAGAAGAAAAAAAGGCTGTGCTTGTGAGCGATGCTTGGAGTGCAGGCTATGGACTCAACACAACGGACACCAGGGTTCTGCTGCGAATACCATACACTGCTGCGCAGGTTCAGCTGGTCGAGGTTGGTATGCTCATTCTGACCCAGTAAGCTGCCAGGATGTGTAAGTCTAACCGGATCTCTTCCTACAGGCTCAGGGAATTACCTTTTCTGCAGTCAGGTCAAGTACCTTTTACAAACAGCAAAGGATGATCCTGGTGGTGGATACTGCTGTGGCGTGTCCTCTAGGTGAGAAATGTGGTCCCGTATTCCAGTGCTCAAATGTATAGCAACTGACTTACGACTAGAGTAAAGAGTTGACAGCTTTCATATCTTGTCTCGAAGATGGTGTGGACTACGCTAACAAAACAATCATCTGGACTGTTCCAAAATATATTCAACTGCTTTCTGCTGGAGCAACTATCTTTAAGGATGTGCTTATCGAAGCTGGTGTGGATCTACACAAACTCTCTGCTGACGAAATGGCTTCCAAGAAATATGTGTTATCAAATGACCTAAATGCAATTACAATGAAGATACCAGTAGGTGCAGAAGGTGGCTATTACAAGGTTAGTCATTTATGTTAGGTGGCAGGTCAAGTACTTTTTCTGGGTTTGTTTGGGTTTTTTTCTGGGAAGAAATAATTATTCATCCTGTTCCTTTCAAATTAAAGATGGGGGTGAGCGGGAAGAAAGGTTATATATAAATCCCTGAAGTCCTGACCAAAGATAGCTCTTGTAAGCACTACTTTGTGAAGGATTTCTTATTTTACAAGCGTAGATGGACAGAATCCTATATGGAAGTATTAATATGTCTCCTTCCTCAGGTTAATGCAGAGCTTTCACCTTTTAGTCCTGATGCTTTGCAACTTGGGGGTGGGGGACAATATTCAAAAGGAAGTCTTTTGAGTATTCTGAGATAATCTAAGATAAAAATAGAGCCCATAACAGTGATACAGCAAGTGCCACTTAAGAGTTTATGATTCCTCACAGGTGTCTTTTTTCAAGATTTCTTTCCCAGTATAAAAGCAGAGCCACAAAGCTGAGAAGGACAATTGTTTGGAGTTGTAGCTCTAACTGACATTGAGATACTATAATACAACTTTAATGTCAAATCATGTTATACTAAAGGGTGTTGATTTGAAATTCTAGACTTCTGTGAGCAGTGGACAACATGGGGCAAAATACACCATCAACCTGTTCTTGGAACATCAGTGGGAAGATGACAAATGGGGACTAACCAAACATACTATCATCAAGGAAATAGAAACACCCTTTGAACAAGTAGAATTTGCTATAACCAACAGTAAGTAGCCTAACATTGAATTTACGGAACGTTTTGGTACTGGTAAGAGTTTAATGTTACTGTGCTCTTTTTCAGACTCAAATCTGAGTGCAAGGCTAATGAATGTGACAGTGGGAACATTCCTCCCAGATGTGGAGCTTGTGAACTTCACCATTGAGGGGGAAACTCTTGCTGTACCTGAAGCTGTTCAGCATGGATATCTAACATATGAGATCAGACATGCTAATGGAAGCAAAGCCTACAGAATACAAATCCCATTTGATGCACCAAGCATTAAGATAGAGGTGTGTACTAAGACACTGCAGTATACCATGGTATGGAAATGATGCTATCACCTAATGATTTTCATTTCTAAATATGATTTTCCTAGTACATGAGAGCGGACATGAGAGCATACACCTTGAATGTCACCCTTACATTCATAACCCACCCAACAAGTGAGATCTTCACTGTCCCAGTCATAACAGTGGCTACTGTTAAAGATGCAGGTAAACTAGTGGAACTTGGGAAAATTATACCAACCTGGCTGTGAACTCAGCTGTAAACTGGGTTAACTTCAGCCAGGGATGCTGTCAGTCCTAAACAGCTCTCTTAAACTCTGATGGCAGCTAACATGCTGGCTGACTCTTGACTGTGTTACAGTACTACCCAGTGCGAGAGGGTTTTGTGATGGGAGGAGCCTTCATCTCCTTATAACTCATGGGAATGTGGACCAAAACTGGCTACCCTTCATCTCAGACTGGCACCTGACACCAGAAGCTGCACAGAAATACAACTACAGCCTGAGGGACAATGGCACTCACTTGGCGATCTCTGTCCCTTTCCTTTCTTCCCATGTGAACTATGAGGTAAAGATGCCAGCATGTAGCAACCGAAAGGCATGCTCTAGCTGTGAGATATTTCTGTGGTTTAACCCAGCCAACCCCCACTTATAAACTCAGCATGATGTTTATGGTATGGAACATGTCTGTTGGCCAGCTTGGGCGAGCTGCATGGCTGTGCTCCCTCCCAGCTCTTGTACACCTGCTCAGCAGCCAAATATGGGGACCTGAAAAAAGGTCCTTGATTTCTTAGCAATAACTTAAAACATCAGTGTATTATCAACATTCTTCTTATACTAAAATACAAAACACAGCAGCTACTGGGGAGAAAATTAACTCTATCCCAGCTGAAACCAGGACAGATATGAACATGGTACACTACATCCTTGAAGGTGAAATAAAACTTCCCACTTCGAAGGATTAATAGAGGACTGTTTTCTGCCTTTGAAAGAACACTTTAATTTTCATTGGTGAATGTTGGCAGAAGCAGGTAAGAAAAAAAATCTGCAAGCACTTCAAGGCTGAGCTATTTTTAGTGGCAACTGTACATGCAAAGGAGTTTGTATTGCACTCCATTGCAAAATGACTGAAAAAGCTCATTTTGTCAGTTTCTAGATTTTAAAAAAATCTCCTGTGGATTTGACTTTGATCAAGCACCATTACTTTTGGCTTGTGATAACCTGCCCTCTTAGTTTTTGCATACTTTAGTTGAACAGTGTGTGTCTTATTCTCGTTTAACCTGTGACTGTCATCTCCAGGATTTTCATACCTCTGGAGTAAAGGCTTCACTCCATTTAACCCTGAAGGATGGCATCACTTTGGCTAATAGGAAGGACTTCTCAATTTCCTGCAGATTTTCACCTTCAGAACTAATACGTAATAATGCATTGGGGATTAGCTGTTAATGTTTTTTCAGTTGGGTAGCTAAGTCCCACAAGCCCACACAGCCTGAAATGTTTCTAGGGTTTTATACTTATGTGATACTCTATTTGTCTGTCAGATATCCTGCAAAGTAATATGCTACAAAGCAAGTCAAATTACAGATTGGAGTGACTATCCTGCCTAGTACAGGAGGGGTGGAAGGAGATGGAAAATACTACTGCCCCTCGCACCTCCAAAATCTTTTGTAAAGGGTTTTTGTGGTTGATTTTGGGGTTCAATTTTTTTTTTGGGTGGGGGGAAGTGGGTGGAGGGTGGATGGGTTGTCAACAGATAAATTGGTCATTCTAAAGCTACTTATCAGTATTGAATATACTTAAAAATCCTGGCTAGAAAAAAACCTTTGGGGAGAGCGTGAGAGTTCCTAGGAAGGGAAAGGTAAATGAAATCTTCATCTTCATCCATGTAGTGCACACTCTACTGGCAGTTAGCTGGAAGAAAATCAGGTGTTGGAGCTGAAGAGTCTTGCTCAAAACTTAATCCTTGTGAGCTTCCAAAAAACTTGCTAGCAAATCCATGCAGAACCTCTTTGTTGTGCTAGGCTACAAACTAAAGGAGTTTGAGTCCTGCCTTGTATGAAAAAGTATCTTTCTCTTTCAGAGTGCCTGCCCAATGGTACTGTGGTTATTACTGCAGTAAAATTGGTACGACTTGCAGACCTGGACACCAGCCTGCTTGTCTTGAGGGATAGGCAGTGCAAACCCAGTCTAGTGACAGAGAAGACTGCAACCTTCAGGTTCAATGTGAACACTTGTGGAACAAGTAGAAGGGTAAGGGCTTAGTCACATCAAGTTTACTCTGCATTGGGGTAGGGTTATTACTAGAACTGGCAGAGTTGAGCAGAAGGTACAAGAAGGTCACAGCTGACTTCTTGTTAAATCGTACATCTACATCCTTCTGAAGATACTAAATTCAGTTGGGCAGAAGTTCTTATTTGATAAAAATGATTTTCAAGGTCAGAGGTGTTTTCTGAAACTAGTCTTCAGTTTGACACCTCTGAATTGTTTAGTAACAGACTTGAATGTGAGTTTATGCTGTTGAGATATACTGATACGCCTTGCCGAAGCTGGTTAGGTGTTGCTAATGACTACTTGGCCCAAGACTAGAGCAGGTCCTGTTCCTGTCACTTATGTACTGCATAAATAGAAAACAGACAAAATAACAAAGGAACAGATCATGCTCAAGTTTGGGTCACCACAAATGCAGCTTGCTTCTGCAAGTGTTGCATCTCATGCTATACATTGATTTTGTCAACAGAAACAACTGATCTCTTTTTCTCAGGCCCAGTGCACTCCATTGCTGGGCTGTTGTGTCATATTCAAGGTATTGTTAGCTAATAAACTGTCATAGCTGTCAAATGTAGTCAGCTTTAGTTCAGTAGACATAGGTCTGTTGGCCGATAATTTCTGGCCATTTCCAAACGTGCTCTGCTCAGTGCAATCTGCCAGTCAAGTGAAGGGATTGGTATTGGTATATTGTGTCAAAACCAAAGTAAACTCTAATGTAACCCTCCTGTTTGTAATGATGTGTATCTTTCAGTTCAATAGCACAGCTATGACATATGAAAACGATGTACTCTATTTCAGACCTGGCAATGATACACCAGTATACCAGTAAGTGTCATTCCCTAGAAGAAGGTTGTCCAAGGTATTTTTGTTTCTAAAAACCTAATGCTAAACCTCTTCCCTCAGACTGAAATTTGTATGCTGGTATGCAGTCAAGCAGACTGTTGACGTCCAATATCAATCTAAGAAGAACTCGCCACCCAGTATTAAGCCAGGGTTTGGCTCTCTTACTCTTTCATTGAAGATTTTCAAAGGTAACTCCTATGATTAAACTGCATAGAATCGCTGAACAGGTTGCCCAGGGAGATTGTGGAGTCTCCTTCTCTGGAGATATTCAAGACCCACCTGGACAAGGTCCTGGGCAGCCTGTTCTAGGTGAACCTGCTTCGGCAGGGGGGTTGGACTAGATGACCCACAGAGGTCCCTTCCAACCCCGAACATTATGACCTCTGAAGGTCATCTTGTCCCTCCGCTCTGCCCATACAGGGCCACCTACAACAGGTTGCCCAGGACCATGTCCAGATGACTTTTGAATATCTCCAAGGATGAGGTGGAAAACTCTTTAAGGCCTCTAACACATACTTGACCATTTATGTTGCATTCTGGAATGGAAACTACCTATAGCGGGTCAGACTTAGCATCACTGATGTTTATGGTCTTCCTGCTTGGTCTGGACATATGAAAAGTGTTGTCTAGCAGATGTGATGTCAGCTGCTTCTCCATATCAACTCCTCAAGTGCTGCTAAGAAGAGTTAACACTGACTGAAATAATCATAATCTGTGTCAGTGAAAGAAGCTACATGCAATACTACTGTAGAATGGTAACTATGCTAGCTGAAAGGGCTAACTGAAGCCTGCACCAAACCCTGACTGCAGTGGCCCTGATGAACTTTCTACACCCCCCCATACCTTTACAGAGAGTTTTGAATGAGGACCTTACTCCAGTGGGTATTTGCAGAAGGATGAGTGCCTTCTAGATCCTTAGAATCAAGGAATACAGTTCAGATCTTTGCTTTCATTGCCAGTTCTTCCTTTTCTACTATTTTTTCTGCCGTCCTATCCCCCATTTGTTGACATTCATATGCTCCCCCAGATTTTAGTAACACTGTGCCAGAGTAAACGGTGATGGACAGAAGAGAGAAGCAGAATGTTTGTGATTACTTACTCCGGAAAAATCAAACTCTAATAACAATACTGTCTTCTAGACAAATCCTATTCAGAGCCCTACCTGGAATCAGAATATCCTGTGGTAAAATACCTGAGGGAGGCACTGTATTTTGAAGTCGAACTGCTCCAGCCTACAGATGCGAGACTGGAACTAAACCTGGATGATTGTTGGGCTACGAACTCCCAAAGCCAGGACAGCCTTCCACAGTGGCCCATCCTTATAAATGGGTAAGGAGGGCTTCTCTCCTGAATTTAGTAACTGTTCAGCACAAGGCCTCTTACCTTATGTAGGATGAAGGAGGCAGAGGACAGAAGCCAGCTTGTATGCGTTGTTTTGCCCTGATGGGCAATTGCTGCTACGCTGTGGAAAGCATGTTGGCTTCAGCACAGTCGCTATGTCTTCAGGTGGCAGCAGGTCATGGGAGTGGCCAACAGTGCTTCTAGCTAAAACCTTCCAGCTGGAAAGAAAGAAGCAACCCTGACGGTGGTCAAAGGCAGGGATCATGAATGGGGGAGGCTCTACACATACTGCTATGGCTCAACAAAAACAGAGAGAGGGAAGCTCCTCTGCATTTCACCTCCTTGCTTTGTTTAAAGATCTGGTTGAAGATATGAAGGCTTACGTTAAATATGCTTTCTTTCACCTTTCCAAAAAGGTGTGAAAACAGTGAAGACTCCTACAGAACTGTCTTCCACGAAGTTAATTATAGCCTCAGAGTAAAATTTCCTCAGCATGTAAAGAGATTCGAAGTGAGGATGTTCACCTTCGTACAAGGCACAACTATGTTACAAGAGCAGGTGAGATGTCTCTGCAGTCTGGCGGTCCTGGTATGTGAGCCTGGAGAGGTGCATGCAGCAACCACTGTGGAAGGTCTCAGCTGTCCAGGTGCTGCCTGGAGTTAGTAGTCGCCTCTTTGAAGGCATGGCACTATAAGAGTAGTAAATATAGCTACTCAAGGGTTCCATTCATCTCCTTTGGGGTCAGTACACATATCAGATGTTTGCCAAATAAGAATTCCGTACATGTAATCTAAATATTCTTGTCTTGCAGCTGTATTTTCACTGCAGTGTGGTGATCTGCAGCACTATGCAACAGCCATCACGCTTCCGTTGTCCAAGGAGATGCAATCCTGGAAAACACAGAGTTGGTAAGGAAATCGGCACTTAAGTTACTCCTGAATCTTTGCTCAGCAATATGGCACATGCTGTCAGGAGCTGTGTCAGATGACAGACTCCTAGTCCCAGGGTGTGGTGTACAGAAAATTAAAAGTTGAAATGTCTCACTAGACCGCGGTGCAGAACGACATCCACATGGGAAAACATCATCTGGAGCAGTGCTTGTTAGGAAGAAAAATGACCAGGAGAGGTTGGTGTCGATTTTAGATGACACTACTGAAATACCAGGTATACTGCTGTTGTAACATAATGGATTTTTGTACGTCTCTCTTCTCCCTATAGGCGAATACACTGACTGTTGACAGAGACAAAGCAAGAACTACTTAATTTTATGAAGTTGCAGTTAGGTAGCCTATGCAAGCACAGCCTGCCCAGTCTTACAAGTAAGGACATCTCAAAAGTATCTACTGGGAAAACACATTGTTGGTGTCTACTGAGAAAAGGGTCCACTAATCTGTGTGGATGTACCTTTTTCTTTGAGTTAAATTAGTGTGGTGTTCTCTTGTGTTCCTCTACAGTGTTGAACTTTTTTTTTTTTTTTTTGCGCCTTGCATCTGACCTAGTCTGCTCAGCCAACATGTCCAAAGTTTGTGTCCAGTCACTTTGCAGTTAGAAGCATCTGTTTTGGAGTAGGGGATGAAGGTGGCAGCAGGTGTGAAGTCAATTGTAAATCACTTTGAGCATTTTTAAAGCTTCAGTATGAACAAAGGATTGCACAGTGTCTAATGTCAGTTAGAGAAGGTGTTTTTCAAAGCAAGACAGGGATGAACTTACTTGATTCTACAGTGGCTGTTGACAGAAAAGCTGTGAACTCTGGATCTCGCAGCAGTGTTGTGGTTCCGCAATGTCAGGTTGCCTTCCTTAGCTGTGGGGAAATTGCTTACAGGTAGCATCAGTGACTGCTTAGCTGAATAAGCTACCAGCCTAAAAGGAAAAAAACTTTTACTGAAGAGTTGTAGTAGTAGTAGTAATGATAATACGTGCACTCTATCCACAAAGTGTTAAGGATTCTTCCTTACTAAAGAACATGATGCTTAGGAACTCCTGACATATTATCTTGTCTTTTTTCTTTTTTTTTTTTATGGGAGGAAAAAATCTTGGTTTATTCTCTGCATCTGAACAGTGACGTGAAAAAATTCAGATTCAATATTGTATTTTCGTGTTCTAAGGAAAGCTATTGCTTAGCATGTATCATTATCCCTTAGGGCTAAAGATACAGTGATAGGTGTCTGCTTTTTAACTTTATATTAGATAGAAATACACTAAAGGGAATTTCTGTGAAGGCTAGCTTGAGCAAGAAAATATTTTGTGAATCTGTTTGTACTTCGAAAAAGTACGGTGTCTAAAAAAGATTGTAGCTGTGTTGCTATAATACCTGTACAGATATCCCACTAAACAGTTTGTGCCATAATTACTAGCTCAAGTTTGTAAGTCTTGTCTGTCTTCTGATTGCTTTCTAAGCATATCTGTAGTAGAAGTCTTTATGTAATTTCTGGAAAAATCTGTGTGTGCTTCATGATGAGGGACGTGTCAAGTCTCTAGCTGTGCAGCAAGACTGTTTTCCAATAGACGAGGCTACTGTGCTAAAGGAGTCTTATTTTGTTACTCCTGTGGTAGGTGCAGGCTAAAGCCATGGAACTGTGATATTGAGGAATGAGTTCTAAATATGTCAGCGTGGGGATAAAAGGAAAATGCAGAACATATAAGCCTGACAGGAGACTTGACAAGTCAGTGACTTTGTGCTTAGTGCTTTCCCCTAAGTTAACCCAGTGGGCTAAGAGCTAACTATTCCTCAGTCTGCAGGCACAATCTATTGAGAAATCAAAGGACACATCTATCATATGCTGCCAGCACTTTGCACTTAACAGAACAGAAGTATAGGCACTTTAAGTGGTATGGTGACTTCCCTGTGTGTTACATCATGCTGTCTCCCAAGAAATACAGCGTTTTCGCCAGATAGGCGAGTGGAAATCGTCTGCCATGACAGTGCTCTATCAGCACAGCGTAGGCTGTCTTATGTAGCCTGAGCCCCCTTCTCCCCTCTTATATCTGCCAGGGGAAAAAAATGTAGCAACTAGGGACTGATGTGAGAACCAAGCATCATGAGGTTGGGCAGCCTATTTCAGCGCTCTTAACTCAGTCTTAGCTGTGGCTTCCTGGGTTTCTAATTCCTTTCTTCGAAGCAATACTCAAGGACAACATCACTTAAGAATAGAAATCTGGTATTTACAATCTTGTCTGATGCACCTTCATTACTTTTTATAAGATCATTTAGTATCTTGAGACTTTTTATCCGTTGATGAGGATTTAAGAGCTGTTGAAAAGCAATGTGATCCCCAAGTAAACTGTGGCTCTACTCTTCAGCTCTTCTAAAATATATGCTTAGTGACACTTTCCAAAATCAGAAGTAATATATAAGATGGTCCTTTACCTTTCTGGTATGTTGGAAAATTCAAGGAGATTCCCCTCCATGGTTGGACTACTATTTATACAAAGCTGCTTGTCAGATTTTCCAACAGCATGCAAGAGATACAAAATCCATTTGAATATCAGTAAAATCTTTTGAAGACGTGACAGTAATGCTCTCTCCACCTCAGAGGTGTCTGTTTATACTAAAATTCAGGAACTGCTGTCCTAATTATATATATAAAAAAGATAAAAAAAGTCCTCCTGAAGTGTTGTATCAACACCTCTTTGCCTTTTAAGTGGATATTTTATGACCACATGCTTTTCCCCCTGGTATTTGGGATGTTATTTTTATATCCCTGTTAACACAAGTTGAAAGGAGATCAATCTTCTTTGTTTATGCTTTGTCTTCTGAAACTTCAACAGGTGAATGATAAAAGTCTAAGGGAAAAGAAAAGTCTGATGGGATTTGTTTTCATAGAAAAATAGGAACAATAATAGAAGTGTATTGCAGACAGTTATTTCCATTTCAAATAAAAGGTGGTAAGTCAGTGCTATAAGTAGCCTCATCATACTTGGTCACTGATAAAAACACAGAGCTCTCATTTTTACTGTAGTCTATGTTCAATGACATGGTTAGTAGTTTTAAAACTATGTGCTTCTTGGTGATTTAAAGCAGCAACAACTTAATATTAATACTGAAAAATTAAGAAAAGTAATATTTACATTTTCTGGCCCAATTAATTTTCTCTTTTGCTATATTTCTTTGCTTTTTTTGTTTTGAATCTCAATGTTTTCAGTAAAAGAGTAAATGCTATGCACCTATATCCAGAGGAAAATACGTTCTGACAATGATCTAATGATTTGGGAAGCTTTGGTTCAAGATTAGGCTTCTACCAGAAGTCTGCTTGAGGCTTCAGCTAGTCACTCCCATAAAAATGCTGTTTCCATTTGTGTGTGTGAGTCCAGAAACACCTAAACACAGTGTTAGCTAGATCCCTAAATCCCAGACAGGAATGTGCCTTGGAAGAAATGCTTTAAAGCAGAAGTAAGCTGAGTTGGTCTCCTTCGTGGTACTTGGCGTACTGATAAGAGTAAGCCTAGGCTCTTGTTGCTCTGTAAAGAAGCAAAAAGTCAGGGGCTTGATCAGAGAGAGGGTTCAGATGCACCCAACTTCTATAGCTCATTAAAAATGAGCTGCTTTATTGGGAGCTGGGACTTCACAACCGAGTATCCCATCTGTTAAATGCAATAATAGTAATTGTGGTTGTATGGCAGATAAGTTGGGGACTAAAAACCAGTCTGATACTGGCGCCTCAGAAGCTGGGGTGCACATATATTGTTGTGGTTTGTTTTTTGTTTGTTTGCAGTGTGTGTGGGTGTTTTAGTTTTGTTATTGTGGGTGAGTTTTGGGGGGAGGATTCCCCCCCCCGCCTTAGCTACTGGCATGCAGAGCTGGAGGGATGGCCTCTGGCCTCCCTAGGCAGAGGCGATGTGGTGCCAGTGGAGCTACCAGATCAGCAGCTCCCCCAAAGAACTGGCTGAAACCCTTTAACAGGAGGCTTCCTTCCCCCCAGGCACACCTATGTGCAGCCCAAATGTGTAACCGTAAAACCTCTTGGCACCTACGTGGTGCTCCTCAGCACAGAATTTCAAAGCGCTGTGTGTGTGGAGGCGGGTGGCCCTGGGCTCCCCTCTGCTTTGGGGGTGGGGGTCAGGGGGGCTCTGCTGCTCACAGAGCCAGGGCTTGCCTGGGGAGCTTCTTTCACATGTGATCCTTTAACTACTGGGGAATATTCTCTCTGGGGTACCTACTCTCCCCATCAAGAAGGAACTTGACCTTCTTGGCATCTTCAGGGTGTTTCTTTAGGTATTACTGCTGCTGGCAGGCAACACCGCTGCACCCTCTGCATAGGGTGCACAGAGAAGTTGTCACTGCTGAATTCAGGTGGAAAGCCTGCCCTGGAGAGCAGAGCTAGGAGTCTCCTGAATCCTGGGCTAATATCATACCTAGTAGGATTCCTCCTTTCCATCAGTATGCCTTTTGCTAAATAAAGCAGCATCATATAATTCCAGCTGCACCAGAACAGCCTCTGATCTCTGAGGGAGGAGAAGAAACTCAGAGCCTATTCTCGTACTCTTAACAGCAGCAATAACTCCCTCCACTAGCACCAACTGCCTGGCTGATGGCACCAAAGGAGTTTACCTATATAAAATCCATTATATGTAACTGCCTGCTCTGCCCTGCCTTATTCTTCCCTAATAAAAGGGTTAGGATGACTATGGGGGGAAAAAGTCCTTTTTCCCTGGCTCCCGAAACTTTAAGGACTCTCTCTCTGTGATCATAGCTGGTTCTCCTTCAGCAATTCACCCAGAGTGGAGGCAAGCAGGAAGAGCTGCTCAGGAAATCGGCTGGTGGGGTCCAGCTATCTCAGCTACACTTTTAGTGCATCTTGTGCATCTCTTCTCCTTCCTTTCACCTGCCTCACTGCACTGCTCTTCACTGTCTTTGGACAGGTAGAGCATATGCTTTTTGGTTTTGTTGGTTTTTTGTTGTTTTTTATCTTATTTATGGTCCGGGAGCACTTGTTAGAAGGCAAAATATTTACTCATAGTGTGCAGCAACTGAGTGTGGGAGCAGCAGGATGGTGTAATCACCTCGTCAGTACACTGAGAGTGAAGGACCAGTAGTTCAACTGAATTGCCACGTTTCTGTATCTCAAGGCTTTTCCTGAAATTCTAAAATATGTTTCAATTAATTTTTACACAAGATCTGATATTCTTAATCCTTCCTCTGTTTTGTATATTTGAGCACTTCTCTGCTGACCTTGCAGTATTATGACTGGTATCACTCACGAAGTATGCTTTCATGTACTAACTTCTTGTATAAGAAAATTGTGAATGCAGTAGAAAACTGGTTTTTTTGGTGCCGGTTGTTTCTTCTTTAGTACCTGTGTTCTGCTCTCCACAATTACATGCTAATCTGGAAAAGGAGGATCTTGGGGTCAGAACAGTTCATTTCATTGTCTGGGACTAAACTTCGTTTGTTCTCCCGTATCTTTCTCTTTAGCATGGTAAATAACTCTATTCATTAAGCAGAATGTAATGTAATTCCTCAGCCATGGACTTCCAGTGATGATTAGGCTGCTACTTTAGCTTTCTTTCTATGTAGATTTTTAACATACTGTGCTAGGAGAAGATGATTGTATATGAAAGATGTCTTCTAATTCTGTGACTTTGTGCAATTTCTTCAAACTGAGTTTCCATCTACTCTATGGATTATTATGGTGGTGTTATTGGAATTCAATATAGCTTTATGGACCTTGCGTAGAGTCCTGGGTGCTAGATCTCATTCCCTCAAGTAGGGGCCTTAACTTGATCTCTTTCACACCAATTAAATATCCTGAATTCCTGGGGGTAAAGGAAAGAGAAAAGAGGAGGAACTTTGACTGTATTCCATTTTATTGAAAAATTAATAAAATCCAACTTTTAGTAGCAACAGGACTTGTACTATCAAGAATATAATAATTCACACTATTTCCTCTGCATCAGTGAAATGTCTGTTCCAAGGGGAAGAATTACAAATGGAGTTGTTTAAAGAGATGCTCCATGTCAAGCAGAGCAAGAATTCATTTATTTCTCAGAGGGGAGAAACAAACCTGGCAGGTCCTATGAGATCCCAGGTCACAGGCAGGCACTGAACCTACCTTCTCCTTCTGTACCTTGGTCACTTTTTTCCACCCTCACATACAGGTGGAAATGGGATCAAACAAATTAAGCACTGCAAGAGTACAATGTATTCTAGTAAACTAACCCCACCCTGGATATGGGCTTTGCTTCTATGGCAGCACAGGGAGTGATTTATAGCAGACCCTTCCCTAAGGCTGGTTTGATGCAGCCACATCGTGCTGGAGCTCAAAGTATTCAACGGTGTGGCAGTGGCTACTGCAATTCTGGGGCTAGGGAGTAGGTACAGGCAAGGTCTAGTTCACTGGCATAGCAGTAGTGAAGTCTCTTTCTGAAACTCAAAGCCTTGCTTTTGTGGTTACTCAGAGCTGTTGCTTCACCTTGGACTTGCAGGGAAACAGAGGAACTCTACAGCCACCTGAGAAGCTATAGCCCAGCACATTCAGGGCCTTCACCTGGCACTTTCTTTGGGGTGGTGGGAAATACTGACCCTGAGCCACTTCTTAAATCTGCAGGGTACTTGCTGCTGGCACACTCCTCCTGCATACAGTATTACTTAGCTTTGTTGATAAGCAGCAGCCTTCTGAAGCCATTAGCTATCAGAGTCTTCATTTGTAGGTGGCTAAACTGAGGCAGCAATGCTGGAAGACCAGCCAAGGTCAGAGACAAACTAGCAATAGAAGTGGATCCTTCTAACTCCCTATTCCTCTATGCTAACCATGAACCTATAGGCTTCCCTAGCTAAAGAGATGAGAATTGTAGTCATTACCTGTAGTTTCAGCTGGGGAAGACTTAAAGGAACTAGGTTAAATATCCTCCCAAATATAGAAAATATACCTAACCACTATACTTGTGCATGATGACAGTCTCTAACTAACATGACGTAGAAGGACAGGGCTATCTTCCTGCGCATCTGTTGGTGGTTTGCCAGTGCTAGTGAGCAGGTAGACCTTTAGAGCTGTCAGTGACAATGAGAGTCTTTGAGCAAGGACATGGGATCAAGCTCTCAGTTATGGCTCTGTGAATGATCCCGTGGGCAATGGGCAATTTCCCTGCCTTGCAAAACACAATCCAAACTGACCTGGCCAATGTGGCTCTTTATCTGCTCAAACCTGGATCAGCTGCACAGGCTTATACTGAGGAATGCTATGCTGACATTAGTGGGGCCATCTCATACATGAATAAAACTTTCTCTAGTTTGACAATTTTATAGGGTTTTAAAAAATGATTCTACTTACATTCTTGCTGAAACCTTAAAGCTTCAGAGAAATCTATCAAGGTTTAAAACAAAACAGAAGCATATGGGATACACTTAAATGTGATTACATCTTGAGTGACAGTGCTACCTGAATAAATTTGAATGTAGCTGCTCTTTTGAGACACTGATGGATTTCATACTGATTGCTCCAATATGCACGTAAGATGCGAGAAGGGCACTGAGTCAGCTTAGGCTGAGCCTTGGAGGAATAAAACCGTACAAAGACAATTGTATTTCCTTCCAAACAAACAGAAAGAGAGAAAGACAAAAAGAGAAGGATGCAATAAAGTTTTAGCTTTGTGGTGCTTTGCTACAGGATGTATCCACAAACCCAAGCTGTCTGCCCCACACAGACATGCTGCTCTATCCATCCTGGTGAGACAAGCCTGTGTTAACTCCTGGCTGCTGCTCCCTCTGTGCCGTACATCTCCCCACAGGGAAAAGGGTCATCTCACTTAATCAGCTCCACACAACTCAGCCCTGGGTTTTGCTCCTCTCTGTGTGTTTCTGGCCCCAGCACAGTCAAGTCTTACGCATCAGCCTGCGCTGAGATTCACAAAGCAAGCTGTATTTGTTGGTGGTGTGATGAGACCTGTGTGATACCTGTCAGATGAAAGTCAAAGTAATTAAGGATTAAGACTATGTCCTCATTTGTTTGGTTTTTGGAGGGTTTCATGTGTGTGGTTTACAGGACTGTTACTAGCTGTAGGAAACAGCTAATCCGACAGTTTTTAATAAGGAGATGTTACGGTTACTAGAGCACTTCTAGGTTTCAGTACACCTTGAGGATGAAATTTTGCATCTTTCTGATACCTGAATCAATTTATTTTATGTCAGAGAGAAGGAAAGTGACTCAGCCTAATCTTATTTGTTCTAGCAATTTGGTGTAAAAATGTCTTTCATAATTTACCAGGTATTGAAGCAAGGGGTTTGTATACATAAAATAGAGAAATATTATATGATTCCGTATATATTAATTAAAACCACAGGATTTAACAGGAATTTATTGACACAAAATATCAGTTTGCTTATATTTAATTTCTGATATTTAGCAGTCATTGCTAGATTTTACTTATCTATTAATCAGATATATATAATACAAGATACAGACTGTAACACTGATATTTATTTGTTTAGGAGCAAAGATGTTTTCGCTATTAGTTTCTTGATTTTTAGGTACAGTGAAAACATGGATAAATAGACAATACTTGAACTAACAATAGGTGTTCTTCCTCATCCTAATATATAAAGTGCCTACAAATCAATACACTTAGTATTCCTATAGCGTTGTTGTCATTTACTTTTTTAAAATTAAGTTTAAAACCTATGGATTTACTATTGTCCTTATTAAACAGAACATCAGTCAGCACAGTGATATGTAAATCCTAGGAAGATCCGTTGGCTTTTTTTTTTTCCTAATTTTTGTATCAGGCTAGGTTTAATATTTCTCAGAAGCTTATTATTAAAAAAAAAAAAGATTTAAAGCAAAAAATGAGACTTCTGTCTCAGCAACCTGCAGCTCAGGATTTTAGGCAATCCAACATCACCTTCCAGCATCGTGTCCTACGTACAACGGCAGCCCTTACTCTCCTTCCTTTGCTCCATCCTCCTTTCGCACCCCGTGCCGCCGTACTCTGGCGAGGAAGAAATTTTGCTGGTTTTTTGGTTGTAAAGACCCTGAGCGCACTGGGGCGGGTGCTCCGGGTGGGTTCTACGCCCGCTTGACGCTGTTGAGGAGCTCCGTCAGTTCGCTGATGTACTTGATGGTGTACTTCAGGGTTTGTATTTTGGTGAGTGGCTGTCCCCGCTGGCTGTAGACGGGGGGCAGGTAGTTGCGCAGCGTGTGGAGTGCATCAGCCAGCGTCCTCATCCGCAGCTTCTCCCTCTCACTGGCCTTCCTCCTGCGCTGGGCGGACATCCGCACCTTGGTGCCCTTGGGCAGTCGAGCCTGCCCGGGGCTGGGCAGGTAGGCAGGGGCGAAGTCCACCAGGCTGCAGCCCACCAAGCTGCCACCGCTGCCGTAGGGGGTCTCCGCTGCTGCTGGGCAGGGGGACGAGGAGTAGGATTCGAAGGAGGGTGTCGGGGACAAACTGTGTGGAGATGAGACAGGGTTCAGCTCGAAAGACCCGGCAGTGCTTTTCCAGTCCCAGGACGATAAGCAGTCAGAGTGCTCTGAACCCAAAGCGTCTTCCATGTCTACCAACGTCTCGTGCAATTTCTCCATGCTGGAGGAGCGCATGGGAGACGCAACGCCTTCCGCCCGCCAGCAAAGGCTGGAGCCGCCGGCTGCCGAGAGCTTTTTATGATGGAGGGAAGAAAGTGACAGAGTGGGAACGCGAGTTTGGCGAGAGGAGTTCAAAGGAGCGCTACAAGTGCTAAGATGGAAAATGAACTCCTGATGTGCTAGTTTCTTCTCAGTGATAATTATCAACCTTCAGCTAAAAAGCCTTTAAGCTAACAGGCAACAGTGAGAAAGGGGGGAAAAAAGATTATCTTCTTGCAACTAAGCCAATTAAGGCTGTGCATCTACATGTAATGTTGCACTGGGGGGATAAGTGGTGGGAGAGGAAAAAGAAAATTGGCCATTTTACAAAACAATTTACAGACATGGAATTTAAAGATCATGACCGCTAACACAAACCCTGAATTTCAGCCATCGAGCCCCGATTTCTGTGTAACTGAGGGCGATGGCACCACAGCATTGCCGATTTGATCCATGCTGAATGCTGCTGAAGTAGTCTCTCATTATCTGCATCTTAATTGTGAAAGTCAAAGATGGTTTGTTCAGATTGGTGTGCATTATGGCTCTATGGATTTCTCTTCTCGTGACATTGCAACTTCTCTCTGGATCGCTTCGGTTTTCAACAGGAGAAAGGAGGAAAGAACAGAAATGCATTCCCTGCAGTCTGTAGATTCATTTGCTATTTTAAATCATGACTGAGAAATCAAAAAGGAAATCTGTAATTGTAAAAAAAGTCAAAGTCCCATTTAAAACAAAAGAAGTAGTCAGATGTATTAGAAAAAAAAAAGCCTAGGAAACAAGCTAAACAGTGTATAAACTTTGGGCTCAGACAAATGTTTTACATGGAAATTTAATTCAAAGTAATATACACATTAGACATGTAAGAGAAGAGTAGAAGCTACTGCTATAAAATTTTCTACCTCTAGGAATTCATTCTTGTGCAAAACAACCCTTTTCCAGCCTTGATTCAGCATAACAGTGAAGTTGCATGTTAGGCAGTTCAAGTGAAAATGTATATCCTATAAATTAATAGCATTGATAATGAGCACTTTCCATCTCTAGGCTTCAGAACAGCTTACAGTGATGATTAACGATCTCTGTTACTCTGGGGAAATGGATAAGCAGAGGCAAGGAGTAACTTTCCCAAAATCACACAGCAAGTCATGAGGAGTGCCAGGAAAACTGTCCAAAACTACCGAGCTCCGCAGCTCTACTGAGCAGCTCGGCTGCCAGCCATGGCTTTGTATCAGCTGGTAATGGAAGCAAAATATCTTATATAATGAGAAGGCGAGAAAGAGTGCCAACCTGGAGGAAAAAGGAAAGTAGGATTTATTTTAGAGATTGCTTCTACGTTACAATCTCTGCGTGCACCATAATCCACTCTGAAAAAAGGGGGGCGTGCCTCCGAATAGCACTCAGCTGAAGCAAGCTGGGGCTTTCTGGAATATGCCATTTCTTTCTTTCTGATTGTAAAATCCTTACTACAACCACTCAAAAAACCCCCAGTCCAATACTCACTGTAGTCATTAGGAAGGCTTTGGTGAATTTTTATGAGTTTGGGATCAAAACATTGGGAAGCAGCTTGTGGGAGACTTACTGGTTTTATGCTGAGATGAACTAGAAAAAAAAACAAAAGGTGAAGGATTTTAGCATTTCAGCCCGGGCTGAGACAGTTTGATGTGATGACATCTACCCCACTCAGAAATGTGGGGCACAGCTCACCACAAACAGGATTGCTTTGGGTTTTACGGTTACTTGATCATATTCTCCTTTACTCCTTCTTTAATGAAAATGAGCTGAAACCGCCCTAAGAATCACAAATCTACATATTCGAATTGGGACCAGTGGAACGACAGGCATTTTCTGTGACTGCAGTGAACTGAATTAGTTTCACAGAGCACCAAGACAATGGGCACAAGGCTACAAGTTAGACGCAAGGTCTAATTCAGCGTAAACAGAGGACTTGTTTTTGTCCCAGTTAAAATCTTTCTCCCACTCTTTTTCTCTTTTCCTCCCAGTATTTGTGTTTATAGAGCCTTTTCCATTTGACACGCCCCCAGCTCTTATGCTATGCATTTCCCTTTTTTGGTAAACATAACAATTAAAAGTCTACAAATGGACAAAAATCAGGAGGAGGATGTGGAAGAGGAGGAACTTCTCTCAGGGTGTGCCAAGAAAAAGGAGCTTGCAAATATATGTGTGTGTGTATATATGTATACATATAAAAATACTCATATTGAGCATATATATGTATATATAAACTGTTCTGCTCACCAGTTTTGATTTTGGAATGCAATGTTAATTACATGCAGTCAAATTTGGAAGCAAAAATTTCAACAAGTTACTTATTTGCTGAGTATAAACAACGTATATTGCCAGTTAATTTATACCTTTGATCTATGGGTAAATCACAGAAAATGTTGCTCAGACACCAAAGGGGAAAAGGTTTTGTGTTTGTCCAAGGTGCCATTGCTGTAAGTGACAGGTGAACACAGATTTCATCTCTGTATTTCTATACAGAGGGACTGGGATGAGATTAGGCAGGGAAGAATAATGTAAATTATTATAGCGATAGCTACATCTTTTCTTGTATCTTGTAGGTGAATGTTTAGAGCGACCAAGGCAGGATATTAGAGTATGCGGACAACTGCTCTTGTTGAATGAAAGATCACTGGATCTTATAAGCTTACAGGCTTATGAACTGTTCCATGGGCAAGAAAAATTTCAGATTTTTCTGTGAATAATAAGGGGCTAATGCTCATACTTGAAAACTGTCTTCCAGTTGTGCATCCTGTTTTATTACCATCGTGCTCCCTGGTGCTGTTTTAGCTCAAACCCACCTATTTATGTCCCAAACGTTGCCTGACTGTGGTTCAGGGGGTGCCCCAGAGGGCACAGGGGTGAGCAAAGGGTTTACCCATATGAAAGCAAGCTTTGCTGCAACACATGTCTTCAGAGCCAAACAAGGGGCTGTGGCCATTTGCTCTCCTGGTATAGAGGCAGCCAAAGGTTCATTTTTGAGAAATAAACTCCCATTTTTACCCATGGCTTCCAGGTTCCCAATATAGACCCACAGGAATTGTGTCCCAGTTTTGGCCATATCGGGACACTGTGTCACGTCTCTCTCCACGATCCCTGTGTGATCCCACATAAGTCAACAGAGTCTCCTGGTATTTAGCTGACTGGGATTAGTTAGTTTTGGATAGCACTATGTTTCCACCTGCGAGCACGGGAATCCTCAGTTAGGAAATGATCTCGCAAAGCAGGGACAATTGTAACAGACAAAAATTACTGGAAATGGTAGAACAGTTCACAGTTGTTTTACAACAGGGCCTTAAAAAGTGCCATACAGAGGAAGGCATGGCTACAGGCTGATTTATTTTTCTACACCCTATGGCTGTTTGATGCTCACTCACTAAAAAGCTAAGAAAGTCAAGTATTTCAGGTGGCATGTTCCTAGAAATTAAATCCATAAAATAAAAATAAATAAAGTATGTTCTCAATCTTTATTTTATTCCAACTCCCACAAATTTGGGGAATTCCCTCTTTGTCTGTCAGTAATGCCAAAACATCAGAGTAGTGAGATATAAGCTAACACCAATGAAATACGAACAGACACTTAAAAAATGATAAGGCATTTTCTGCTTGACTGATAGTTTTGATTTTCATTTCAGTAATTTATTCTGCAATACAAAGGCTAACGTCTCAATCTTGATCTCCTTTAAAATGAAAGGTTCCCTGCTCATATTTCTAGAATTCACTACAGAATGGAGGAGAAGAAAGGATGCTTAGAAGGAGCAAAAATTTTTCCATTTACAAAAAAAGACATGGAATAGAAAATTGTTTCTATTTGTATGGGTCTGGTTCAGCTGGTCTGGTTCGTATTCGTTTCTTCTGTATGGGTCTGGTTCAGCTTTTAAATTCACAATAAGTTGTCCAGGTAATCGCTGTCATCTTTGAGTATGTTAGGTAAATGTATTTTTGTGTATAACTATCTAAGGACTGGTCTACTTTTTTTTCGATGAATATTGTAGAGTACATTTTCATTAGTCTGTGAGTTTGGTAGGAGAAACGGACATATAGCAATAAGTAAAAAATCATATCAGATGAGAAGAATGCAAGCTGCAGCTGCGTTAACATGGATAAATACATTTCAGCAACATTCAATCCATAATGGTCAGCCTCCTGTACAACTGGGACAGAAGTCCAGTCTTACTTTATTGACAAGAAGCAGCTCAGACTAATATCCTTGCAGAGCACTTAGACAATAAAGCCTCATTTTGCAGTTTGCACCATGAAAAAATATCTGTACCTCCCATAAGCTTTTAAAGTTACTTCATCTCTCATTGAACAAGAGGTTTCCCAAGCATTAATCGCTACACTGCCCACTCGCTGCGGCGGTGGCTGTTACCACCCTGCTTCACAGAGGCACGGATGGGGAGACAATCGTCCCTATATAAAACATGGGGCAAGCAGCTGCAGTTCTCACTAACCTCAGCAGACGCAGCAGGTGTTCAACACTTCTGAAAAACAGTGTTGAACACCTCGGTTTACGCCCAAGCTGGCAATAAAGGAAAGAAAGGATCCACCACATTTGTTATCCAGAGTCACATTACCCACCAGACAATGCTTCTCTCCTTTTTAAGGCCTTCCCTCAATTTGGATAGATGCATTTTTTTTTTTTAAATGAGTAGACTTTGCAGCTTTTTTCTGCTTGTGGAAGATGGTTTAATCTGCATCCAACCTCAACTGAAATAAGACTTCTAGGTAAGCAAGATGGTCAACAAATACAGACAGGGTTTTTTTTGAGGTCAAATGTCAAAGAATATGTATGAGCAACCAGGCACAATTCCCAGAGGGAAAGCAGGCAGTAAGAGAACCAGGACTGATCTTGAGTCCAGCCCTATGAAAGGAAGCCCAACAACCCTTCCTATAATAAATGAAAACCAAGTGTAAATTTGATTTCTGATTGTTATTACCAGCTTTGGCCAAAGAAACCTGTGGCTAGCACGAGAGAAAATGTTGTTAGTAATTTGTAGTAAGACCAGAAATAGGTCAGTTCTAATGCTGTTAAAAAATCCTGCCGTAAGCGTTTGAACCCTTTAATGTTCTCCAGGGTGCAACTCCAATGTGCCAAACTAAGAGCCTGCTCATGGAGAAGAAACAGTCAAGTACCATTGATTTCACTGGGGTTTTGCACAGTGACAAGCATTGCCCTGGCAGGATCAGGACCTATCTATTTGCTTTACATCCTCAGATGTAAGTATTTGATCCTCCAAATCGCAGCAGTCTCCAGCGACTGACAAGTGACATCAGCTCCGCTACTCATTTAAAACATCTGATCTCCAAGCAACTGGCTTCCCAGATGAAAAGGCCTACGTGTGGAATTTACACCTACCCACCTTTTAAGTAGGGAGTTTATTACCTAGTGGTTTTCAGCTGATATTTCGGAATGTCTTTTTAATACCCCTGTTAACAGGAGTTGAAAGGACGTTCGACTATGTGGTTGGTCTTTAATGTCTACTGGCTACTTCAGCCAGAAGCAAAGGGCAAAGCTGGGGGAGGAACGAGACCCTGACAAGGTTTACTTTGCTCAGAAAATGAAAAGTAACAGATATTATCAAAATATTAGAAGTCGGATAAGTAGGAGAACTCCATTATTGTTTTTACTGCAGCTTCATTGTATCAGCTTTCGCATTTGGTTTCAAAAAAATTTGTCTGCTGTGATGAAGTTGATGTATTTCATTTTTTCATGGGAGAGGTGGAGGGTTACCAGTCGCAAATATTTCAAGATCATCAGCAATGCCTCCTTTTCCACCCTAAAGCATATGTTCAAATTTAATAAATGATAAAGTACCATATATTTCCTCTCCAAGTGTTTCTTTTACTCTCCCCACTAACAGCTTGATGATTTCCTTTGCCGTGTGCAGTAGTGGTTTCACAGGGCTGTTCGAAACACTGGGCTAGCACACCTAAGGGTCCCGGAGGAAGTTCAAGGTTTGTACTCTCGCTTTCCTGCTATCACAATGTGCTTTCGTGCCCTGTGCTCTAAATGGTTCATTTTGCAGCACGATGAATTTTGCAAAACCAGGTAAATCTTACAAGAAATTCCAATAACCAGGAAAACTGCATTAAAAGCTCAGCTGTGACTATTGCCAGTCGAGCTGCGCGGCTGAAGCTGGGTGCTTGTGAAGGGAGCTATTTTTCCATTGCTGTGATTACATTTGAGCTCAGGCTGTTCCTTTTCATCCGCTGAAACTCCTCATCAGTATCTGCTCATTTTTTCCTCCCCCGTGCCCTAGAACTCATGTGCAGAATTGCTGTATGCTGCTAACAGAAACCATGCTTCATCTCGGTGCTAAATGAAGTTATGCTCTGGGCACAGCCTGCAGTTCATTTTAATAATTATGAAACAGATCGGTAGTCTGGGTAAGAGACAAAATACAAGTGTTTGATTACAAATTTTATCTAGCTCTTACATATTTCACATTCTGAAATAAAGCGCTGTGTGCCTGTTGAAGCCACCTTTCAGCAGCACGTGGTTAACTGTGGGTGAGGACCATTGATTTTAAACTGCAATCATAAATCTCTTGGCAAGTTGCTAAATCTTAATTTTAATCACATTCAATCCCACAAAAAAACAAGTCTATCTTTCAGTCTACTGATGAACATGAATGGCATATTAAGTTTGGTGGGTTTTTTTGCATTTGCTCTGAATGCTGGCATGAATTTTGCCTAACAAATCAAACTCAGTGTCGTAGCAATACATTTGGGTAAAAGCATTCCCTTTTTTTTTTACAGGTAAATGTTGCACATACAGCAGGTTTTCAGATTTCATGAAACTGGAGGGAAGTGGTTAATACATTGGAGAGCAGAGCTGCTGTTCAGAGGGACCTGGACAGGATGGAGAAAATGATCTGGGAGCAGCCTCGGAAGGTGCAAGGAAAGCAAATGCAAAACCCTGCGCCAGGTGGGATAACCCACACAGCAGCACTCGCTCAGGGTGCCAGGAGGCAGCAGCAGAAGACCTGGGGAACGTGGTGGGTTGACAGCCTGGAGAAAGTCCAGTGAAGGGTCACCAAGCTGGCCGGGGGGCTGGCAACCACAGCGTGTGGGGACAGGCACAGGGAGCTGGGTCTGCCCAGCCCGGAGCTGAGCAGGCTCAGGGGAGACCTCACCGCTGCCTGAAGCTCCCTGATGGGACAGCCAGAAGAAGAGCAACCAAACTCTTTGCAGAAGTTCACAGTGGAAGAAAGAGAGAAAACAAAGTTCCGAGTCTTACAAGCCTTTGACCTTTCAATAACGCATTGCAGGTTTCCTCCTGCGCTTCTGGTGACAGAAGACACTGATATTTTTCCTGCCTGATTAGATTTTTGAACAGTTGTGTTTGGGTGACAAGGGCATGGTGCAAATGTCTGTGTTCTGCACCACTAAAGACCCTGCCCCCTTTCTTTGCCTCATGATCAGCTTTTATTTTCCACCTCTTCTCAATTTTTCTGCCTCTAGCTTGTCCCATCTGTGAGTAAACATGATTTCTTTTCCTCTTTTCTCTATCTTTTCTTTTCCATTCTCTCTTTCATTTCAGGTTTCATCTATTTAATTTTCAGTCTCTTTCTCATTCTTTTTCGTGCTTGTTGATACTGACAGTAGAACACGATGCCTTTTTTAAAATTCCCTGCCCATATAAATCAAACACATCTGTTTACCTGCTCAGTTGCATGGATGAAGTTAATGTTAGAAGTGGGAAATATTTAAATCTCCACTTGAAACAGGCTTTTCAGGAAGTACAAAGCACGAGTCATCGAATAAATAGTTATAGGATATAGTTATAGATAAGGGCTAAGTTAAGGTTGTAAATTTGCAAGAAATCAGTTACTTCAGGCCACCATTGTTTACAAAACTCTTCTATTATTTTCATTTTTAAAACACACAAGACAGCAAAAAAACTAAACTCATACCAGGAAAACTTATGCATGGGCCATTAAGTCAAGCTTATAAATCTATTGGGTCAAACGAAGAGAAGGTAAAATGTAGAACTAGTGGGAAAAAGGGATTACTAATCAAACTCTTCACTTGCCTTCATTCTGAGAGCCCATTTAACTGTATGCTGCTGGCCACCCTGTCACTCTGATGAGACACAGACATCTGGTTTGCACCCTGCCTAAGTTCCTGCTTAGTTAATGGTAATTGGGATGTGTAAAATCGGTGCATGCATGAATAAGCAGGTAGATCTCACAACAGCAGGTATGCAAATCTTGAGGGCAGCTGGTCCTGGCTAAAACTCTGCTCTCTTAAGGATCCAGTTTGCTGTAAACCAGGGAGAACAGTAAAGCACTGTCTGGAGATGCGGCACAATCACAGAGATGGAAAATCAGGTCACAAATGACCTGTTCTCAGCTCTGCTCCTGACCTGCATGATCACAGAGATCTCCATCTTGTGCTCCTGCTTCCCTCCCTGCATCTCTCCCTGCCCTAGATACAGACCATGTCAGGGGAGGGATTACCTCTCTGCAGAGATCTTCTATATGATGCCCACCACAGTGGTTAAATTAAAGCTTGTGACACTGTCCTATTACAAAATACTATATAAAATGGAGACAGTATCAGAAAACAATTAAATCTAAATTGTCCAGGTAATACTGCTTTAAACCAGCTAAGCCCCCAGAGAAGGAATTTTCTAAAGTAAATATTGGCAAATGGGTTGTAGTCAAAAAGCAAAGAAAAAAAAAAAGGCAAAAGAGGGAAACAAATTTCCCTGACATTGACCTGCCCTGTCAGGCTGGGATGCATCAGTCTCTTGCTCTTATCTGATATCTGACATTCTGTGATGAGTTGAAAGCAAAGTAACACAGATGGATAGTGCTGTCTTTTGAAGAACAAAATGTACCAGGAACTGAATTTTCAAGTATATTCAACGTGAAGTGAACTCATAGATTGTAGGAGCAACTTTTAAAGGTGAGAGAAGGAGGGAAAAAAAAAAAACAAAACTCTAAAGGGCTAGTGGGGATTCCCTATTAATGTGCATATAAAGTAAGCTAACATTTACATAGTCTCTGTTACTTTCAATGTACTTCAGACAATGGCTAATCAATACTCATTACACAGCTTTGAAAAGGCTGAATATTCCGGGGTGGTAAACTGCATCCTCCCAAATCCAACATTTGCCTCCTCCCAAATCCAAGGTACAGCCTGAACCAGCTATTTGGCCGGACACCGCCATCCTTGGAGTTTTCCAGGTCGTTGTCCTCCATGGAATCTTGCAAGCCTTGTCTTCTTTCAGAGGAAAAGCTCTGTTTGAAGAAGTATCACTTGCCCATGGCACAGGAAGGAATTTCATGCAGGCAATTGTCAGTCAGTGAACCCAGTCTACCATAGGAATAAGTCTGAGGTGAGACTGAAATGAGCCCCTGGCTCACAGACCTGGCATTACCATTATGATCCAGCACAGAAATCCGCTGATTATATTAAATTTTAGACAATCATGAGGGATACAATAGTCCTGTGTCCAATATTCAGCTATGTTCCTCCTGAATCCTGTGACTTGCTACTTATTTGGGGGTCATATAGCAAACAGTGAGAACATCCTTTACATCTCCTAGGTTACGCACTTGATATGGCTCACATGCTCATGGTGCCAGTAACGCCCTGATTTTTTTTCAAGGCTTCCTCTTCCAGCCTAAAAATAGCTCTTCTGCCCAGATTTTTTTTCTTTTTAATAACAAAGCAAGAATTTAAATAATATTTAAGAAATGGCTCCACGGCTGTCACAGTCTTGTCTTGAGTTCGCTTGGTGCCAAAATTCTTGAAGTGTCCTACAGTGAGAAGTTCCATTTCAACAATAACTTCAAACCTTCAGAAGAAGACAATATTTAAGGCTCAGTGGGCTTTACATCAGACTCCATAGTCCTTTAAAATCTTCCATGAGGACTTTCTCTAACTTGAAAGAAACCCCAATAACAGAAGTTCAGATATATCTTGCCTTGAGTCTTTAAGGCTATTCATATTCAGCAATAGATTATTTTCTGGACACAAATGCTATAATTATTTTTTCCAGTGCACATCTTCAGAGCGACCCAAAGCTGCTTTTGCTCCTAGAGCTTCTACCTGGTAAAACGTGCATGTAGGTGCCTGGCCAGGGGCACAAGCACTGGAGAGAAAAGATCAAAGGCCTATAAATGTGTCAAACTTTCAAATGCAAATCACCTGCCATAACGGCGCTGAGAACAAATCCTTCATTATCACCATTCTGTGAAAGGCTTAAATTAGCCTGAATTGGCTGAAAAAGAACAAGAAAAAGAAAGCCATTTATCTTCCTGTGAGTTTTATTACTTTTAGATTTATTTGGCTAATGGTCCCATGGCCCACTAATCAGATAACAAATTCTTCAAATGATCCATAAATAAAATATGTGATCACATAATCTTGCTATTAAAATTAAACTGAGATCTGTGACAACAGGTTATTAAAAGAGTACTTGCAATCAGCCATTCTTTTTAATTGCCAAACTATGAGCTACTGTGATTTATGTACTAGCGATTATCAGCTGGCTTCTTAGCTTGAGTTATATTTAGGGGAATTTTTTAATGTACATTTCTTAAACTGTATGTTCTCCAGATAGATGCCACACTTCTCCTTATTTTAGGCTGTCATTATTCTGAAAACATAATTACTTTCTTAAAAAGTACTGTGTCTTGGGTTTTTTATAGATAGTTTCAGTATTGTAGTAGAACGTTTGGTTGATCTAATTGACTAGAAGAGAAAGACTAAAAAAAAAAAATTGCACTACACTTAATATTCGTTTACAAGTGGAAATCCTAGCACTTTGTTTTGTTAAACAAACAACTGCAAAGAGGTTTTGTTAAGCAAGCTTTATTGGGATGTTTCATAGAGGATGCGCCTTGATCAGAAAGCTTGCGGTCGGGATGGACGCGGGGTTGTCTGAGGGGAGCTGACTGGGGACCCTGAGCTCAGCAAGCATCTCCAGGTGTCCTTGGCTGTGTCCTGGCGAGACTCCCCACATCTGTCCCCACTTCTATCTGCATGTCCCAGCTTCGGCACAGACAGAGTTAATTTTCCTCCCAGTAGCCGCTGTGTTTTGGATTCAGTATGAGAAGCATATTGATAATACACTGATGTTTAAAGCTGTTGCTAAGAAATCAAGGACCTTTTTTCAGTTTCCCGTATTTGGCTGCTGAGCAGATGTACAAGAGCTGGGAGGGAGCACAGCCAGGCAGCTCGCCCAAGCTGGCCAACGGACATGTTCCATACCAGAGACGTCGTGCTCAGTATATAAATGTAGGTTAGCTGGTGGGGTAGGAATCTGTGAGCTCCACAGTTGCTGCTTGGGAACAAGCTGCGCAATCGGTTGTTGGGCGGTGAGAAAAATTGTATTATGTATCGCTTGTTTTGCACATTTTATTATTATTATTACTCCTTCCTTTGTTCTTTTATTAAACTGTTTTTATCTCATCCTCTGAGTTTTACTTTTTGTCCATTCTCCTCCCTGTCCCACTGGGGATGGGAGGAGTGAGCAAGCTGCTGCCTGGTGCTTAGCTGCCAGCCACTGGGTAAAACCACGGCACTGCACCAGGGACACTTTGTACCTCAGTGGCTCTTCTGCTGGTCAAAGTTTTGACATATTCCCCCTCTGCAACATTTGTCCCTCCACAGTCACCTATTTGGGTTGTATTCTGAATTACACGATTGGTTAAACACAATATACAAACTGGGGTCTTTTTCCCAGGGGCAAGTAACCAGGTTATATGAGCTCATAGAAGGCGGCGATAGAAGGTTATATAGATACCTACACGCATGTCACACCAGAAGAACCCTACAGTCTTGGAAGCTCTTCCCTGTTCGCTGTCATGTCAAAGCAGTTCCAAATCTTTGGCTTCTGTGGTGGGAGAGGCCTGGCAGCTGGAAGACATTTATGGTTGCATATAGTAATTTTTTCTGCATCTCTAATTCATGGTGTCCCAGCACAAAAAGTTTTTGGTTTTTTAATGAGAAACAAAAAAAAGTAAAAAACACAAAACTTAATTTGCAGGTATTTTATAAGATAAATATGCTATCACTAAGAAGTTGTTGCCAGAGCCACACCACTATTATTGGAAGAAATATAATTTCCTTGAAGAAATTTTTCAGTTCTGTGTACAAATTCCAGCACCTTCAATACAAGACCCACATGCTCATTTTCTACTGTTATATTCTTCAGCTTATCAACGCAGGGAGAGGAAAGTCCTCTCTGTAAGTCTTAAGTGGTGGGCTACAGACAACAGAACAAGAAAAGGACTAGTGGCTTTTTAAAAATTATTTATGGAATCTGCTAGGCTGCTATATGGAAATCAGTCACCTGTTATGGGATACCTTCCAGCCCACCTTCCAAATGACTAAAACCAGAGACTGCAACGTGGCAGGTGCTGGAGGAGTGGTGCTGGACAGGGGGTTTTCTGGAAAATAGAACCAGACTTTTCAAATGAAATAAAACAAAACAGAAAATGGAAAATTTCATTGTGAATCCTACTTTTTTTTTCTACGTTGTATCTCAGAACCTCTTAACCATGTGTGTTTTCTTACAATATTGCTAAAAAGAATATTCATAAAACAGGATGACAGAGTAACACATCCTATGAGCTTTTATGATTAGCGTAGTAACCACCGTAACAGTTGGCAACTGACAGTACCATTGGAATAAAACATAAATATACCACCAATAAAAGAATTAAAAATCATAGACAAAAATTATGAGGCTACAATTTTTCCCAAATATCTATCTTGCAAATTCTAAGCAATCTGCAACAGTAAGATTTGGGATTTTTAGAAAAGTAGAAAAGTCCAGAAAATAGGGTGACAATCTCTTTGACGAAGGCCTATCAGCAGACATCAGAACAAAGGTGTATTTGTGCTTGGAGACACGTAGGTGTGATCCCATCACCTCCACTTGGACTTGAAGGTAAGAACACCTACAAATCTCACACATCTCATGATGTTTAAGATAAATGCAAACCACTATACGAAATCCTGCTGTAAAAGATTAAGAAGGCAATAGAGAAGCAGACGTAGATGTTGGGCTGTATCTGCCTTACTAATAGTTGTGCTGGGAGCCAGATGGGAGCGGACAGCTGTTTGGCACAGATTTGTACAACGGCAGTTGCTGAACTGAATGCCTTGGGCTCTCCCAGAAGATTATGCCAAAACTTGTAACACAAGTGCTTTGGAATCCAGGATTAACATCTGCCCTATGCCACCTCACTGCAGCATTTCCTGCTCCTCTGCTCTATCTCCTAAACTTCTCCATAAAGTCAGCAGCACCTTCCTCAGGTCTTTGACAACCCCTCATGGCAAATCAACATTTACACCGCCATGTCCCCCCGTGCGTCCTCCATCTTTTTTGGTCTGTGTGATAGCCAAAAGACAGATGATGTCCCAGCTTAAAGAAGCACGTCTGAGATGACTGACCAGCTGGCTGTCATCAGAGCCACCGCTCCATCAGGAACGCATGAACAGTCCTTCTCTCTCCCCTGTGCAACTGATTATCAAAAATGTATAGCCCTGAAACCATCACATTTGGTTGAAATTAGCCAGTTGTTAAAAAGTATCAACAAAAGAAAAAGGGAAAGAAGTCACACGACATAGACAAGGCATCTTTCCATAAGGCTCCATGCCCATAACTGTGGGGTGTGGCTACTCAGAATGGTAGGGGTTGGAAGGGACCTCTGTGGGTCATCTAGTCGAACCCTCCTGCCAAAGTAGGGTCACCTACAGTAGGCTGCACAGGACCTTGTCCAGGCGGGTCCTGAATATCTCAAGAGAAGGAGACTCCACAGCCTCCCTGGGCAGCCTGTTCCAGTGCTCCGTCACCCTCAGAGTGAAGAAGTTCTTCCTCATGTTCAGAAGGAACTTCCTGTGCTTCAGTTTGTGCCCATTGCCGCTTGTCCTGTCACTGGGCACTACTGAAAAGAGTCTGGCTCCATCCTCCTGACACCCACCCTTCAGATATTTGTAAGTATATATTAGGTCCCCTCGCAGCCTTCTCTTCTTCAGGCTGAACAAGCCCAGCTCCCTCAGCCTCTCCTCGTAGCACAGATGTTCCTGTCCCCTCACCATCCTTGTAGCCCTCCGCTGGACTCTCTCCAGTAGCTCCTCACCTTTCTTGAAGTGGGGAGCCCAGAACTGGACAGAGTACTCCAGATGAGGCCTCAC
>Ga0065711_1005308_pt1 | contig 43662 bp, 41 predicted proteins | sample Hoacrofraction12_FD_59098 | JGI IMG/M metagenome (GOLD analysis project Ga0065711, IMG submission 59098) | Hoatzin crop microbial communities from Cojedes, Venezuela - Epithelial fraction 12 v2 (version 2) | ecosystem: Host-associated > Birds > Digestive system > Esophagus > Crop | place... | reverse complement strand
ACCCAGAGCAGGCTGCACAGGACCTTGTCCAGGTGGGGCTGGAATATCTCCAGAGAAGGAGACTCCACAGCCTCCCTGGGCAGCCTGGGCCAGGGCTCCGTCACCCTCAGAGGGAAGAAGTTCTTCCTCACGTTCAGACAGAATTTCCTGTGCCTCAGTTTGTGCCCATTGCCCCTTGTCCTGTCACTGGGCACCACTGAAAGAGCTTGGCCCCATCCTCCTGACCCCCACCCTGCAGACATTTCTAAGCATTTATTAGGTCCCCTCGCAGCTTTCTCTTCTTCAGGCTGAACAAGCCCAGCTCCCTCAGCCTCTCCTCGTGGGAGAGATGTTCCAGTCCCCTCACCATCCTCGTAGCCCTCCGCTGGACTCTCTCCAGTAGCTCTTCATCTTTCTTGAACTGGGGAGCCCAGAACTGGACAGAGTGCTCCAGAGGAGGCCTCACTAGGGCAGTGTAGAGGGAAAGGAGAACCTCCCTCGACCTGCTGGCCACACTCCTCTTGATGCATCCCAGAATGCCATTGGCCTTCTTGGCAGCCAGGGCACACTGATGGCTCTTTAGTTCCTCTTCTCCTGCCCTACCTATCCACCTAAGGCACAGATCTCCCCATCATAAGGCTATGTAATGGGACTCCTGCTGCCAGCTCTTTCCCCTCACAAGACCTTTTTCTTCTCTTCCTTTCCCTCACTGAGATACAGAAGCTGCACTTATAGGACCATAGGATAATTCTCATTGTAAGGCACCTCAGGAGGTCTCTAGTCAGCCTTCTGCTCAAAGCAGGGTCAACTATGAGGCCAGACCAGTTTGCTTAGAGCTTTGTCATGTTAATATTCCCAGAAATATTTCTTGTTCCTCCCTAATGCTCTTACACTTGTGCTCTCACTGTCTGTACCGTGCAGAGGCCTTGCTGATAGCCGTTCTCTTTTTCTCTGCCTGTCCTTGCTCTGTATGAGGACTATCAGCAAATCTTCGTGGCTCACCAGGGACTGTGGAGGTGCTGAATGCAGGGTGGTTTGCAGTGGGAACGGGACAAATGTTGGGTGGTGAGGCACAGAGCATGTGGGAGGAGAGGAGAGAGTGGATGGAAGGGAGTCGTCCTGCTTCTGCCTGCAGAGGAGCTTGGCTGGGAGCCCTTGCCTGGAAAGCCCTGGGAAGTTGCAGGCTTTCCCAAGGCAGTGGGAAGGCAGGGGAGAGGTGCTGTATGTGCAGGAGATAGCAGTGTAGTCCACTCCATGCCTGCCCAGGGTGTGTGGAGGGGTGGTCTGCTGCTGGCTCTCGGCACTGCTTTCACAGGCAGCAGTCCAAATGCTGGAGTGTAGGGAGGCACAAGTTCAGTTTTCGGGGACAGTGTGGAGCCCACGTTTGCTGAGAGGAGTCAGAATCAGTATGTGGCAGTTGCCCTCCATCTGTCTGCCACCACAGGCAAGTGTTTAGGCTGCTTAAGCAGGCTCTGCAGAGAGCCTACGTGCAATGGAAAAAGAACAGACAGCAAAGAAAGCTGTGTCTTATAGGTCAGGCAATGCAGGGATAAAGTGAGGATTGCTTACAAATCAAGCTGAGTTAGATGTTGCAAAGGAGATTAAAACAAACAGCAAAAGATTCTTCAGCTATTTGAAAAAATAAAAAAGAGAATAAGAAATGGGGCCACTTCTGGGCAGTAAGAGTGAAGTTGAGATCAAGGCGTCCATAGTCTGAGCGAAAACCAGAGGCCTGTGTGCCCAGGTTGTTGATAAGGACAGCAATGTCGTCCTTTGGGAAAGAAACAAGCTGACTACTGGGAATAAGCAGCTCGAGCTGCTTAGTGCACTTACAGTGCTGGGCCTGGCTGCTCTCCGGCCCTGGGGCAGCTGGCACGTGGAAACACAGGCTTATAGCAGGGGATTTTTTTCAGCTCTACCCGCAGTGGTGACTCCATGCAGGCTGGAAAAGTGAAAATTCAGCAGTTAGGGTTAAGGAGGGGGGAGAAGTAAGTTTGTCAGCCTCAGACCTGTCAGTGTGACCTCTGTAATGTTTGTAGTGCTTTAGAGGAGATCTTGAAGGAAAAGTACAATTATCAAGCAATCGGGGGAAAGGGAGTCAGGCAATGTCAGTTTATCAGTGCTAGATCATACCAGACTAACCCAATAGCTTCCTTTCAGATGGCTGTTTTCCTGGAAGGAAAAGAAAGATCAAAGGCCACATCTCTGTGTTTCAGTAAAGCACTTGCCACGTAAGAAACAATAGGTTGAATTGGAGTAGGTCAGCAAAGGTAGAGGCGTTACAAGGGGCAGGCAGGTAGAAGTCAGTCTGGGATGATGGCAGCAGCAGGATCACCTATCAAAGCCTCTCAAAAGGTTACTTGTAGCACTCCCCCATGGTCAGCCATGGGATTAATCTTTGCTAACATTGACCTGAGACCCTAACACAGATAGCAGTATGTAGTAAGGAAGTGTCCTGATAGTTCAACGCTAGAAGGCATCACTAGTACAGGGAGGGACCAGGATATCGTAGAGAAAGCCTTATTTGACCTTGGTAGGAGTACTAGAAACAGAATGAATTTCAGTAGTATGACAGACAAGGTCATATGCTTGAGAACTAACATTAGAAATCTTCTGTAAGCTGGGAACTGTGTGAGATCTGGAGGAGAGAACAGCAAGCAGGACTAGAGGCATTCCTTGTCTTCTGGGAACTGTTGGGCCCATTTTGCCAAGTCTTAGTGAGGATCCCCAGTGTAGGCTGTATTGCCCCCTGATGCCCACATAAAATTCAGGAAACCTTTGTCTGCCAAGTTCAGTCCCGAGATCGTTGCCGAAAGGCAGCTGGGTAGACAGCAGCCCTGGTCATGTCTCAGCTACATCCTGCTGTGCTCCACCCTGTTCTTCATGAGCTTTTGGCTTTCAGACGTGTGCATTCTTAGGACCTGTCTACCAAACAGGAATTTTTTTTTTGACTTGCCAGGATAGGGTTGGTAAACATATCCTGAGAAAGCTGAGGAGAAAAATGTTGAGAACTTCTGTGTTAGGTGATAGTAGAATAATGGTGAGTGATGGTGTGACGCAGTTGTGGGTGAAGCAAACATTGTCCTAGAATATACCTGGCGAGGTGTTCCCAGTGGGGATGGGGCTGTGTTAGTGCTCCTGCCCAAAGCCCTCTGAGACATCTCCTTCTAGTTTGTGTTAGTTTTGGCCAGAGAAATACAGGCTGAGACAGGTATGGACAGGACAGAAAGATCATGAGAGGAAAGGCAAGCCTGTCTCCATGAGAGAAACCTGGGAGAACCCAACTTGTTTAACCACATGGAAGCAAGGCTTCAGCGGGTAGGATTACTGTAATAAATGCATCTTTGAGGAAACATTTAAACTAAAGCACAAGGCTTGTATGAAGTCACTGTATGTATAGGCCATGAAAACATTTAGGGTGCAAAACTAGAAAAGGGTTTCTAGCCATTAGGGTAATGCAGCTTTAGCTAGAATCTGAGGTAAAAAGCCAAATGGGTTTAAGCTGGAGCTTGAAAAGTCTGTAAGAAGATGGTGGTGCCTTGAATAGAAAGACATGAGACTCTGCTAGCCTGCAGTCTCTTCATCATAGGGAACAGCTAAGTCCCTCATCTCACCATGGCACACTACAACTGCCAGCGAGCAAGCAAACCACTCGGGGCACTCTCCCTTCACCACAGTGTTCCCTTTGGGTACAAGGCTGGGCCTTTTTACTTTATAATTCCTACACTCCATGACTTTAGTCAAGACCGAATAAAAATTTGCTTCTTAATGCAGCTGAAAGCCCCAGCACAGCACCTGGAAGGCCAGAAGTTAGGGCTGACCTAAACCCCTCTCTCAGCCTTTGACAGCGCGGTGGTTTCTCTGGATTGATTTGGGTTTTGCAAAGTAAAGAAGAGTGAGCAGAGAAGCCCCTGCTTATGATAACAAGCCTTTGAAAAGCAGATGGGGATGCGGGGGCTGGCGTGTTTTGTGGCAGCTGAGAAGTGACAGTTGAGGAGATCAGAGAAGGGAGAATCTGAAAAGCAGCTGGTCAGTCACTGAAAAGGGGATGATCAGTCACAAGAGGATGAAAATAAGGGGGGGAGAAAAAGAATAACTGCGGAATCAAAGACATTTCTGTCCAGTGGGAGAGATGTGAAAGATAACCATACGAGACCATGCGTGGTTGAGAAAGTGTAGACTGCTAAAAGGGGACTGTCAGTTTAAATAAAAGGCTAGATTTTTCTCTTGCCAAGAATTGCATAAATCTGGAGACTGTTGTTTAAAATCCAGTGTATTTATACTACTGGCAAGGTGGTTATGAGTGGGGTCAGACTCAGTTTCCAATAATCCAGCTCCCTCAAAATTACGTGTAGGTTTTTGTCCTAGGGTTTCCATATGCCTCCATCTTTAGAACAGGAAAGATGCTCACATAGCCCAGCCAGTGTGTTGTGAGACATGGTTGGTGGGGAGGTGTAGGGAAAGGTGGTATTTACTGATGTATGGCAGTAGTCGGGTAGCATCTACAACACAGAGCACAGATATTGATGGATAAGGAGCATACTTTTAAAAGGAGGAGGGGAAAATTGGAAGGAGTGTGGCGAAAGGCTACGGTGTTGCTCCAGAGGTGAGGAAGTTGTTTACAGCGAAAGATTTAATGAACTCAATCTGCTTATCTTACCAAAAAGAAGACTGAGAGATGATTTCATTAGAGTAGAATATGCCTTCACAGGGAGAGATGCTAGTTACTGAACATTTGGGCTTTTTTAGTCTAGGGGAGAGAAGCATAACAAAAACCTATGACAGGAAAATGAAACCAAACAGATTCAGATAAGATATTAAACATGAATGCTAACAGTGAGCATGAATAGTTATTGTAGCAACGTACCAAGGGAGAAGGGATTTTTTTCATCTCTTCAATGTTTTCAGATCAAAGGTAGATGCCTTTCTGGAAAATTTGCCTTAGCTGCACGTAAACACTCCCTGTTGGATTTTCTACAGGAGAACATCTCTATTTTCTGTTTCATAAGCTAAACCAATTGAGCTCTTTAAGCCTTTCACAGCAAGGCATTTTCTGCCACCCTCAAATAATGTTTGTGGTTCTCTTCCACACACTTTCCAAGTAGCATGCGATACGCAGAAGGTCAGACTAGATGATCTAAAGTCCCTTCTGGCCTTTGTACTTTCTGAGTCTCTGCCTCTGTGAATTCATTAATGTTTGCAAGCTCCCAGAGAGCTGCCAAAGGCAGGCACTATAGAAATGCAAAGCATTATTATTACTCTGGATATTTCCCTTGAGCTTTATGCAGAGCTGGGTGAATATCTCAGTGTATTGTCTGTGCGTATTTCCTCACATGAAATACCTGCAGTTGTCATTCGTTTGGTGCCCTTTTATGAGTTGATTTTCTGCAGCTGTTCTAACAAACAAGTTTATTCCCAAGTTAGGACACAGGAAAAGCAAATGGGAAGGGCCAAATCTCAGCTTGGAGCCCCAAACAAAGAGCAGCACATTCTTGTTCCGGCCCAGAAGCTCCACGCAAGGCAGAGTTATTCTTAGCATCATGCTTTGCTTTTTGCTTGGTTTCAGGTGCCCTACACATGGCCTCTGCCTGGCTGCAGCACAAAGGCATGGTGGGATGGAGAGGTTTAGCCCCTGTTGTTGCTTCTCTCCCACCTTCCAAAGGGAGAAAAGCTGTGAGGATGCTGCCTTGAACCCAGATCTCCAGGGCTGCTAGTGGTGTGGGGAGCTCCCCGAAATGACACAAGAAATCTTTATTTACTTTCACTCCATTCTGTAACTGTACTTATCAGGGATTGCTTAATCTTTTGTCTGTAGTACACAGTATTCTCGGAGGGAAGGCTTTTCGGTCCCCAGCAGTCCCATGCTAGGACTTGGGCTTATCTAATCAGAGGATAGAAGCTGACCCTCTGACCTGTGCTTCCAATCAGTACCAGCAAATGCCGGCGCAGCAAGCTGCCAATGAACAAGATAGTGAGGAGGATTTCCGATTCATGTATTTTACGTGTATTATATATGCATATACATAATTATGTGTTTATATATATGGAGTTATATGTGTGTGTGAGTAGATACGTATACAGGGCAAATACATTTGCCAAATGAAAGATAATCAGATTGTGGAAAATCACAGCCTGCTCCCAGATAATTCATGAACCAAAGAAGCCTAGAGTCGTTGGATGAGTGTATTGGCCTTGCTTTTTTCCTACTCTACATTTCTGGTATTATATGAACTGCTTAGTAGTATCTGTGTGTGCTCCTCTACCTACATGGCAAAATTAGATTAAGCTATGTGTCATAGACACCATATTGTAAACAATAATGGTGATTCTCTCACGGCACATACCTTTTCAGCAGAACAGATGTTATTGGATGAAGAGCAGCTGAATTCTGCCCCCAGTTTCTCTCTGAAGATCAGACTGAATAGAACAGCGTGGCCGAGTATGACAGTGTGAGCATGGTGGCACAAGGGTTTGCTTCTTGCGGAGTTTAACATCTTTTGTGGTTCCACATGCATCCAGATGAGCTTTTTCTCCCAGGAAGGATGTGTGATGCATGGTGTATGCGTAGCACTGAAAGCAGAGAAGTGGGGAATTTAAACTTCTTAGCTGTGTGTGATAGACCTAGCCAGTGAACAGCTGGTGGAGGGACCCTTTTAGCTCTAGGGGTGACAGCTTGTGTGCTTGGGGGTGCAATAGGATTAGATAGCAATTTCCATTCATTTCAAAATAACCTTGCTCAGGAGGGTCAGGAATCTGGAGATGTAGAAACCCATAGCTCACTATTTGTTACTGTAAGTTTTATTGAACATTATGCTCTAATTAAAAAAAAAAAAAAAGCCTTTGGAATCATATTTGACCTGAATATAGCTTCATTGGCTTCTGTGTTCTTACACTGGGGATTAATTTGGCCCTTTCTACTTTTTATGTAATGAGCTGATTGCCACAGTGTCTTATCCTTGTTACACAATCGCCCTTGTCTGGCTGTGTCCCTGGAGCACGGGGTGTGTTTGTGTGTGTCTCTAGATCTAGGGTCTCACCTTGGCTGACTGTGTGCTACAGCCTCACCCTGACTACAGGTACACGCTTGTCTAGGACTTGCACTGATCGTGTGTGTGTGTACATCTGCATGTTCATTCCGGGTTTAAACACTATGTGCAGAGAAGCATACACATATGTGGGAATTCAGGGGCTTTTTCGTTTGGCTGGCTGTATCCCTGCAGGGTTTGCTTTTGCAGGGGGTAGGGGAGAAGGAAGGTTGCTGTCAGATACCTCATTTAAACAAGAAGGAGCATAGGAAAATACATTCTTTATTATTCTTCTGTAACAACAAGCCAGAAATATATTATACCTTTAAAAATTTTCTGTCTCATGCCAAAGAAACCTCCATTCAGTCATTTTAGAAAATCTTGTTGCTCTCCCTCAAACAGCAATGAAAAGAAACAGAAATTACTAGTGCCATCTGTTCCCTGCAAGAAACGTGCCTGCCTGTACTGCAGGTGGGGAAGGGGAGCCGGGGGGAGCAGAAGGGGTGTTTCTGGTGGCCCTGCCAGCCCCTGCATCGCCCTGGCACGTGTTGGACCTGTCTGCCCCAGAAGACCGTTTCCTGAAGGCAGGCACCTGCATGTGGCGTTGGTACCCCTGCCTGCAGCAACGGGTGCGTCAGGGGGATTCGCCCCATGCCTGCAGGGAGAACGGGAGCCCCGCACACCAGAGGAGCCCATTGCCTGGGCACGCAGGGAGCACTGGGTCTCGTTCTGTATCCAGCATCCCACAGGAGAGCTTGGTTTCTGACCACGCTGGGTACCACGTTCCCTCGAGTGCTTGCGGACAGCGCAGCGGCTCTCGCACTAGGGCAGCCTGTTTTCCAGGTGTGCTAGGGAGCGGAGCAAGAGCCTCTTTGCAAGCAGTAGTAAAAAGAGGGCATTTCCCATGAACCCTGTTACTCTGCTCTGCAGGAAAGAGGACAGGTCTTTGTCCTTCCAAGCACAGTATTTGCTTTCCAGTGGGACTCCCCATAGCAGCCAGCCTTCATGTTTCTCAGCAACTCTCTTTTCTCCCCTTTACTGTTTTCTCCTTTCCTGGGTTTCTAAACATAGCAGTCCCTTGCCTAGGGTTGAGATGAATCCAGATTTTCTGCCTTATAAATGAAAACAAAAAGGAAAGGATGGGCAAGGTCATCATCAGCCCCACAACACAAGATATAGAAAATATTATCAGCAACAAAGAAAAATTGGTCAGGGCTTGAGGAGGTCACAGGGAAGGTGCAGGGAAAGGAGGATTTCTCCCCCCTTCCCAACCCCTGCGTTTGTCCCCTGTCTCCCTCCCATTCATTTTATCTCGAGTCTGTCCCCTTAAAAACAATCTCTCTCTCACTCTCTTGCTCACTCACACAAACTCACGCACACACACACACACACACACACATATATAGATCCCATTTGTCTTGTGCAATGTTTCACCATAGTTTGATGCAAGTAAAATATAGATCTATAAATATACCGCTCTGTCTCAAGTCCCATTTCAAGTATTGATTGTGGAGTCCAGTATGGTGAAGGGAGAAGTTCCCCTGAGAGGGAGGTTGGGAAGAGGTTTGGATCCAGCAGGCAGAGCCTAGTCCTGTCTTGCTGGGAGTGTGGAACAGCCAAACACGCATACGGAGTCTGCAGTGCGCCAGTTCCGCCCTTCACAGCAGACTGTGGTTGCAGCAGATGGGATGGTTGGAGCAGCTGTACAGTGCACGGGGGAAGAATCCTTCCTCCTCACATCTTGCCAGCCCCGCTCCTCCTCTTGCCCACAAGCAGTGTGCTGGGAGTTGGGGGTACAACATGTGCAGACGCTTGTGGGTGGACTGTTTCTCCCAGTCCTTCTTCCAGGGCAGCCTGGTCTTCTGCTCCCTGAAGAACATCCTCCCCTGTCCCGTGCATCCCTGTGTCAAAGGGAAGTCATGCTGAAGCAGTCCAGAGCATCCTATCTCTTTGCCTCTGGTGGGCCTAGGTAGGCCAGAAGGGATTTTACCACTCCAGGCTTTGATTAAAGACTTGGCTTTGTGTGCCCATGGGTCAGTACAGCCACCTGTCTGGGACCAGAATGGGGCGAGGAGCCAGCGTGCATTGCTTCCACAGGGAACCAGCAGGAGAGAGACGTCTGGAGGCATGGGACCCAGCTGGAGCAGGGGAGGGAGGTGGCGTGGCCTGGCAAGGGTCTACCTGCAGTGCGTGCTGGGCTCTGAACACAGGTTGCTAGCAAAACACCCTGCGAAGCTGGGCTGGCTGCCAGCTTGTTTCCTGATGGCAGGGATCACACCATCCACAGGCACTGCGGATGCGCGACCTCCAGTGTCATCTTCCTCGCACAGGAATACCCACTGTGACGGGTTAGAGCAGGTTACCATGGCAATGTGCGCTCTCCCCTGGAGACAGCATTTTATCCCACTTCCAGTGATACAAAATGAGTCCTTATGTTGAGTTCCTTTCATTTTTTTTCCCTTCTCACTTTTTTTTTTTCCTGTCAGGTTGGAAAGAGCTAAGACTAATAAGAGGCACTGCAGTCTGAGGACCTTAAAATCTGGTTGGGGGAAGCCACCCTACATGACAGCGGCAGTGTGCGCAGTTGTGTGTGCGGGCATGCTCGTGCAGCTGTGGATGGCAGGGAACACGGCAGTGATGGTGAGGGCAGCGTGTGCGGGCTGTCCTGCCTGCCAGCGCCGGACCCTTCCTGGGCTCTCCCACCGGTGCCACACTGTAGTCTAGGTTTCAGCCTTCACATCTAGACCCTCCAGAATTGTGCCCCCTCATTTTAGTCACCCCAGCTGCATAACCCTACTGCATACACCGTGCTTGTCCCATTGCCAGCCACGTCAGCTCTTGGGTTGTGTGTCGTCTTCTGCCACCTTCCCCTAGGCTCGTACTACTCCCCAGCATGGCTTACACTACTGAGGCTGGTAAGCCACCTCCTGCTCTTGCCTTTCCTGGTGACCCACTTCTGCTCTGCCAGTCACACATTTCCATATCCTTAACCTCTCCGTTTATCCTAGAAAACATAAAATAGATAACAAGAACACACCTTATTTTTTTCATGTTATATACTTATTTCCACAGACTCATGCTGTAACCTTAATAACTTTGCCTCTCTCTGTCCTCTCCTGCCCTTTTTGGGCATGTTTTTGTTAGCTCCGCAGTGGCAGGGTGCATGTCGTTTGTCTGAAGCACGAGGTGCTGTTATGATGAGAGTAGGGTAAAGCGGCTGAATGTATTCATGGCTGCACGCAGAGGGCAGATCAGCATGGGCACCTGTGGCTCTGCATGCACAGGTGGGGTGCCTGGATGTCTGGAGCTGGGGCTTACTCTGTGTGTGCTGGGATCAGGAGGAGTCAGTGTGTGTGCGTATGGGGGGACAGCTCTGTGTCTGTGCACGTATAGCAGATGACATGTGTGTGTGTCAGCTCACAGATTTGGACTTGGCCAGGAGCAAGAAGAGGGACACTCTGCTCCCTGGCAGTGTGTTAGAGTGATACAGGTATCTTTCCACCTTTAAAAGCGAGAAGGGAAATATTCCCCTGATTGTTGTCATCCCCTAAGGACCTTCCCTCCTTTCTGATGTGCGCTTGGCAGCCCTGACTTGTAGGGTGGGCAGCAACTTACTGTCACACAGCAGCAGTGACCCTAACAGGGAGGCATGGATGTTTCTGCTGTCCTGCTCCTCCCATAAGCTTTCATAGAGCTGCTCTCTGTTTGCAGAGAGCTCTTGACAGGACACAGGACGACTCAGGGCCGAAGCTGAGAGGATGGCACGGGCTCCCAGAAGGTGCCAGCTGTCTCTGCAGTAGGCATGCGAGGGAAGCTCTGCGCAAGGGCATGAGGCACAGCAACCACTTGAGATCTGACCCTACTTTATTTGTCTGGGAGGGCCCAAGGGTGAAAGGGCACAAAATGGGCCTGGGGCAGAGGAACAGAAATTGAGCCAGGTGCCCTGACCCCCCAGAAGCATGTTGCACTACTTGGGTGAGTGGAGCAATAGCACAGTCTGTCTGTCCATCTGTCCGGGAAGATGTATTTTGGGAGGACCCCATGCTTGACTGCTCTCAGATACCTTTGTTCGTCGCTGCCCCTTCCTTCCTAGAAGAGTTTCAGGCCACAGAAGAGATTTGTTTTTGCTCTTCATGTTCACCTTCTGTGTCACCCATGAGTGGCTGTCTCTTCTTCAGCTCCCGGTGGTACTTGGCCATAAGGGAGGCATAGATGCAACCATAAGCAGCTGCCACCACCATCATGATGCAAACAATGCCGCAAACCACCCCTGCGATGATCACAGTGCCAATAGCCCGGCGCACGCTCACAGGCCTATATCGCTGTTTCTGAGGGCATCCCACACTGGGCTCCACTTCTGTTTCTGGGCCCGACTTAGATTTGGAAGGAGCTGGGCTTCCTTTAGTGCAGGGTGGGCCAGTATTGTCCAGCACTGTAGAGCTGTTCTCATCGTCCAGCTGGGAGCAGTAGTTAAACATCTCCATGGGCACCATTCGCATATCCTTCCCCTTCAGCTCCTTGGGCAGAGTACATGCCAGCTGGTCGATTTTCCCACCTGTTCCAACAGAGATAAAAGGAGTGAACCACAGCTTCATCCTGAGACAGAGACAGCAGAGGTAGATCCTTAGGGCCGTAAGTTCCTATGACTCCATTCACATCTGCTCAGTATTTGCCGTATGGAATTCAACCATGGCAACATTATGCTTATCAAGTGGGAAACTGCTTTATTATAGCAGTGGGGCCATAAAATTCAGTCCCTCATGTGTGAATGCATTGCTGAGTAAAGAGAATATTCAAGAGAGCCTGGCAGATCCTCAGTGCTTGTCAAAGGTGGAGGGAGAGAGGAATGGCTGTGCCTCCATGCACCAGGCAGAAGAAGCACACGTGATATCCTTTGAAATTATTGTTTTGCCTAACTTGGAGACATTCTGCATGCCTTAGCCCTCCACAGCTGGAACAGCTTCAACCGTGGCCACTGGCTGGTATGCTTCTGCCTAGGCTGGATTTGACAGTAGGGCTCATGGTGCATGATATCTGCATAGACATCTTTCAGGCCAAGCCATGAAAGCCCTCTGAAACTGTCTATTAACTCAGCCTCATACTGGTTAGTGAGTTATGTAAGTGGCAGTAGAACCATTTTAGGAAAGGGGAAATTAAAGCAAAAAGATAGGACCAGGCTGTATCTTCTCAAAATAACAACAGACACACAGTCCCATCTTCTAACAATTAATCCATGTTCCCTCTGTGAGTATAGTGACAGATGTTGAAACAAACGCTTGAGCGAGTTTGGGCAATTTCTTTGGAAAGGGTAAAAAAAGCAAAATTAACTCCGTGGACTCTGTGATATGAGAATCAAGAAAGAAAACAAACTAAAAAGACAAAAAAGAGGAAAGTGGCACTCGTATGCTTGTTTGAGTCTGCTCACACGAATGCAGACTGCAGCGTAGCCATAGGCACAGCGAATCTCTTTGCAGCGTGGCTGTGCGCAGCGGGGACGTGACAGCAGAGTGTGGCTATCCGCGTGATTTGAGACCCTGTCCTACTCATTGGCTCCAGCAACAGAAGGTCAGGCCTTCAGCCGTCCTTCCTTCAAAGTGTGCCATCTTTCTCTGAGCCATCCCGTGCCATCCTGTCGGTATTCCTGCTGAGGGATACGTACCTTTCCAACCTTCTGCATTTTGAGGAAAAGCTGGAAATACAAAATTGTCAAAAACTGCTTGGTTTGAAATGACGATTTTATAGCCAGTCTGACTTGGGGCCTGGCTTGTTAATTTGAGCTTTAGTTTGGGTTCGCCATCATTAGTTGTGGTATTTCCTGAGTGACGCTCTTTCCTACGGTTTTTTTGTTGAAAGCAAACCTGATGCTTTACAGCCAAATCTGGCTTTTAGTTCTCCCAGCTTAAGAAGGAGAATGGGACAGTTATTTTCAGCCATGAAAAGCGTTGCTTCTCTTTAGGCAGAAAGGACAAGAGGAACTCATAATCCTAAAATTTTGACATTACTTCAGGAAAGTTCTTTCCCAGGAAAAAAACAGTAATCAAAAAACCAGTAAGGTTAGAAACAAAACAAGGAAATAGGAGATCTGGGGCTGCAGAGAACTTCTCAACCTGGCGGTGTTGCTATATGAAGGTGCGGTGGCACTAAACTGTCTCTTCGCATTGCAGCACATCCTCATGCTCCTTGGCTAAGATCTGGCATTCAGGTCAGCCTGACCTGCCAGATGCATCTGCTCGTGTTTCTTCCCTGCCTGCCTTTGCCGGCCTTTCCGTGGAAGACCAGCACTTCTGTGCTTGGCTCCCGCCACGCAAGCACCTACCTCTGTAGGAGAACCACTCCATCCAGTGCTTGAAGTCTCGGAGGTTGCAGTCACATTCCCAGGGGTTATCCCCAACTTGGAGCTGCTGCAGGCTGGTCAGCGGTTCGAAGGTCACCCTGTCCAGGCTCTGCAGGCGGTTGGACCTGAGAGAGAGGGAGCGGAGTGCAGGCAGGTCGTCAAAGATGCCCGAGGGTATCTGGGCCAGGCCATTGATGGAGAGATCCAGCTGGCGCAGCAGGGCCGTGTGTTGTAGGAGGTCCTTGTCCAAGGCCCGGATGCTGTTGTTCCTCAGCTGGAGCTCCGTGAGGTTCCGCAGGTCACTGAAGATGTTCTGAGGGAGCTGGTCCAAGAAGTTGTTGGATAGATCCAGCCTCTGTAGTGCAGAGAGGTTGGAAAACACTGCTCCTGGCAGGATGCTGAGTTTGTTGTTGAGAAAGAGGAAGGTCCTGGTGTTTGTGGGGATGTCTGAGGGGATGGAAGAGAGGCCCAAGCCGCTACAGTCCACTTCCAGGTTGCCACTGTTACACTTGCAGGAGGAAGGGCAAGCAAAGAAGGACTCGGCAGCACATAGCGACAGCCAACAGCTGAGCACTGGTGGGCGAGAAGCAGGGGAGGGAGAGTGCATGTATTAGAGCAGTACTTCCCCGTCCTCACCCATCGCTTCCTTGAGCACAGCCATGGCTACAGTATGACCCTCACAGCGGGGCTTTTGGCCAAAAAGGCCTGCAGTGTGAGGAGCTTCCTCACAGCTAAATCCCTTTACTGCTGGCGGGCACCCTGGCAGCAGGAGTTTCCTCTTAGTCTTTTCCTGTGAGCAAGCAAGTAAATATCCTTCCAGTTCCACAAGGAAGCAAGAACAGTGCATCCCAGAGGACTTTGCTGCCAGATACTAGAGCACTGGAAGCTGTTGGAGGAGAACGGAGCAGAGAGGGGTGGAAGATGTCAGCTCTGATAAAGGACAGCTCTTTCTAAACAGTCAGGGTTGAGAGAGGAAGGACTGATATGTACTCGAGATGCTCCATTTTTTCAGAAATAGACATGTTAATGAAAAGCTTGTAAGAAAGATGAAAACAAAACAACCTACATCTCAGTCGTGCTCCTGTGGTTTGAATCCTCATCTTAGTGATAGATCAGAGTCAGGTCTAAGTTAGCCTCTAAATCAGGGTGTCATTTGTTTTCCATGCAACAGTGTGTTGCATGGGCCTGGTGGCAAGAGACTTTTTTATGAATTAGATTACATTACAAAGAGATGACCAAGAAAGCGTTTAAAAAGTAACAAGGACACCCTAAAGCACTGGACACCTGGTACTTGTCATTGCTCTGAAAACAGTTTCTGAATCCCACAGCAATAGCCCCATGAATATCTCCTCTGACCAAAACTGGCCAGAGCAATGGAGATGAGGAGAAAAATTGCAGGTTGGTAGCTGAAGAAAAGGGTGTTAGGAAAAGGGTTAGCACACACCCCCTTTCTCCTTCAGTGCCTCAAAGGTAAGGTCGGATAAACTGCAAAACAGCGTTTTTTAGAGCTGTTGTGGATCGCCACTCCAGCCGTGGGTCCAGATCCTGTGCGTGGTGTCAGGGCAGTAGTTACCGACCCTCCCTAGGACACAGTGGCTTTTAAAACTCTCATTTCTGTGACAGAGAAGCATCAGCAACAGGGAAGCAAGCTTTGTGCCTCCTGTCATTGGAAGAGTAGGAGTTATGTTTAAGCAGACTATGTAAAACATTTGCATCCCTCATCTTAATTCCTTTTGTGGAGTTGAGATTAATTTCTTCAATGTGGGAAGCAAATTCAGCTCCCTCACTGTTTTATAAGGTGACAGGTTTGAGCATTTGACAAAAACTGAGGCAGGTTTGTCTGTATGTCATGCCCTGTCCTCTCTGTTTCTCACTTTTCTTCCGAGAAGGCAGTCACTTGGGGTTGGTAGGGTCTTTTTAGGGGTGAATGGTAGCTAAAGTGGATGCATTTAGTGTCTCGCCATTCTCTCCTGGACTGGAAACCAGATTCTTCTGTCTTGCTTTTTTCCAAAGAACCAACAAGCAGGTGTTTTGTTTCTTAACCCCAAACGAACTGTGAAAGGACTGTCATGGGAGAGGGAGCCAGTGGAGACCCGTGCTCTGGAGAAGCTCTGCCTGGAAGAGCTCTGCAAACAGCCATGCTCTTCCTCTCTTCCCTCACAACACTCTCTCTGCAGTTTAGTCTGACCCATAGCCGTTTTTTTATATCTACTTGGCTTCTGTCAGCGGTGCTGCCTTCACACTCAAACCCTGTCATCCTGCATAGGGCCTTTTTGTGTTCCCAGTGATCCTTGTGAGAACTGGCAGATTTGTGGGCTACTGGCCTAAAGAGGACTACACAGTTTGGATCCTAAGCTATACGACTTTATTAAGGACCGAGGGAGAAGTGTTCAGAGAGAGTGTTTCAGCTCTTTTTAATTTCATCCGTCTTTCACAATTCCTTCATGAATTTTTTTCTGTCCTGCAGTCGAGATCTCAGGTGTACATTAGCCCAGGCTGTGCCAATCTGTGTGCCCTTTTAGTGGTAATTATGGATCCTTATGGTGAAACACAAGAGAGATCTTTACCCTGAGCACCTGTGTGCTTTTTTGTCATGCAGAGGTTGGGGTCAGCAACAGAGATCGCCATGAAAGCAGATCATAGCCCGTGGACTGGCGCAGTGCAGGTACTGACTGGCTGGTGGATATTTAATGCCATTCAGAATACATGGCCCTTTTGTTGTAGGGAGAGAATTAAAAGAGTGGGAGCTAGAGCGGGGAAGGGAGAGAGCCGTGAGTCACTCGAGTGACCCTGTCTTTTCCTGGATGCTTAACAAAAGTACAGTATTAATAATAGATTGACAGCTGTGATGATGAGATAACACTTAGCTGCTTTGTAAACCAAGAAAGGCAAGAGCAGACTGTGTGTAATGCTATACAGGTGGCATTCTGTTCAGGGCTTATCTCTCAAACTGCCTGCCTGCCACCGGCCCCAAGCGGGTGGCTGTGGCGTTCCACCAGTGTGTGTGCTGGCAGTGGCTGGTGGGAACACAGTCTCAGGCAGCTGGCTGTGGTGATGTGCAGGAACTGGACTGCTGCCAGGCCGTGTAGGGTGTGCCAAAAATGTCTTGTTGTTACCCATATATTGCTTTGTGCTCTTGGAAATATTTTACTACAGTCATAGAGAGGAGAAGGTTTGATTTCATTTTCGGTCCCTGCAAGAGGTGCATCTGCCAGGATGTGAGCTGAGACTAAGAAATTCGTCGTGCTGGTTAGGCTGCAGCTCTGCGGGGAAGAGGGGCGGGGAAGCAATAGACGGAACTGGAAGCTGTCTTCCAGCCCTATGGAAGGATGAGTAGTATGTGTTTTTGTGTTAAGGGAATATGAAGTTACTTTGTGGGGGGTTTGGTGACTCTAGTAGGTGGCAGAAAGCTGATCCAGGTATATCAGATGAAGTCAAGACTCAGTAGCATTCATTATAAATAATTTATACAGCAGTCTAGGCTGTGAGGATGAATTACAAAGTTGCCTGCTTTCTGGAGAAGGAAAGAATTCCCCCAGCTTCTTACAGTGGCAGCCCCAAATTTGACTGGGGGGCAGGGACAAGGGAAACCACAGACCTGCTGGCTGCCTGGGCATGCAGTAGTGAGGACACTATCCAAGTGCTCCCTTGCCTCTCCTGCAGTTCCCCGATGCTTCTCTGAAGTGCAGGTGCATTCCCCAAAGCCCCACATGGCCCTAGCAGTCTCTGCTGTGCACTCATGGACACGGTAGCAGATGCCCCGGTCCGCTGGGAAGATGCACAGGCTGAACTTTTACCACTGAATTTAAAAGAGATCTTCTTTATTTACGCTATGATTTTCACTACATGTGGCAGTACCCAGTGGGAGAATTCCACATTCACATCCTGCATTCCATTCTAAAATATGTCATGATTTCTGCTGTGAAGAGCTGGGGGCCTTACTCAGCAGCCTGTGTGTAAACCCCCACCGCAGAGAGGAGTCTGCATCTTACGGGATGCTGATGTGAGAAGTGTGGGGGGTAGGTCTTTGTGCAGTGGTATCTGCCTTGCTGTTTCTCACCTGCCAGGCCCACTGGAATTCAGAAGCAATCATCACTCGCTGTCCCACTTTAAGCCCATCTTCAGCTTTAGAGTCTCGCTCTCCCTCCCAGCTAACCTGGCCTCTAAAGGAATCAGGAATTAGTTCAAACATCTCCATTCTTAGCTGCCACTCTCCCTTATTCTTAACCCTGATGTAGCCTATTTTCTTTCCACTCCCTTGATGAACAGGATCATCATACTTAGTACCTGAGCAGGCATTACTTACAACAAGCCTCTTGCCACCTCATGAGGAACCTGCTCCTCCACCGGTGGCCAGCAGTTGTAGGCAGCATTGTTGTCTTCTCCAGCGTGTCTTCACATCCACCAGCCAGCCTGGCACACGGCCCCAGAGGGAGGAGGAATCACCTTGTAGCCTGCCTGCCAGGTCCTGGAGGGGGAGAGCAGAGCAGAGCAGGTGAGATTCAGTTCCCTGGGCGCAGGACTCGGGGCTGGGATCAGTGTTGTCCTTTCCCCTCCCCAACTACAGTTTTGACTTTGAGGCATCAGCTCCGTTTTGGAGGAGAGATGGAGGATGTGATGTTTCAGGAGGCACAGCTTGACGAAGGCGCAACGTTAATTCACTTTGAACCTCACAGTGCAGAAAGAAGGCCTGATTCACCTAAGCGCCCAGGAGACCAGCCTGCGCTTGAACAGCCTGCTACGGTAGCGACATCAGCCTCACGCTCAAGGTTAACCTGACGAATTGCTGAGGTGACCCTGCCAAGGCAGCAGACTCCAGCTCATTCCCTCTCACCGCCACACAGGCTGGTACCACCTGTGCATCCTCTCCCTGACGCACGGCTCAGGCTCACTGAGGTCTGGGCACCAGCGGCTGCCAAGCCACTTCTCCCCCTCCCATATTCCCTGCCGGCGTTTCCTCTCTGTCTGAAGGTGAAATGGTTGTGGTGGCTAGAGCGGGGCTGAGCAGAGCACAGCTTCAGCTTGGGGATTTCACACTGCAGCAACTGCAGGAGCTGAAGAGCGAGCGAGCCTCGGAGGAGAAGGGAGGACCTGGGGCGGGGGACACTGAGTGGGAGTGTTGAAAAGAGAGGAATTACATCTTAATTAGAAACAGGAAAAATGTTCAGTCTAATTAGAAACCCAAAGACCATAAACTCTCCCCTGACAATAAGCGACTGACAACAGGTTCCTCCTTGCTTCCCTGTTGGATACGGGCTAGCAGGAAAAGGGGAAACACCATGGACCCTCCTGTCCCCCTGCTTGCTCTCTGACATGCCACCCACTGTCGCAGCAGCAGTTAGATGGACACATTTCAACCAGGGTGCAAAAATAAACCATCCTTCATTCCCTGTGAGGGGCTCTGACAACGTCCACAGCCGTTATTTTAGCTGGGCGCTGCACTCCCACTGGGACGCTCTCCCCACACACGTGCCAGCTGTTCCCCCTCCCTCATGGCTCCCATGACTGATTTATTTTATATGGGAATGTAAACCACCAGGAAGTACTTAAATTAGAATCTCCATGAGAAAGATGAGCAGGCTCAGTGCCTGGACTAGTACATTTTGCCAGGCTATTTAGATCTTTCACCGAAATGCCGATGCACCGAATAGGTGAATACCTCTCACAGCACCAAAGCCGATCCAGCCTTCACCCGCTGCATCCCCCACTCCACAAAGCAAGCTGGAACCCCTTCCCTGCAGTCCGTGCCGAAAGAGAAGCCGCAACAAATAGCTGTCCCCATTCAGTGCGTGCGCTCACCCGGGCTGAGAAGGACGCTTTCAGCCTCCCCCATATCAATGTCTCCATCCTGAATGCCACCCCTGAAGCTCCTGTCCCCAGCTGTCAGCATCGACAAGGAGGAGGAGAAGCCGCAGGCACTTACCTGGAGGGGGTCTGCCCGCAGCCACTTCTACCCGACTCGCCGGGCACTGCCCAATTACAGTCTCTGCCTTCCCTCTCCCTCCTTGACTTTCAGTCCCCGGCAGCAGGCTTTCCGTGTGCTCTATTTAACTCCCTACAGCACGGGAATAAATGGCAGAATTAAGCTGACAGCCACAGAGCCTTATCTGCCTGCTGGATAGCGGGAGTCGATCAGCTCCAAATCCTGCTGCCGAGCGATCGCGTCCTTGCTCTCAGCATCAGGGGCTGCCTGCCACGCTCTGTCTTTCCCTCTTCCCCACCTTCGTGCCATCTAACTTTGTCAGGGTTATAGATAGCTCTCTTCCTTGTGCTCTTGTCTTTTGGCTCTGTTTTGTAACACCCCATCTGTATCAGCTGGCTTGGCTCCAATCAGGGGGGCTAAGCTTTAAAAAAAACAAAAAAAACCCAGCTTCTTGGGGTGCTCCGTGACATGGCTTCCCTCTGCAGTCTCCCCTCAGCCCAGACCCTCGCTCAGGCCATGGGCTGGTGTCCCCCCTCCTGCTGCTCTTTCTGCTCTGTGCAGTTCATCCCCAGGCGACCGTGGGGGGCTGGAGCAGCACCGGCATAGCCAGCTGTGAGGACAGTGACAGGGTCAGGGTTTCTGTCCTTAGCTCCTGCTGCTCTGGTGGGGCAAGTCCAGCTCTTGCGCTGGTTTCTGGTACCTCACAGGCGCCTCTTCCTCTCAGGCAGCGCCGAGGCTCGAGCACAGAGTGCAGGGTGGGAGGAGCAGCCGTGTATAAATAAGCCCATTCCCTATGTTTAGAACTTATTACAGTGCATAGTGATTAGCACCTGTTCAGGCTTTAACGCTGTCTCCTGTGCTGCAACACGCACGAAGATGGAGGCACCTTGATAAACCCAAGATTATTTTAAAAGCATGTCACACAAACACAGCGCTCTCCGCCCCATAGACAGCAGCCACCCCTTGTGCGTTCATACGCGTTTCTAAGGCTTAAAAGCAGCTATGTTCATGTATATATGCAGATATAGTCACCAATCTGGGCTTGCACGTGTACTGGGCACTCTTCTGTGACCCATATTTATCAACATCCATGTCTTGCACAAAGCTGCCTGCTTCTCCAAGCATGACATATGCTCAGGTGGCAGAGCAGTAGATGTGGAATACGTAGAGGTTCCTGACTGCTGAAGTGAAAGGGCTAGTAAGCTTCTGCATTTATACCTTGAAGTAGTATGTTTATGGAAAAATTTTAATTCCAAGGATCCAGAGAAACCCAGTTTCTCCCACGCATCTATTGCCCATAAGCATGTTAGACCCTTAGTGATTAATATTCTACAGCCAGGAGAGAGCCAGGAGGCAGCAATGATTTTTGAGATTTTTTTTTTAAAAGATTTTCTCTGATTTGTCTTAAATTCTTACTTAATTAGCTGTTTTACTGTGGCCTGAGAGATGCCTTCTTCTCTGCAGAGCACCAGCCCAGCTGCGCTCTCTGCTGACACAGCACTGGGAACCCCGTAGTCCTGGGGCAACCAGCACCTGCCCACACCTCAAGGCCTTCCAGAGCACCACCAAAGCTGTCTGGCTGCTTCCAGCCTGACAGCCGGGGACTTTTCCAGCAGCAAGGACTCTGCCAGACCTAGGAGTGCCCCCCATGCACCCCCAGCCCAAGAGGAGTGGCACCGTGCCACCCATTCTGAACTAGTGTGGCATTGCCTGGGTCTGGGGGCTCGAGGCTGATCTGCATTGCTGGAGCCCTGAATGCTCTGAAGTCATCCAAGGGCTCCACAAACCAGGTGTTAGTCTTTCTTCTGGGCTTACTAGATGGTTCCTTCTCCCTGGAGCAACATGTCAGCCAAATGCCCTGTGATCCATGGGACAGACACATTGTCCAGAGCTTTCCTCCACATGCTTGGAGTTGAATCTCTTTTCCATATTCTGGAGAAATTAACAGATTAGCCTGTGGGGCTGGCGATGGCCTTTTCTTCTTGCCATTTGACATAGGACAATAAGAGAAAACTTTTTTAGTTTCAGCTCAAAGCAACAGAATGAAATTGTCCATTTCTGGCCCGTGGGCTCCAGTGGCCAAAAATACACTGAGCTGAAGTGCCACTTGGACATTTGGCCTGCTGTCAGACTCTAGAGGACTCTCTAATGAGGATTCCCCTAATTAACTTGAACAGGGAACTTTACTGCTGGGGGGGGATGCTGAGGAGATTGTAATGACTCTGCAGCACTTGCCAGGGCAGAAAAGCTACAGCAGGCACTGTCACTGTCTTGTGCTTCCCTTCTCCCTACCCAGACGCCGATAACGTTTGCAGTATCACTCTAAAGCCTTAGCTTTCCTAAGTTGGGTCTCAGGGAGCACAGTGTGAGGGTGGGGAGAGTTTCAGTTTACTCCATCCACATACCGTTTGAGTAACGTCTCCCAGTTCTGTGACACCTTCTATCCAAGGCTTTCCCTCTGGTCTACGAATGGCTCTTACTATGGCTGTAGGTGGTGGTGGTGTTATTTTGTATTTAATGACACCCAGAAGTAAGGCTGAGGTCATAGCCAGTAGTGCCTCTGCTCTAGTTGCGTGGATAAAGTTATCCCGTTTTCCAGACAAGGACACCAAGGCTGGAGAGAGAGGTGACTGTGTCACCAGGATGAGTCGCAGTCAGAAACAGTGCCCGGCAACCTCTGTCTCTGATTCTCTCTCCTAGTCCTTTGCACTAACCCTTGGATCATGGCTCAAAGATCAGACTCCGTTAACAGCCCGGCGTACGAGCGCTGGCAGGGCACGTGGGGGACCTGTATTACAAAAGGGTGGGTGATAGGGGCTGCAACAGATGCCAGTGATCAGTTATCAGGAAGTACACGCAGACATTCATCCCTCCTTGACAAGTGATGGAGCAGTACCTTTCCCCTCTCCAATGCTGAACTGCTTTTGCCTTTATCAGAAAAGCAGCAGGGTGAGGGAGGGCATGGGAGGCACTTTGAAGAGATTAACTTTTTTTCCTCCCCTTTCCTTGTTGCTTTTAGGATTCCTGCTTATTACCATCACCCATAATACAGAACAGTGGTACCCCAGAGTCCAGTGATTAAAGCCGCTTGTAGGTTTGCTCCTTCGTCAGTCCTTGGGGGAGCAGAGCTGGTACACCTAGGGCAGGGAGACACTGCAGCCGGGGGGTCTGGTTACAGCAGCTGGAAGTTCATGGATGAACCTGGCTGATGAGTCCTAGGGGAGAATCGTGCTCCTGGCAGTACCACAAGTGGGTTTGGATGGCATGGAGGTGATGCCAGCTCTTGGTCCCCCAACAGACCTAGGTCAGCCGAGCAAATTATTGACCACAAGAGGTTACATTGTCTCAGCAGCAGCTCCTCATTTGTTGTTTATTCGGACTGCAAAAGCACCCAGAGGCAGCAGCCAAGCACTGTGGAAACATACAGTGTGTGTCGCTGCCCCAGTGAGCTTCTAAGCTAAATAGCTGGGGGCTTCATTGGCAGCACTCACTGACTTATTAACACATGTATTACGGATTCATTAGTGTTGTGCTGTCACAATCAATGGAAAGCATATTTTAAATTCACACGAGAAACCCAGCTGCAGAGGAAATGGGGCCATCTGACTTGCAGTGACCGATCACAGCTAAGGAAAACACCTCATACAGAAAGCTGCAAAGAAAGTAGTAAGCGTGCAAACCCCACTCAGTATTGTAAGGGACTCTGCCACGTTCCTGACTTGGTGTGAAAAAAAACCTCACCCTATTCTCTAGGATGTGAAGAAGTCAAAAACCTTCTGATCTTTGAAAGGGCAGTGTGTAGGCACTTCTGAAATGCCAATATGATTGGTGTAAAAAAATGTTTCCTCCCAAAGCCCCTCCAAGAAAGATCAACTTTATCCACACTTTATGGAGAGGCAAACTAGGAGAGAGGAAAAAATGGCTGCTGAGTTTGGCTGGCTGACATTTCAGCTGCCCAGCTCTTGCTACCTCATCATGAGCCCACATCAGTTCCCCATTCAAGATTTTCAAAGCTGCCAAGTGCAGTGCTCACACGGGATCACCTGGGCTTGTAAATGCTCTCCTGTCCCTCAGAGATGATTTGCAGGGCTTATCAGTTACACAGAATAAAGGAGTTCTGGCCGGACTTCCCCAAGGTTTCCTGACAGACCTGTGACCAAACCAGGAGAGAAGCCAGTTTCTTGATTACTCATCCTGTACCTTAACCAGAACACATTGTTTGCATCCCAAGCCTCCCTGACCAAGGCACAATAACAAGACCAGGAGATGTAGAAGGAGATGGAAGTACCAAAGGTATCAGGCCTTTTTGAACCCTCTGAGAAAGCACAGAGCCTCCGAAGGGGAGCCAGGGCGGGTAGCACTGATGGGAAAGACCCAGATTGCTGTGGAGCAGTGGGATTCCTTGGAAGGCTGTGGAAGCAGGTGGGGAGACTGGGATATCCAACACGGGAGTGCCAGGAAAGTCCCAGCACAGCGAGAGTACAGCATATGGAGGAGGCCCAGAGCAGCAGCAGGAGGAGAGCTGAGGGGGCAGCTGACAGGAAGAAATCCAGCCGTGTGTGTGCCAGCACCTTCTCCGAGTATTGCTGAACGCAGCAGACCACGTGCATGTTTCCTCCGTGCAAAACGGAGGCAGCTGAGAAGGGAAGCGGGTGAGGGAGTGGGAGTGCGGCTCAGGGGAGGGACGTGTGAGCTGGCTACCCAGTTTCCTCCTTTTTCTCGCCCCAGAGTGATGTTTTTGCTCTTCTCACACTGTTGGCAAAAATTGGTAACTTAGTGAGATGTGGAGGGGGTTTCTACATGAAGACTGAGATAACATTTTCTGATCCAGCCATGAACAGTTGGCTGTGGGTGGTGGCTTGTCACCAGCCCTGCCAATTCTAATCCAGATCCCAGTTTTTCTCGTTCTCTCAGCTGTGAAGAGCCCTCCCCACAGCTTTAATTTCCTGCCAGGGGTTAATCCCGTGGTCAGTAGTAGCTCAGGCCCTTAATCCTTGCACTCAGCCCCTTGACAGAAGGAGTGCAGCCACTCCCCACCCAACAGGTCTGAGGGAGGCATCCTTCTGCTCCCAGCTCCTCCTTTACATCCCACGAGCATCCTCCAGCTCGCTGGCATTTAAAATGCGGCTCCCCCCTTCCTGCCAAGCCTGCTCCGGGGGATGGGGGGTGGGTGGCAAGCCCCAGGGAGATGCTCCAGGCAGAGAAAGCGGTTTGGTGGCAGAATCCTGGGTCTGTGGTCCTCATCTCCCTCCTCACCCCCCACACAGGTGTTTTCTGCACTGCTTAGTTGGATGGTGCTCTGGATCCCAAAGCAATCTTGCTTGTTTTCACTCGGGTGCTGTTCAAGAAGAAGGGTATGTATGAGCCCACATTTGTGGAGGAGTTTCTGAAGGCTCAGAAATCTTAAGATGACCCAGTACCTTCTCTGGGTCTCTTATTAGGGGCAAAGGATGCAGCAGATCCGTAACAGGGAAGGTGCCAGCCTGTCTGAGACGAGACATACATTGACATGCACAGAGTAGTAGATGGAGGTGCATGAATTTAAGAGCAAGATAGGAAAATACAATTTTTTTTATCAGTATAAGCTCTCAGTTCACAGTTCTGTCCCTGGAGCACTAGGCCTGATGTCTGTCGAACAGTATGGCCAGACTGCCACATCGAGGGGCTTCCAAATCAATACCAAGAAACCCCTGTTGTATCCTACGGGGGCCAAGGCACTTCAGCCATGTGCCTTTCTCCTTGTGCTTCCTCTTTCCTAGAGTCAGGTGAGCTTCTGCAAGCGTAGGTGATCCCATGTACACAAAGTGTCCCATACCTGTTTATTTGCCACCATTCATGTCTGCGTTAGCCCAGAAACTGGTTTTGTCTTTTTTTATGGTCTGTCTTCTGAAATACGCCAGGACCCCAAGCTCACTAGCCTTCTTACTGCTTAACTCTTGTTACTTTTGCTTCTGGTGGAGAAGCCAACGTGGTGGAGAACTGCTGCCACCTAAGCTGCTGAGTGAGAGAGTCCCTCTTCTGCATCCAGCACCTTGGCTGCGCTTCCCCGCCTGCCGGCCTCTCCGAACCGGACCCCCAGCTGCAGGGGTAGTGGCTTGGTGCTTTGGCAGTAGGAGCAGGAGGAGAGAGAGGAGGTAGAAGACACAGTGGGACAAGGGAAGAACTTCAGTACCATCTCACCTCACAAGCCTGTGCCCCGGGCATGTTCACAGGGGCAGGGCTCATCTGTGCACGCGCGGTGGTGGGGCAGAGCACGAGATGCCAGCAGTAAGTCTCCTCTCTGCTTTTATCGTAAGGGGACTGGTGACCCAGCACGCACGCAGCTCCTGGCAAACCTCCCAAGGAAGGGCTGACTCTCGTTGTTTGCACATGATGCATTTATACCGAACTCTGAAGGAGATCTTTTCTGCCTGAGTGAGTTGCATAGATCTGTCTCACCTGGTTGCCACTGTGGCATGAGGTCGGCAGTGCTGCCTGTTAGACAGAGCCTGGAGCTCTTCTTCCCTTTCCCAGAGCATCTAAGAGGGGCATCCCCACAAAGTCCACACAAGCTGCATGGGGTCCAGGCTGCTGCCTGCAGCTCCAGGGATGCCCGAGGAGCTCTGGGACACACTTAACACTCTTTACAAGCTGGGAACATTACCCGTAGCTCAACAAGGTGCCGTGACAGCTCTCACAACCCAGAGCTCCAGCCGGGATCTGTGGATGCCTCTGGGCCAGCACGCACATCACAGCCTCATGCTGCAGAGCTTGCTGAGGCTGGGAAAGGTCTTCAGATCTGATCTGACTTTAGTTTTCTGAAGGGTTTTGAGCCATAGAAGAGATATGGGCATGGTTATGTTTACACCCTATCAAAATAACTAAATGCAGGTAGCGTGGACAGCAAGGCCCACCTTCAGCTCCTCTGCCCCCACACAAGGCACCTTGCAGCAAAATCCCAGCAGCAGCACTCCCTGCTTTGTGGAGCACTGGCTCCAGAGAGCCTCACCGGGAGTGGAGAGAGAGCCCAAGTGATGAGTGCGAAGTCAAGCTGCCTCTAACAGCTCCTCTCCAGGCTCAGGATGTGGTCCAACGTTTTTTATTCCTCGTGCGATGACGTGGTCCATGGGGAAGGAAGCTTCCCAGCTTCCCAGCCTCCTTGGGGTGAGAAGCAGCATGGTAGCAGGGCCTGTCTTCAAAGTAACAGCCTTTGCTTGCAGTCAGGCGTGACGGTCGGACTTGTACGGCCCTGCTGTAAATTTAGGTCTCAGTCCTTCCTGTGATGGGTGTGAGGCGTTGCAGTGTATAAATAATGGAAAGTCTCTTGTTTTCGCTTTCGTAAAAGAATAATCAAGAAAGTCTCATTTTCATTTTTTTAAAAAATTGCCGTATGATAAAATATGCCATTTGGCTTGCAAAGCCAAGCACTTAAATGTGAGTTAATACCTGCACAGTCTTACTTCAGCCACTTGCATGTACGCGTTACAACACAGCCTTTGCTTATCCAAGCAAGTACTGTTTCTTTTTTTCACAGGACCCTGTCCCATACTCAGTGCAAAGGACACATGACACTCAAGCTAACAATGAGAATGTTGTAATAAATAAGGCTATTTTTATATGGCCAGCATTAAATATTAAGCCACAATTTTGGCGGGTGGCCACAGTCTGTACATTCCTAATTTTGCGGGTGCCCAACACGAGACCCTAGGGGCCATTTGCAGAACTGCTGAGCACTCACAGCTGTTTTCCAAAATACTAGCAGCTTAGCCAGCCAAGTGTTACGGTCTCGAGGACTCACTGGCACTGAGAGCCAAGAGTCCCCAAGCTCTGGTCCTGCACCTGCTGCTCCTGCCCTGTGTGGCTAAAGGGAAAGTCTCTTTACCCTTCAAAAAGCAAGGAAAATAACCACTCTCTCCTGCCTCTTCAGGAGCATAAATTCTCTGTCATCAGCTACGAGGCAACTGTAGCGGCAAACATCCTCAGAACACCACAAGACAATGAATAATGATGTGTTGCCTGCAGGGCTTGGATGGCAGGCAGTAAACAAATAAAACAGGCACACGCTTTGCAGTACCAAAAAAAAAAAAGAACAGCCCCCTGCTTCTGTCCGTGAGCACCGTGAAGGCAGTGCCTGAATGAGGCGACGTATGAAAACACAGCGTGTGACCCTAGCAGGCAGGACTGCAGCCTGGGGCAGATGGCCTGCTGCCCCCGGCCCCGACCTTTCCTAACTTTCGACTGCTTGTTTTTGCAATGTGAATAAAACCGTATTTCACAGAATCCCACCCCTTGCAGGTGAAGCAACTTTTCCTTCTAACTCTCCAGNCTGGAACCGAACTGNTTTATAGAAAAAAATTTTTCTTCTTGCTATTAGAANGCCCTCAGCCATAACAANCATTTTTGTGAGCCAGCATTTTGATAAAGCCGTGGCGCAGGAGGAAGGTATGTCTCACAAGGTATTTCCACGCAGAAGGGACAGAAACAGCCCAGGACTCCAACTCCAGCTCCTTCCCGCTGAGAACTGGAGTGTGTGTCGTGGTGTGGCACTCCGGAGCGTTACCCAGCTGGCAGGGCCGTCCCAGTATGGTGATTGGAATTACGGCTTGAGCCACCCAGGGCTGGGACAGATGTCAAGCGGTGTGAGCAGCTGCTTGTAACCAAACATGGCAAGTGAAGGAAACTGCTTGGTCTCTCTTTTGAATCAGCAACAGGCAAGTGCTGAAGAGTCACGGAAGAACTGCCCAGAAATGCCCTCCCACAGGCTTAAGCCTGTCCCCTTTCTATTCCAGCCTCTGCCGCTCCCTGGGTGCTCCTGTCCAGGTATCCTCGTGGCCCTGTGCTGCTGCTGGCCCTCCCTGCTGCATCGAGGCGTGGGTCTGCCTTCATCAGGCTTCTGTGGTGCTGAAGACCCTAGAAAATCCTTGCTGATTCAGGCTTAGAAGAACCAGAGGAAGGGCAGGAAGCTGTAGTATCTCATGGAGATATCTGAGCTCGCTAGCGTGTGGCATTCACTTTGCTGTAGGCAAGGGTAAAGCCATGATCTGGTATAAAAATTACATAAGAGGGCTTCGCCCCTTACTCTTTGTGAACAGCCCCTCTGCTCAGGATTTACCGTAACTCCTCCAAGTGGGCAAGATACACTTGAGACTGCACTGATGTCTGATGAGGAGACAACTCCCACAAGCCTTTTGCTCATGTGGAATAATTCCCTTGCAAATGTTGTTTGCCCACAGCAGTCAGAGGAAGATCCACCCCCCACCAGACTGAGCAACAAAGCCCAGAAGAAAAATGGAAAAAATGGTCTGCGATTCTGGAAAGGCACCCCCTCCTCTTCACTGCTAGAAATGTCCCCTGCTTTGTGACACGTCCCTGTGTGCCTTCAAGAGTCCTCCTGTCTTTTAAGGGTTTCCTTCTTTAAGCCCTGCAATAGCAGCTGCTCCAGCCCTTCCTGAAACGAGATCTTCATTTCTCCCTGTGTACTTGGGTGGCAGATCAGGCACCGGCAGCAGAGCAGTGCTGTGCTCCGCTCGCTGCCGCTGGCTTCGGGAATGCACTGGACGTGGCACGTTCGTGCTCCCTGACAGTCCACATCGCGGGCCTGGGGCCTGGCTTGGTCATGACTTGGTGGGAGCAACAGCTCCAAACACCCTCTCTCCCCAAAGCGGGAGAGCTCTGGTTTTACACGTCTCTCTTAATTAGCAGGAGATGCAGTGGCAGTAATAAACTGGGCAGGCAGGAGGAGAAGGGGGGCAGAATGCCCTGTGTGGGGTGTGTGTGTGCACGTGTCTGTGCGTGTGTCTGTATGCACACGTGTCTATATGCACACACACACACACACATGCTAATGCTCACATATGTACCCCTACCCATAGGCAGCTTTGTATGAGACCTTTTCTCTCCCTTTCTTCCCAGGCAGTGCTGGAAAAGGCGGTGAAGTTTCTCCGTGCTGTGTTTCACCCCCACCCTCGGTGCTGTGCCTTCCACCCATAAGTTGAGAAATCGCAGGCTCAGCCTGCGGGGATGCTGGGAGCAACTTCAGACTGATTTTTGGCTCCACTTGTGACACGGCATCCTTCACTTCTTGTCGTGTGGTCACGTCCGTGAGCTTTGCGTGTGAAATTGTTCACGCACACACAGATAAACACCCCTCCTCCTAAAGCCTGTTTACGGAGTGCTGGGCCTGTCCACTTTTGGTCCTCACTTCTCCATTTTAGATTATTCTTACTAAGACAGCCGAGACCGAAATGATACCCTGGAAAGCCACCATGGGTCTGGTGAGTGGCACCTCACACGCTGGCCCCCCTCTCACACCCCTGAGGAGGGGACAAAAGCCAGGGCTCTCCGGGAGCTGCCCGGTACCCGGTGCCACAGCACCGCGTGCTTCGCCTCAAAGCTGCACCTGAGCTGCCCGTGCTGCAGCGAAAGACGCTGGTGCCGTCCACGGCTGGGAGAGCTCCCGGCTGCCCGCACCGAAACTGGACTGGGACCAGTACCAGCAGGCTCTGCGGCAGGGCTGTCATTCTGCATTACTGGGAAGATCGCTGCCCGTCGGCCTCGCAGCCGGGGCTTGTGCACTGTGCCGTCTGCAGGAGCGCTGGCCCCGGCCGCCACGCTCGTCCCCGGGGGAGCCGGTGCTGGGGGGCAGCCCCACTGATCGCGTAGCCAGGGAGCAGGGGCCGAGGTACGAAAGAGAGACATTTTTACTTACCTGTCTCAGGCTGGGGTGGTCCCTTCTGTGAGAAGTGCAGCTTTCCGGTGAATCCAGTACAATCCCAAAGCAAATCCGGCAGAAAGTCGCTCCGTTGCCGGCTGGACCCTAGCTGGCAGGAGCCCCTCCTAGCCAGCCGCTCGCCCCACACAGAGGGCAGAGGAGCCGCACGGCGAGGTGGCAGCGTGGGAAAGGGACTGTAATCCTCCGTAAATAATAAATAAAGGGAGAGGGAAAGAGAGAGAGAGAGGCGGGAGAGGGAGCGACTGCGCGCAGCGAAGTGACAGCTGGGGGTACATCTGTGATGGCAGCAGCACACGCACAGGAGCGCGCACAGGCAGCGCAGAGGAGTCGCCCAGCCAGGCAGGCAGGGTCTGCTCCGAAAGACCCAGAAGAAGGAGCTCAGGAGGTTTTCATTTCTCTCAACCCATCCTGGAGAAAGGGCGGTTGCTGTCAGTGCCTCTCTCTCTCCCTCCTCCCCAGCTCACCGCCATCCATCTCTGGGTGCTGGGAGCCGAGGGGCTCGAGGAGGGGTGAGGAGATGCCGGGGTGGGGGCAGCTCCCCGCAGCCCCTCGGGAGGCAGATTGGTCAGGCACAGGTTATGAGAGGAGGCACAGAGCCGAACGCCTCCTCCCCTCCCTCCATCCCTCCCCTGCCTGGTACGGCTGGTGACAATAAACCCGGAGGGAAAGGCACGAGGAGGAGCAGGGACGAGCCCCGCTGCCAGCCGGGTTTCGTGTAGGGGTGAGGCGAGCGGCTGCGGCAAAGGAGAGGCAGCGGGGAAGAAACCGGGGGGCTTGGGGGCAAGGCACCCACTTCCCACCAGTGCTCCAGAGACAGCAGGGGGAGGCAGCATGTCTGACGTTGGGACTTAAGCGAGAGGTGCCTACAGCGGGCTGGCTGTGTCCTGCCCCAGAGTGGCTGAGCACGCCTGCTGCTGTCACGCTTTCCCGCTCCGACGCAGCATGACCTGGCCTCATCTTCCTTGGGGACCCGGGGAAAACTCAGGAGTGCTGGCAGGAGGTAGTGGGATGAGGGGAACGGGTGAGGGAAAGGAGCGTTTGCACCCGCGGTTTGCTCCCCGGGATTCGGTGTGCGGGGGGTGAGCGTGCCCAGCCGCGTGTCCAGCCCACGGGTCGGGTGCGGGTGGTCCGTGCGGTGACAGAGGCATCCCCTGCCCTCCCCAGCACAGCCTGCTGCTCCAGGGCAGCACCCGAAGCCAGCCCGCTGCCTCCGGCGGGCTTCCCTCTGCTCTCGCGCGAGCCCCCGCAGAATCACGCCACTCGTTTGCCTGCCTCCAGCTTGCTGAGGGTCTCGGTAGCCACGTTTGCAAGAATTAATGTTGTGCTGATGCTCTTGAACTGCCTCTTCTGTCAGGTCCAGTAGCATAGGCAGCCTGCCCTTGGTTTGGTCTTTTTGTTCTTTTTCACTTGCCTGGAATTTGTTTTTGAAGTAAAACTTTTAGTGGACTTCAAGTAAAATTTTGAGTGGTACAGCTCCACTGCTGGGTTGAGAGGGAAAATGGGAATATTTCAGATATAGGGAATGGGGAATGCAAATGGACAGTACGGGCAGGGCTGGCCTGCTGCTCTGGTACGTTCTCCCATTTGAATCGCAGGTTTTTATTTAACCATCGAACCAGCAGCCATGAAAACAGGTTTTGAATGGCAAGGTGCATCTTGATAAGCAGGATATAATCTTGCAACTCTTTGTTATGCCTTTTTGTTGTGCGGCGGGCCCGAGAATTAAATCTTGGGGAAAGCTGCTTATGAAAACAGCATATGGATAATCAAAGAGAGAAGCCGGGGAGGGCAGGCAGAAAGAGAGACGAGCAGAGGATGAGCTAATGAGGCAAACATGCTCAACGGAGGAATGAACAGGTGGAGGGCAAAGCTCTCATCTCCACGAGGAGCGGCAGCAGGCGACTCCAGCCACGCAGCCAGCACCGCTTGGGTTTGCAGGCAGGCTGCCGGCTGGTGGGAAGCCATGCACAGGTCTGGGCAGCTCGTCAACGTGGTGAAGCAACATCTTAACCGGGCAAGGTGTGCAGCGTTGCTTGTCCTCGTGTTTTATTTCGTTGCTGGGATGCTGCAGTTGCACAGGTTGTTTGCACGTTAGAAGGAATTAAGCTGTTAGCTGTTGTCTCTCCAAGGACTCTACGGTTGGTGCTGTGCTGCACACCAGAGCCACTCGTCACTTCACGGACCTCGGGTCTTCCCGCTCCTGCAGCATGCTCTGTGCCACCAGACCAATCTGATCAGTTATACTTTGGAACAAGCAGAGGGGGTTTGTGCTGGGTTTCTCCCTCTCACCTGAGCTGTAGCATCATCATCGTTACCTCAGACTGAGTCACTGCTTTCCTCCTTTCCACCCATCCTCACCAACAGCTTAAAGGCACCTGGGAGGTGCTGGGAGGGTGTTTGTGGCCTGTTTCTCCTCAGCTCCCATGTCTTACTCAGCTCACCTGAATGCAGAATAGCCCCCAGCTTTCCTTTCAGTGACCTCTTCAGACTGCTGTGATGTGAGGGTGAGTGGTGCTCAGCGCAGCTCCATGGGGAGCAGCCAGAGATGTGTGCCGGACTGCTGGGAAGGAAAGAAAGGGCTGGTGCAGAGAAGATGAGTAAGCGCAAGCCCCGTGGAGAGGTTAAGGCTGCAAAGCTTGCATCTGAAGGACACGACTTGGTGACAGATGGCACAGACGGCTTAGACGTGACTGTGAGTGATGTGGAAAGAGGAAGGAGAGAGCTGGGAGGCTCTACTTTCTGTTCCTGCCACCGGCCACCAGTGCAAGCCCCCCGGTACTCTCCTTCCTCAAGTTGCAGTGAACTCTGTCCAAGCTCAGTACATGCTACTCGTGCCTCCTGGGCAGAGGCAAGGATTCACAAGCAGGGACTGAGCTCCCTTTGAAGGACAATTTGAGGATAGATGTTCCTGCTGGCAAAACCATGAGCCGCTCAAGTGTCTGCATTGCAAGGTTAGTTACGTAGGTATCAGCTCCTTTACAAGTCTCTTAAAAACTGTGTGTCCCGGGTGATGCTCAGTCCTATTGGTGTGATCTGCTGCGGTAAGGGGAATATACTCTTTCTTGAGATGGTTTTAAAGAATAACGATGAATTTATTTAAAGCTACATGTCAGATCGGACATGTGGGCCTCATCAGACTCAGCAGCACCGTTTGCCTTCTCGTGGACTGCCGATTTGTCAGCAGGGGCACCAAGCCAAGCTGTGCCTGCGATAGCCCCACTGAAGCCCCTGAATCTTCACCTGGGCTGGACTCAGCCCTGTCCTTTCTCCTCTGTTTGCATTCTTTTACACGGTTTTGTGCTCTGTGAAGCTTAGGGCAAGGCAGCTCTGCAAAATCATTCCTTTCCCCCACGTACTGGCAGTCAGAGTCAGTCTACAGCAGGGAGAGCTAGAGAAGAAATGCACCTGTGAATGGGATTTTGTGAGATGTGCCAGCAGTGGGAATGTGATAAGAAGGACGCTGGTATAAGAGGCAGAGCTGATGTCAGGTGCCAGGGTCTCTGTACATGCTGCAAGAAAATATGCCATTGTATACTCAGGTTTTAATTCATATCCATCTGAATTGGAGCATCAGATCATACTGTTAGCTTAAAAGCACCCACACAGCATGATTCAAATCTAAAGGATCTGTTCTCCCCCCTTTGAAGCGCCTGCTAATTCAGAGGAAATCTGTAGAAACAGCAACACTTCATCTGCCTGATATTGGTGGTTGTGAAAAAAGGCTCAAACTCTCCTTCTCTGTACTTTTTCTCCCTCACTTGCACTTTATATTCTATTTCAAGGTCCTGCTTGAGGCTGTAATTCCTGCAGAGCTCTTGGTTTCAACTAGTTGACACACAGCCCCGTTGTTCCCCGTCACCGTGCCAGGCTGTGCACGACTGCGCTGGTTATTAGGTGTGCTTGTAGGCAGCCTACCCAGGGACAGCTGGGTTATTCTGCCAGGGAGCCCCTGCACCATCTCTTCTCCTGTGGAGCTATGCTTTACTTCAGGAACATGATGCTGGGAATAGAAAAGAAATTAAGCCAAGAAATTAGGACACACTTCATTAAGAAACACACACTTTTGCTTAGCGGAGCGTGCACTCGGCTGGGACCGGGTAACGAAGCGCTACTTCTAATTGACACTTTTCCATCAGGTGGCTTTCGTGTTTTTGTGCTTTTGTAGTGGCTTAGGAGCGATCTAAATCAGTGTGGGCTCCCAGGTGGGGTTTTCAAATAAACCCCTTCCTCAGACTGCCCTTCTTTATTTCTGGTTGGTGCTGTGCGGTGCAGGAGTTGAGGCTGGGGTGGTCAGAAACGTCTGTTCTGGCCAGGCAAATCTACAAAAGATAAAGATGAAAGCTCACGTGCTCACTCTCCTGTTGGGTTGGTTTGGTTTTTTTTGTGGGATTTTTTTTTTTTTTTGTTAGTTTGTTTGTAGCTCCAGAGTGTTTAGTGGGAGGGAGGTGTCAGGACCTCGGTACAGCAGTCAGTGTCCCCTTTTCCTCTACCTTGTTAGACCTCTGACTCTGGCTTGGCAGTCTGACTCGGCGCTGATTCCCCAGTGCTTATCATCCACACTTGGAAGCAGGCTGCATATGCGATTTCCATCCCATCGCTTCGGGGGAGTATTTACCCCTCCTTTCCTAACTTGTGTTTGTCTTTCTCTCTCTTGCACATTCCTCTTTTCGTCCTCCCCCCTTTTTGTTTCCCATAGCGGTGGGTGTGCAGATTAAGCTGGAGTTGCTCCAACGCAAGTTTTGGATGGCCACGCAACAGGTAGGAGCATCAGCAATTGTGCAGAGAGACAATTTCATGCTCTTCATCGGCTAGGTTGATGCTATGGAACATCACATACGATGCCATTTTGATGAGGGCTTTTGTGAAATTCATATTAAAAGATTTACGAAGTAGATTAGTTTGAAGTCACACATTTCTGTAATCCTTTGCCAGCACTAATGCTGCGTGAGCTGTGAGTCTGTTCCGCAAATGCCATGTTGACAGTGTCAGCATCCTGGCCTGGCATTAGCTCTGCTGCATATGAGACATTTAATTGTGGAAATATGTTTTGTGCTCATTCAGCCTTTCAGAAACCTCATAGAAATCTGCAATTCTGGGTACATCGGGAAAAAAAAAAAATCTAGTGCCCTCCCTTATCATCTTGATAATGGTAACAAAACGTTGCTAGCTTACCAAAATAAAAATTATTTGCTCTGGGAATAAGCCTTCAGTGCTGTCCTGATTTTGGACACTTGCTGGACTGAGAAGTGGAATAATTAAAACAGCCCCCTGGACTGAGAGGCAAGAAAAGTGAAACACCTTTCCCTTACCACCCAGGGGCTTTTCCCCCAGGCTTTCCGTCTGGGGAAAGGGGACCGAACAAGCACCCAGCAGAAGTGGCTCTCTGCTGTCAGGAGAGGGGACTGTCATCAGTCAGCGATGACAGCGAGGATAGAGAAGAGGGGAGGGCAGGAGGCTGCTCACTGAGAGCGAGGACACGTGGGGAACAGAAAAGCCCAGAGTTGGCCATGGTGGCAGGAGCATCCTCGCAGGCGGAAGATCAGGTAAACCTAACCTGAGCTAAAAAGACTTCTGCAAAGCACGTGAGCACATCCTGAAACATCAGCAGAGAGCTTCATTTTAAGAAAATCTCCTGAGGGCCATACCCAGGCAGTTCTAACACAAACTAAGCCCACATGGGCCTTAAGTGAAACCAGGAAGGCTTGTTAAAGAAGCTGAAAGGAGGCCTGTGTGCGAAGTGCCTGCGTACCACAGCCCTCAGAGGTGCTGGTATAAAAAAAACCTGCATATGGTTTCCCAGGATGTGACCGCTGTTTGACAGAGGAATGACTAACAGATTTGTTTTATCTCTCTCTCTCTCACTTCACCGCATGCTGTGCCGCTCTGGATGTCCACGCTGTGCCTCCCGTCTCCCAGCCCAATGACAGTGATGTAAGTAGACAAAAGCTGGGGATGGGGAGGCATCCCGGCGTGCCTCGCCACAGCGCGGCTTCGTAACTGTGTCGTTTGTGTGCCAGCATATTATACACTGTCCCCTGTCTGTCGTCACTGGAGACAATCCAAGCCTGTCATAGGCTGTGTTTGTCTTCACAGTAATTAAGTGTCTTTGGCAAAGCTGAAAGTGCTCTGGGTCACAGCAGTTTCGGAGACCTGACCAACAGCAGGAGGATGCTGTGAGGTAGGCTGGTCTCGGAGGAGGAAGCTGTGCCCATCAGGCAGTAGATGTGGTCTCAGAGCAACCAGGGAGCCCAGGTTCAGCTCTTCCCCAGGGGCTCCTTGCAAGCTGCCGGTGCTTCAGATTGGGCTCCTCGCCGCGGTCCCACCGCTGCGTGGCCAGCCCAGCACTGGGCACTGCTGGAGCTTCTCCAGATCTGGAAGAGTGGTGGCGGTGAGACTCGATCCTCACACTGCTGAGGAAGATGCTGTGAGTCATGGGCCCTTCTTGTGGGAAACCACTCTGGTTCAGCTGGGTTTCTGTTCTGATTTCCAAGCTCTGGGCTCTGTTTTTGTTATCCTCCAAGGCCATAACAGTGGTTTGTTGTGGCCAAATTTCTGTGCTGACCAAAGGAAGGAAACCATTAGGGATGAAGTTACAGGGCCACGTCTAAGCACACATCCAGGGAGACAAAACAACCTGATACTCTTTTGTGGTGAGACAAGAGTGAAATGATGCTTGCAACTGTGGGTAAAGGGATGTTTTTAAACCATCATCCCTAGAGCCTCAAAAAGCCAGTCAGCATTGGAGCATGAACACGCAAGATTGCAAAGCCACAGGGCTTGAAACAAAATCAGGCATCTCTGAGCCTCCCCTGAAGCTGAGTGGAGGGATGGAAACCTGAAACTATTGGTTTTGTTCTGCAAAACTCAAGAGGAGAAACAAATTCTAACTGAAAGTAATGGTCTTGTTGTGATATGAAATGTCAAATTCACCTCTTGTTACTGAGAATCATCCAGAAAGGGGTCTGGGGTTTATGTGTAAGAGTTTTGCAGAAATAAAGGGCAGCTGGCTGAGAGCAGACAGGCTACACAACACAGCAACATCCTTCCCTGACCCCAGAAAACCTCTGGCAGGAAGGGGACCCCATGTACAGGAATGGCAACACCATCCAGCTTTTTTCCCTCTGCTGCTAGAGAAAATAGCTTTCAAACATAACACACAGAGACAGACACACGCAGCCACAGCAAACTCAGAACAATTATGAAATCAATAAGCACCTGAAGGGCTTGGTTACTCACCACTTAACCCCTCGTGTGCCCACCCAGTTCAGTGTTGCAAAACACATGTCAAGTCTGGGACACAGTAATCCTAAATGAAACAAATGGATGGTGCCTTGGGCTACACGAGCACCATTCACATCCGATTTTATCATCAGCTGTCTGGAGAATAAAGAAACCAACAGCAGCAGCAGCAACAACAAAATCCCTGCCCGAGAAGAATCCTGATCTAAAACACCATGCTGGGTGTTTAGAGCAGACACTACCAGATGCTGAAATGCGTGCTGGTGTCTCACTGGTGTGCAACAGCCTGTGCTTCCACAGGCAGAGCTTGATGCTGCCCGCTTTGTTCCCAAGTGCCAGCTCAGGTCGAAGTGCATGGGAAGCACATCAGGGAGGCAGGTCCAGGACTGGAGCCCTCGGCAAAGGGGATGCTGCTCAGAGAGGTGGGGAGTTCACAGAGCCAGCGAGTGGCCAGCCTGGGGGGTGGGACCTGTGCACACCGTAGAGCTCAGCTTGGTGGAAATGTCCAGCTATCTTGCCGAGCTTTGTGGGGTGCTGGTATGGAGACCTTTAGCTTAGCAGTCCCCAGGGGCAGGCTGTAAGATGAGGTCACGCAGTGGTGAATTCCCTGTTTTTCCTTTCTAGTGCAGTGCCTTGGACGGTGCCTGTCCACTAAGCTGTCAGGATGACGTAAGTTGCCCAGATTTCTTCTGTGATGGGTGTGATTGAGTGCCTGCTCTGTGGAGATCTCTGTCTCTCCCCAAAAAAAGGTATTGCCTATCATCCCCTCACAGGAGGTTGCCCAGCTGGGGCGGACCTCACATTGTTGAGACAAACCTGCATTTTAGGCCTTTCACCCAGCTGTGAGATGTCTGCTGAGCCTGGGCTGAGGCATGAGGGTTCCAGCCAGTGACTCTGAGGAGACTCCATCTCCTCTAAGGCTGTCGCACTGGCAACCCAGGTCTCCCAGAGAGAGTGGCTATTTACGTGACAAGTGTGCTGGACACCCCTCTTTGCATTTACGCCAGTGCTTCAACCTTCGTCTCAAGCGTATTCGGGACATGAGCTGCTCTGCTCTGGAGAGTGGGATCACCAGAGAATTTTCCCTCTGTGTTCATGCAGGATTTCCTCTGCATCCTAGTTTTCCCCTGTGAGACTTAAAGGTTTTCATCTAAACTCTATGCCTCCATTTCCTGCTCTGCAAAACAACAGTAAGGCCAGCACTGATGATGCACATCGGTGAGGAGAGGGTTATTGCATGAGTGGTTACAAAAACTCTGAAATCTGAAGATGGAAAGCGTTAGACACCATTTTATTAACGAGAGGTGCTCCCCAAAAATCCTGTCGCTTCCTGCAGGATGCCTTGCCTGCTTGAATGTGGCTCAGAGCCTGCCAGGCCTGCACACAGCCCTGGCGAGAGACAACCTCTGTCACAGACGGCTCCCAAAGTAGGTACCTCAAAAGGCAGAGAGCGAAAAGTCAATTGTGTAAAACCTGTAGGAGCTGAGCCGTGGGGCTAGGCATGGAAATGCTGGGGCTGTGCCCATAAGCGCAAGCCCACGCCGTCCATGCTGCACACAGCATTACACACCAGACAACTGTGGAAAAAGCTGTCTTTAATGTTGCTTCTTTCATCTCTGCAGATTCTGAATTGCTTCCTCATTGATAACAATGGCTTTATACTCATTTCCAAAAGACCTGCAGAGGTAAGAGAGCATGAAAGAAGGAGGAGAGTGTGCTTGGCTTGTTCCTGAGTAACCCACCAGAGCTGGTTAAAACAAATGAAGTTCAATTCTGTAATAAGAGTGGCTGCGGCGTAATTAAATTCAGATGTGTAGTGAGGGGGAGGCCTCCCGGCAGAGTGACAGCACATCCTGTGTAAGGAAGGAGTTTGCAGTGATAAGAAGGAACTAGTCAAAATATCTTTTTACCAGAAGTGAGGAAATTAGCCTCCTTTCCCTCGGTGCAGATGCTACTGAAAGATGATCTGAGGCAGTCCCAGAAGGCAGGTGTGCCCTGGCAGGGGAAGGGAAGGGGAAGGAAAGGAAAGGAGCAGTGCTTTTGAATGCTTCTGAAGTCAAAGCAGGCATTCTTCAGGAAAGGAAGCTGAGGGGATGGTAAGAGCAAAATGAAGATGAAATCGTTTAAGCAAATGGGGAACAGGAGCACACCTGAAGAACTGGAAGATTTACTGGACTCACAGAGATGAAAGAAGTAAGGAAAAAGACTCAGAATAGTAATAAAAATATAAGCAACAAAAGTTGCTTCCTTTCCTCCTGCTGCCAACACCTCCATGACCATTTCTAGGGAGCTGAAGGGGCACAGTTTGTGGTGTGACATCCCGCGCAGCCTGGGTAAAGTCAGCGCCACCAGCCACTGCGTGGTTTAGCTATCCTTTTCTGCTCTCTGGTAAATTCACCACAGAGCTGTTTGTTTCAAAATAATGAAAGGCCATAGATTTGGATGTCAGAAAGTGAGGTGTTGGAACAGTCTCATAAACTACAAAGCAATAAGTAAATAGTAAGAGTGGGCTTACAGAAGAAATGAAAAACGGAGCGGTTTTGTTACTGATGGAAGCGTGGAGTTTCATTAAAAGGGGCGTAGCACTGGAGCTAACAAGTACTGTGTGCGTGTTTACAAAAGGCAGTAGATCGGATCCCAGAAATTACTTTCTTCAAGACATGTCAAACGTTGAAATGGAAATTAAAGTAACAGGACACCTGATGGATGTGATTAGGACACAGCTTCTATAAAGGAAGAAAACCTATCTTATCAGCTATAGTTCTCTGAAAGTGTAAACCAGGAGATAAAGGAGAATGGATGGCCTACTGCGTTTCAGTTTTTCTAAAAGCCTTGAAGAGTGTCCCTTACAAGAGACTGTTAAAGAAGTTCTGGTTAAAGAGTGAAGCGTGAAGTAGTGGCATTGATCTCAAAGTAGCTGGGACAGAAAAGAAAGAAGAGGAATTTTTAGATGGGTATTTAGATGGAAGACATCAGCTGTGTAAGTCCCATGGTTTGCCATCTGGACCTGTGTTGCTTAGCATATTCAGAAGAGGCTGGCAAAAGAGGAAGGTGAGATCATGAATTCTGTAGGCACTACACAGCAAGTCCAGAGAGGCCAAGATGAGAACTGTTGAGACTCACAAAGCAAAATGAATCAGCAACATAGTGGCACCAGGGGACGATGCAGACAAGGGGGGCATGTTGTGAGGAATAACCAACCTCTTTTCTCTTGGGAAAGTGACCGACCTGATGCACTGAGTATTCCAGTGAAAGTGCCCCTTCAATGACATGATGTGCCAGAATAAAAAAGAAAGCTTGAAAAATAAGGGAGGAAGACGCTGTAAAGTTGTGTTGGCTCCCTGCTCTAGGAGGCCAGGTCCTCCTGCGTGTTTGGGATGGGCTGGTAGTCTTGGGAGCCACTGTTTCCTCCTCTGACCCCCATGCATTTTTAAAGGTGCTTTACTGAGTCCTGTGGCGTGGACCATGTCCATAGATAAAGGCAACTATACCCTTTAGCTACCATGTCAGCTGTTCATTCTCAGCACCACCCTCCTGGGTTCTGTCTCTATATTTTTCCTGCATGGGAAATGGGTTTTTCAAAAAACTCGTAGCTGAAAGATCTGACTAGCAGAAACGTGGCATTATAGTGGATTTGGGTAAATTATAAACATTATCCACATGCCTCTGAGATCAGGCATTTTGGCAGGCACCAGAGCTGTCATCTCCTCCAGCTGTTACCTCCCCTGACCTTGGAGAGTTCACCACTACTTTTCTTGTGATTTCTTTATCTTGTTCCAGTTAATGCTTTTATTTCCCAGTGGCACCATGAGTGTCCACACTGTTAAAGCCTACTACAGGGAATTCAAGACAGCAGCAGCGTTAAATAAATGCTCTGGGTTTCATAGCCTTGCTACCTGAATGTTGCTGCGTGGGATCACTTGCTGCTGTGTGGCCTTCTCTGCCCCATCCTACACTCTTCCCTCAGTGCATCCTTTAAAATAATGCAAAAAAAACCAAACCAAAAAAAACCTGTACCTGGATTTTTGTGGCGTTTCTGCCTTTCTGGAGAAGTCAGCTTGTTCACTACCCTCCCTCCTTGCCTCATACGAGCAAGAGTGGCTCAGCTGCCTAGGTCAGTGTTCCAGTCCTGCAGCGGCGAGAAGGGCAGCCTGCCCACACGCTGCCTGTTCTGCCCCACTGCCCGGGACGGGAGGGAGCTGACTGGATGCTGAAGGAGCGAGGGTGCGTGTGGGTCAGCCATCTGCCCTGCTGAGATACGAGCAGGGCCCCGCGCACGTCCCTGCTTACCAGAGGAAGGCAGCCAAGGAGCTTGCACATCCAAAATGCCTGCTTCCCGGGGCGAGGTGAAAGCTAAGAATGGTGGAGAGGTGCCAAAGTGCCAAAGTGTCCTTATAGCCCCCGGACGAGCAGCTGGCACTGGAGACCTGCTCTGGGGGCTCCGAGATGTTTTGCTCTGTTTCTCTGCTCGCTCCCTGGGGGCTGTGGTGCTTTACAGTGTGCTCAACCTGCTGCCTGCCCNGGGCTGNCTGCTGCCTGCCCGGGGCTGTCTGATGCCCTCACCACCTTCGCTGAGTGACCACACCAGAGCGGCTTCACACATGAATGGGGTGAGGACATCCTGGCTCAGGCTCGGGCTCCCCTCTGCCCCTGGGATGGGGGGTCAGGCGGGGGGATCAGCTCTAATAACCTCTGCCTGAAGGCGGCAGGAAGCTTACTGGCAGCCAGAAGCCACTGTGGAAGAAAGAGGGACTCAGAATTTTAAAGAGTGATGTGTTGGAAGCTCCCTGCAGGATTACTTGGGGAAGAATGGGTAATCTCTTAATTCAGGCTAATCCCCCCATCCAGACTCATCACGGAGGGAGCAAACAGTTAATAGCCAGAGCCAGGAGGAGGGAGTGGGTGAGGGAGAGGACCAGGCAATCTAGGGCAGGGGAGGAAGGGAACGTAAGCCACAGGCCCAGGCTATGCTGCAGCGAGAGCTGCTCCGTGCTATGGTGCTATGTTTCTGCCAATGTCTGCAGCCGTGGCCCCACCACCGCCCCGAGTGTTTGGCTGCCTTTCGCTGCCAGCCAGAGGCACAGCTGCAGGTCACAGGTCTGGAGGTCCCTCCGCCTGCTGCATCCAGATGTCCCCTGGCTGGGCTGGCTAAACCTCGTTGTCTAGCACTGCTGCCTTCTCCCTGAGGCATCTTGCAGGGTATATCCACAAGTTCTGCCCAGTCGGGACTCCAGGGACAGGGTGCAAGGGGGCAGCTCAGAGGCCGAGGTTCCACCAGGGCTGGGCAGAGCTTGTGGAGAAGTAAGGTCTGGCTTTGAGCCACGCAGCGAGGAGGCTGCCCGCTCACACAAAGCCTGGAGCATTTGGCAGATCCCATTTGTCTACAGCCTTTGTGTGTACCAAAAGCACAGATTGCTCAACGAGCCAGCAAAGCACGGACAAATGTATGTCTGTGAGCAGCCGTGTACCTTGCAAGCTATATGTGTTCTTCCAGATGCATCTCTTTCCTGTGCATAGCCTGCATGTGCACTTGCTGTGCACGCTCAGCTGCAGGGGGATGTGGTACAACATGTTAGAGGCAATGCTTTGTGCTGTGAACCTCTGAAATTGCAAGGGCCTGTGGAAACCTGCCCAGAGCTGGGAGTCAGGAGAAACACAGCAGAGGGACGTCTGGAAGAGCAGCAGCCAGTCACTGGAGGAGGCAGGTTGTAATGAGAGCTGCTTTGGAAAATGTCATTTCAGTACAGGACCGCCTTGGTTTCTGCCAAGTGATGCTTTCCTGTGTCACTCCAGGTAGTAGGACAGGGCGCCTAAAACAGCACTGAGCTTTGAACGTCTGATTCAGTGTTGAAGGCCAGTTTGCTGATGCTTTTCTGGATGCATTACCTGGGTCTTACTCTCAATTCCACTAATAGCTCCTCACACTTGTACCTATAGGAACGACGTCCTACCTGGAGAAATTCAGTCAGACAGCAGCATCTCTGGACAGGGTGGGCCCCATATATAGTCCTGCAGTGGCCTCCTGCCCTTGCCACATTGATTGCCGCTTGCCCTGCATTAAATCCTGATGGAGCTGCAGACTGGTATTAAATGGAAGCAGCTGGCCTCCTCACCACCCTAACCAGATTGAAAGAGCGAGGGAGGTGAAAAAACTTAGTGCTCGCTCAGACACGTTGGGCTATGTCTGAGATCATTACAGCCTAAATGCTCAAAGAAGAGCTGATGTTGTGTATCAACTTATACAGTGAAATGCCTGCTAAAGCCTGTTGGGAAGAGGCTCATAACCATGTAACACTACTGTGAGATGATTACCATATGATCTTAGGTAAATCTGCCTAAGGGTTTGGGGTTTTTTTTAAGTGGAAATGCCCCACTCACATAAATGAAGTCAGCTGTCATCTGCTAATATGTGCTAAACAACTGGTAGCCTATCAGTGGAAAAGTAAAATGC
>Ga0065711_1002945_pt1 | contig 43679 bp, 35 predicted proteins | sample Hoacrofraction12_FD_59098 | JGI IMG/M metagenome (GOLD analysis project Ga0065711, IMG submission 59098) | Hoatzin crop microbial communities from Cojedes, Venezuela - Epithelial fraction 12 v2 (version 2) | ecosystem: Host-associated > Birds > Digestive system > Esophagus > Crop | place... | reverse complement strand
ATCTGTGTATTGCTTATGGTTTTTAATTATGCAGTCCCAGAAAGTTATGCAATATAATGTGGTGAATGCAGCTGTTTTACATGCACCTTCTGCCAGCACTGCTTTGCTTCAGCAGTCTCTTCAATAAGTATAACTTCTTTAATCTTACATTTTCTCTTTTCCACTGGATATTTTACATAGTTCATGCATATTGAGTGCTTGGTGTCTGTTGAAACTGGGATTCATTCAGCACAGAAGACAATTGGGAAAGCAGAGAGCTGGTGACTGATCCTCCACTGTCTGCCTGCGCAGATTAGAGGAAACCCCTAGAAATGTAGCGTAGGACTGATCTGAGCTGAGCAGCCCTGCCCTGCTCTGCACGTAGAGCCAGTGTAGGCACACCTCCAGCTGTCTTGGGGAAAAGTTCTTTCTCGTGGGACTTCAAACCCCTCACACTGTTGCCTGAGGATGTTATTTGTAGCCTTCTACAGAGAGAAAAGCTGAAAGGCGCTTGGGAATTCCCACCAAGAAGCCCGTATCAGTGACCTGCAATTGTTTCCCCAGCTCAGTTACTGTCAGCAGTGAGTGCTGACAAAATCAGAACGATGACCTCCACAAACTGCCTTCAGAGATGATGACTATGTTACATTTGCTGCCTTGGTTGCCTTGCTAGCTCTTGAGGGTTCAAGCTTGTCTTGGTGATCGCTAGAGCTAGATACTTTATGAAGAAATGAAAATGGAAATTTTCATTTGACTTCAAGCGCTGAAGCTTTTCAGTGGAAAACCAAAAAGCGCAAGGCTTGTGATAAAATTACAAAAGTTGTTAGCAGTAGCGTACTCCAAAACTTTTACTTAAATTCTACCCACACACTAGAGAAGTGCTAAGAAAATTGCATCAGATCCCCATGGATCTGCAGTCCTTGCTCATTCATCACCAACTCATCTGACTTGCACCCTGTAGCTAAATTTAACACCCGTCCCTCATGTTCTGTCATGGAACCATACTGTTGTTTGCTTCTTGTTGATGTAAATCTTATTTATTATAACAAAGAGAAATGCTGAAAGGGTCATTTGCTCAGGAGGTTTCTCTTGGTGCTGTGAGTTGGCTCATAATATCCTTTGTTGCTGAAGTCTTTTCTGATGGCTAGAGTTTGAATGTTTTATTTAGTGCGAAGGACTACCTCAAGTACAGTGTTGATGCTTCCTACAACTGTTTGGTGTTCTTACTAGCTTGTATCTAACTATATTAGATAGATATTTGGCAATTAACATACTTTTTGTGTGAATTGTGGAGTGCCGGAGCAGAGTGGAATGGGGTCCTTAAGCAGGATCCGAGTGCATTATTTTTATGACCTGTGTCTTTATCTTGTGGGAAAACACCGGTTCAAAAGGTCCTTCACTTTCCAGAACTTCTTCTGTGCTTTTCTTTAGGATGTAGAATTTTAACAAGGAACTTGAGATGAAAATTTGGCAGCCAGATATACTCTACTGAAAACTCCTTTCAATTTTCCTTCACTTCAACAGACTCTTTCAATTTGCAAGTGTCCCAGTTCTGCCATGGGAGCGCTTCCTACCTGTGAACATGACCAATCTTCAGGCTGCCAGAACGAAGCCTGAGTGGGATCACACAGAGGAAAGCTCTTGCAAGGCCAGAAGAGATCAGAGGTGGCAGATATGACATCCAGGATCTTTTTAAGATTAACTCAAACTGGGCTCACATTCCACGCGTAGAACATGTTAAGCATTTGAAACCAAGCATCAGCAAAATGCACTGCGCTTCCCAAGTCTTTTCCATGACATTGCGGATAGGAAAAAGTGAGATGGCAATTTTGGCCAAAATTGGATCAGGAGGAAGTTCAGGGTTTAATCTAGATTTGCGCTGTACCGGACAATTTGGAAGTGAAGTCACGATGTGCCCTCCTGCTCGATTAGCAGTGGAGGCAAGAATGCTTATTTGCACCTGGTTGACTTGTTTCCAGCCAGCAGCTATAGGATTCATATTTCATGCACATATTGCGAGCGAGCAAGGAGGTAGGCGCTGAATTTCAACAAACATTCTGTGCACAGTAGTGTGAAAGAGAGTGAAAATCGTTTAGCGTTCCCTTCTTTTAACACGTATAATAAGAAAGGACCTGTGATGCACTGCCAGTAATTCATATACGGTGTCTCTTAAGTCAGTATTATGCTTAAAGAAATGGAGCTTGTGGTAGAGGCAGTATGGAATGGTATCCTTCAGTTTGTGTTTGAGGAACAGAGGGAAATTTATAGGATTGACAACACAGTAATTTTCCTTCTTTTTTCTTCTTTTAACTTACTTTTCTTTGTTTGGACGTCTGATTTTCAGCCAGGAACACAAGCTAGAAGTAATACATACTTAATTGCTGCAGTTCCTTGTTTCCTTCCATGAACCATCTCTTTCAGAAATTCTGAAGCCCTCTTTCCCAGAACTCTCTGATTTCCATGATTTTCACCCAAAGTCTTAAATGCAAAAGGCCACTGTGGCAAAAGTGACATGAATAAGCAAACTTGAGCATTGGGACCAAACTGTATGAGGAATGAGACAAGAAAGCCTTCATCACCTCTTGTCTGAGAGGAGACAGGGGCTATTCACCATCCATTCCCTCCAAAGTTATTCAAGTTATATGATTTACAACTGCACATACACTGTGCCTTTCTCCCAAAAATTCATATGGTTTTTTCCAGGTGAGGAGGCGCTGCTCCGGCCACCCGCCAGCATCCTCTGCCCAGGTTCCCTGGATTCCTCCCCTTGCATCTTCTCTCATGCTCCCTTCCCCGCCGGAGACCCTCTCGCTGAGCCTTACCCAGCATCCAAACTCCCCTGCCAGCTTGCAGGTTCCCACCACTTATTAAAGTCCGTTCCCCTACCTACCCTCCATGCCGCAGCATCCCGCTCTTCCTCAGCCACCCACTTGCTCCTCTCCCTTCACACTCCGAGTCAGCCCCATCTCTTCCCAGCCCTGGGTGTTCTATTTGACATAGAGTATGTTTCTGGGTGGCTTGTATTTTGGGAAGTAGCTGTTTCTCCCAGCTGTGATTCCTGTCTATGATCCCATTCCTGTGAAATGCTCCTCAAATTTCTTAGCACAAGATTTGATCTAAAAATAGGAAATATTTTTTACCCAAACAAAACTGAAACACAACCAGGTCGCTTTAAAATGCTTTGAAAAATAATTTACCAGGAATTTCTTAGCTCTTAGGTTCATCTCTTCAGCAAAATAAAAAAGCTTGCCTACATGAGAGCCAAAAGTAAATTTAAAAATGCCACCTAGAGTTCCTAGCTAACAGACAATCTCGAGGACTTTTTTTCCAAGCCAGGAAGCCTAAGAAATTTTTTTTCAAATCTGAAAGGGAAAAAGTTCCTGCCAGCCTTTCGCACCAAGAAGAAGTGACCTGATTTTCAGCTTCCGTTTAAGCTGGTGGGTATTGCAAGAATTTTATAACTTTGAAAATTTATTGACTGCTACCGAAATGCCTAAACATGGGTTTAAATACCTGGTTTAAGGCACTCTGGTTAGAAAAGATTGCCCTTAAGCAATATAACCAGATGACCAGTTTCCTAGTTCCTCCTTGCGCCTTGGCTCAGGAAAAGAAAACACTTCCTCTTCCTTCTGAGGGCCCCAGACTTCCTGTGCCATCTATTTATACGGTTGTTGTAATGAACCCCAAGTTAACCACTTCCTTGCCCGTCTTAGCGTCGGCGTTACATCTTTTAAATCTCTTTTCACTTGATGTCTTTGTACTCCACTTGTAACTTCTCTGAAAGGTATGTTCAGAGCTGCTTCGCCACAAACCCCTATTTAGAGTGTCTTTGTCAAGCTGTTCTGTTGGCCAGATGACATTGTTTGGAGATGATGAAGAGGAGGAGACTTAGGCTGGGCCCTGTTGGCCTTTTTACACCATCCAAAGGAAGATTAGATGATCTCAGCCATACAAAAACCCGATGAAAAGTTTAGGTGGATGAATTTGGAAAGGGGATCACAAGATTTAACCAAAGACCAGTGATTAAAGGCTTTAGTCATACCTGTTTTAATGAAATGAAGAACCAGAAGCCTAATCAGCATGAAGGCAGGAACAAGTTGTAGCCAGTCGTGTTAAAGCGTTGTACAGTGAATGTACGGAAGATGGAAGGGAAATGGATAACAGGAGGAACCTGTGGAATTGAGGGCAGTTTCTGGAGGACCGGAGACACCAAGACATCCCGTGGGACAAGAAGTTTCCAGCCCAAAGGGCTGGAGTCAGAAGGACATGTGGAAGACCTGAGGGTCCGTGGTTTGGGATGCAGGCGTGAAACGGCTGGACTGGTCGTGACAAGCATGGGTGTGTTTAGTTTTACCTGTCATCTTCAAGGATATAGCAGGATATAGGTCTGGATGAAGAGGCAGCAGGCAGATTGCAGAGGGCTTCCTCCAGTCGCAGAATTAGGGGCAGCAGGAGGTCATGCGAGATCTCCGAGCCCAGCATTTGCACTGTTTCCAGGCTGAAGACGGATCAGGTGCTCGCTAGCCAGCTGCGAGGAACGCCTGGGTACTCTGCACTGCGACGCTTCCAGGGACGTGGGCACACGCTCCCTGCGGAGCCTGACCTTACCGTCTCTGCCTGCCAAGGTTCCTTCAGATCTAATCTGAACCCCCTCTGCTGCAAAGCAAGCCAGCCACGTCTGCTGTCCCTGGGGGCTTTGCAGTACAGCTGGTTGCTGTCGTCTTTATGGGAGACTTTAAAATTTGTAAGACTGCTGCTGTGATTTCTCCAGGCTGTCCCTTTGCCAGATGGTACCAGTCCCTTTCTTCGGAGCTTTCCTTGTAAATCACATTTTCCAAATCTTCCGTTGTCCTCGTAATTTTTCCTTGGGACTCTCTGGTATTTTAACACGTTCCTTAAAAAGCGGTGCCCCAGGCTGGACACAGCAGTCCGGCTAAGGCCTTACAGCAATAATTATGGTGGAATAATTTCTTCCTGCATCTCATCTGACGCTCCCATTAATAGATCTTGGAAAGACATAGGCTTTCTCTGATGCAGTTCCCTGCTGTAAAATTGCTGTGCAGTCTCCGATTCACTGTTACCCAGACTCCTTTGTGCAATTCTGCTGTTTTACGGGCTGTTCCCTANANTGCACCCGTTCACTCGGCGTTTCCTTTCTGTACGCTACGGCTGTGGTCAGCACAAGGCTGAGGTACCAGCGGTGATGCTGGAGGAGTGGCCCGTGGAAGGGGAGCCTGCCCTCCATGCTGCTCTGGTGTCCTGTAAGCTGTGTGAGCACGCTTCTGGGGATGTGGTGTGTTGCTGTGGAGATGACACTTGCCATCCACGTTTCTAGTGACTTGAAACAATCCACAATTAAAACAAGATCTATCCTGTGATAACCCCGAGGAAACAGTTACTTACTAAAAGAAGACGGGGCGGGGGGGTGGGAAGTGGATTTCATTGTTGCTTGGGTGGCTCCAGCTTGCCCTGCGCTGCCCCGTCCCGCTGGGTTTTATTTGCAGTGCCCCGTTCCATGTCTGCTCCCTGTCTCAAAAAACAGAGCAAGTTTGCATAAAGTTCAGACTCTGTTTTGCCTCATCCAGTGTGTTTATCTCGAGGACATTTATTCAGAGCGCACCATCAGTCCAGCCTTTGCTAACACTCTCCGCAGCCAGGTGCGGACCAACTCAATGCCAGTATCTTACTATCCACCACTGCTTTTCCTTCCCGAGCTATAAATCTTTGCCACAAGTTCAAGTGTGAAGAAAATATATGTCCCAGCTACATGCTGCTTTCCTTGCTCGCTGGCAGTGGAAATTGTTTGACCAGCCTTCAGGTAGGTCCATCGAGTAACATCAGCGCTAGCTGCAACATTACTGGACCATGTTTTGTGTATTAAACTGATGCTACGTGGGCATCATCCCTGCCGTCCCGGGCACCGCTGGGCTGGGAGCACCCTGCAGCTGGGGGAGCGGTCCTATTCACCCGCCGCCGGTAGCAAAGTTACGGGCTGTTGGACGTGGAGGGGCTCACACGGCACTCGTCACGGGTGGTACCCGAGCACCTTGCAGTTGTGTGTCGAACGACGTGACTACCGTCTGTCACACAGGCTTTGTTCTCATCCTTTCCCCAAGGGGAGAAGCAAGTGCAGCGAGGTCTTGATTTTATTGTTCTCTCTCCCATTTCAAACAACACACAGTTTGTGCTGTGCCTCTGCGCAGAGGAAGGCAGCGCAAAGCAGCGTGCCCTACTCTTTTGGGGGGAGTGGGGAAATTTGGGGAGTGCCGTGAACAGAGAGGAGCTCATTTCATAGCGCAGGCAAAGAGGTGGAGAGGGTTGTTGGGCGCTGCTTTGTGCTGGAGGGGCACAGCCCTTCCCGCACGCTTCCTCTGTTGAGGTCCTTGCAAGTAATAACAATTATAATACAAAAGAAAATGAGTGAGAATAATCCAGCGATCTTTGCTTTCAGGCTCTCGTGATGGCAAAGCTGATGTGGAGCGAGGCGGTGCCGCCGCTGTGGCTTTCGTGGCATGGGGGAGGGCCCTGGAGCTCCCCTGCCGTGAGCGGGCGCTGAGCAGGTTTGAGGTTCCTCCATCCTTCCCTCTGTGCTTGGCCATGGCTTGGCCGGAGCTCCTGGCCCCACCAGTTCCCCATCTCTTTATTGCAGCTCTCACGGTCTCTGTGCAGCTGCTCGGGACACATGTTCAGGTCCCTGATGAATTCTGCCTTAAAACATGAAAGCGCCGTTGTTTATTATTTTTCCTGTCTGCCGTGGGGAGTTGGTGCTTTTTGTCCTGAATGGGCTCGGGGAAGGTGGGCTGTCGGAGGAGCAGGCACCGCTGGGATGGAGACTGCCTCTCCTTGGGAGTAAGCGGCTGGATTCGGATGCATGCGAAGTCCAGCTCCTCCACATGGCCGCAAATCCCAGTTACCCTTGAAAGAGGAGATGGAGGGGTACACTGAGAAGGGTGGCTGGAGGTGGTGGGCTGGCTGCCTGACCAGCCAGCCGAGCTGCCAGGGTAGAAGGGGCGCACAGCGGTGAGGCCGCTAGGCGCGTGCATCCTGCCAGCCTGCACGTGAGCCGGGGCTTATGGCCACTCCAGGGAATTTGAGCTGGACCACAGGTTTCAGTCCACTCTTGAAATGCAGTGCAATGAGTTAGAGGAAGGAGGCCTGTTACAGAATGCTTCTTCTTCTGGTTACCACAGAGACCAGCACGGTTTCAGAGACTGAACTATCCTTGGCAGCAAAAAGTGCTAATTCAGCCTTTCCTCCCACTTACATCAAGGCTCCATTTGGCCTGAAAAAAGCTGTGCAGGGCAATCCATCTTCTTGCAGGAGTCCTGGGAGAGCAGGAGCCATAGAGGCAAAACAAGGTTGAGAAGGCAGTGTTTCGGCGCTGGAGGTGGGAGGGATGCTGTGCAGGGGTAGGATGAAGGGCTGCGGGGACAGTCATCAGTCAGGGGGTTCTGGGGAAGCAGACAGCGAGGTCTTTGGAAAGTGAAGTAGGAGTGTGAGGCCGACTTTGGAAAGAGGAGGAGCAGGGTAGGCTGCAGTAATTCAAGAGGTGGGAGAGATCACTGCTAGCAAAGCTTTCCTCCTGCAAAGATGCAGGTGGCAAACCCTGACCATCTTATTTACCCTTGATGTGTTTTAGAGTCTGAGCATGCACTTGGAGGGGCTGCTGCGTTTTTCCAGGTGGCCTTTGAGGTAGCAAGCCATCGCAAGCCTCATCTCTCATGAGCTCCAGCCCACCTATGGGTGCTGTAGGTGGTGGGCAGAAGGCAGTCCAGGCAGATAAAATCCAGGGGATGAACACTGCCGTGGGCTGGGCGGGAAGGCTGAGCGTGCTGCCATCCCGCAGTCAGCGCTGCCAACAGTGCGCTCGGGGGCTGCCGGGGGACTGCTGGTCACAGCTGCATAACTAACCACAAAAACTGGGATTTCGGAGAGGAGGAAGGTACTGCAGGGAAGATGACCAGAGAAACACAAAAGCAACTGGCTGAACTATTCCAGATGTGTCCCAGTTCAGCACTGTGACTTCAGGATCCTTTCGTATGATGGATTAGAGTTGAGTGCTTTCTTCTCTTGAAGGTTTTCCCCAATTGCCATCCTTCACAGTTAGCATCAAGAAGCAGAAGAGTCTGGGAGGACCAAGACACTATTTACATTAACTGGTGTAGCTCAGAAGTCATTCTGATTAACCCGAGTTCGTGCCGCTCTGGCAGAGCGGGATCTGGCCTACGCTGTTACAGTCCTGTGAAGTTTTAACCAGCAATTTGTTTCAACACCTCTGGCCTCACAAAAATATAATCCAGTGTTTGCCTAAGCACTGCTTTCATGCTGAACGCGACGTTTTCCAGCGTACGAGAATAATAACTCTTGATAAATGCAGGAACACCTGGGAGACAGAACAGGAGGCTGTACAGGCAGCGCTCTCAGATGCATCATACATAGGTTATCGAAATGTGTCTTACTGTGCCTTTAAAGATATGCAGGTGTAGTTAAAAATGAAAGGTATTTTTGATGGCAGGCCTGAGGGCACTGAAGGCTTCAAATGTGGTTCCATATTGAAAGCACTGTCCTAATTTCTGGCCTGAGATTTTATTCTTTAGAAAAATTAAAAAGAAATCTTGCTGCGGCCAGGACTCACTGAAGACATTTTTCTGTGTTCTGCTTACTGTGGTTTATGCTGGCGTTTCTCCTATTTGATCTCTTGGTTTTGCTGCATTTGCCTTTTAAACAAAAAAGTTCACAGATAATAAGAAACTAGGCAAACACAAATGGCAGGTAAATAAGCTTGTTCAAACTTGTATTAAAACTTTGTGTGTGTTAATTTTTGCAGCCGATCATTACAATCCAAAAAGAAATTAAAACGTCCTGCCTGTTAGTCAGAGGCAGAATGTCGAAAGTTTGGCTGCATAACAAGTTATTTCAAATTGGAGGCAAAGCTTTAATTCATTAAATAACCATGTTTCCTGTGCAAAATCTGGCTTTATGCATGTAAAACAGCGCGAGTCAAGTCTGCCATTAGGGTGATCAGCTCTTCCTTTTGATTGCCCGCTGCTGCTGTATCCCCAGATATGACCAGTTTCCAGCGTTGCTCTTTTAAGTAAAGAACAACAGTCTCATGGGGCTGGAAAACATCTGCTCCGCACCGTTCTGCCCCTGCTCCTTGATGTTTCGTTGCATGTGTAGACAGGGCCTGCTTGCGCTGGTTTCTCTGGGAAGACCTCTCGTCCAGAATGAGAGCACCCTGCCAGGAAGAGCACCGGTCGTGAACAGCGATCAGAGCTTCTGCTACGTGCTGCTGTTGCCTTGCGTTCGGATGGTAGATGAGCGCAGTCCTGGGGGTAACGCAGAGCTCTTTGGTTTGGTCGGGACGTCTGTGCCGAGCCGTGACAAATGATTTCTCTGTCCCTGGTAGGGCCCTTGGTTGAAGCAACAGGGCAGAGCTGCAGGAGTGGCAGCTGTTCCTGCCTGGTGAACTCAGCAGATTGACCGTTCATGCCAATGCGTAGATATAATTGCTCTGAAGCTTTGCCTCTGAAGACCTCTAAAACCTTATCCCGGTGTTTGCCATCTGCAAGCACCCGTTTCCTGAGATTAGTGGCCAGGGCTGTGCTAGAAACAGGTTTATTCACAGTTAAAATTCAGCTGGCAAGCTCGGTGTCATGCCTGGTGCATTCGCAGTCCTAGTCGTGTGCTGAGCCTCGGCTTTCTAAACCTTCATCTGAGCATTTTTTTGTGTGACAGTACCTTACTAGCTTGTTTCATCTGAACCTAGTTCTGAGCCTTTGAATCCTGGAAGGGATGCGGATGTCTAGATTTAGACATGTTTGTCCTGCAATTTCACAGAAAAATTCTTCCTGGATACCACAAAATGTAGCATACTCCAGGGATTTTGTGCTCAGTAAAAGAGGGAATGCAAAAATTAATCTGGGAGAATTCTTTGTTTTTAAAGTCTTCCTTTGCTTTGAAACCAAGCACACTGAATCAAATGAGAGCGCTCTTCCATTTGGCTCCAGTGAGTCTCTGAGGTTGCCATTTTCGCTGACTCTGGCTGGAACGTGTGTGCGTATCTGTTTCTGTTTGCACTGCAGGAGTCGTTCCGCACAGAGCCTGTGGTCGGGTGGGCAGTGAGAGCTGGGCTGGCTTTCTCTGGACAGCAGTAGTGGGTTTTTCTCTCTCTATGACTTTGTTTTTCCTTCTGTGGGGAGCAGTGTGTCTGTGGTAGGAAATCCCAGACCATGACAGCCTCTGTGTTTTGTTTCAGGCATCAGAGGGTGTTCCCGTGAAGTATTTCGATAACTTGGAGGAACTGATAGAATTTTACAAGAAGGAGAACATGGGTCTGGTATGGCACCTCAAATATCCAGTGCCGCGGGAAGAAGAGGAGCCTGCAGATGAACCGGAGGAGGATGCTGGTAAGAAAGCCATGAGGTGGCTTGGTGATGTAGACCCTTGATGCTTACTCTGGAGTGGAGATACGCAGTGCAGGCAGGGGAATTAGAGCATGTCATGCAATGAAATGGAGCAGGGCATGGAGACACCTGAGCTGGCAAGACCCCAAGGCAGTGAGTCGTCATGGCTCTGGGGCAGTGCCACATCTGGAGCACCATTTTAGCTCACATGAGGGAACACATTGAGGCTCTCTGCAGAAGGATTTTGTATCAGGTGCAGGGCTGACTAATCTGTTGTCCTTCATCTGGACTCAAGCTGGCTTATGTCCAGCCATCTCCCATGTCTCTGCAGCCCTCTCCCTGCACTGCATGTGTAAGGCCACCATCTCAGCAGCAGAGATGCTCTGCTAGAGACCTGGAGCACATCTCTCTGCAGTGCCACACACCTACAGCTGCTGTGGGCCTTGGGTCATCTGAAACTCAGGGCCCCTTATCTGCACTGATCTAGAGGATGTTTCTAACAGTCATAACCAGAGGGCACAGATCCTGCAGTGGCAGACGGTCTAACTCTGTGCATAGAGGCAGATGTATGATGAAGAGGTGTGATTGGCATCATCCCAACTATTTCATCTGAAATGTCACTGTGGGTTCCTGAAACTCACTGGTGTTGGATCGTTCCTTGGTTTTTTCCTGGATCATCCCTTGGATCTGTCATTGTTCCCCTGGATCCGAGGGGAAGGTTATGCCCACAGAGCCATCCTTCCTGTCCTTTCTGACGTCTGTCCGGAAATGATGAGCATTACAATAAAACTTGTCTGAAGGACATAGTCCTGTGACAGACAGGCAGGCATGTGCACTGAAGCAGATTGATGTGCCTGTGTACATTTATGCAATCCAATGGATCTCTGGTAGGAGCTGGAAGATTTTGGTATGCAATTCTCATGAAGAAACTGAACAAAATTTTGTAAAGCTGCTCAGGAAAGATGTTCCTGTTTTTTGGCCAGCTGCACTGAGTCTCCAGCTCTCAGGGCGGGGGAGGGAACTACAGCAAAAATAATACACAGAGAGGCGAGCAGCAGGGAATGAAGTTCTAGCCAAGAATAAGAGCCTTTAGATGAAGAGATATTAGCACTTGGACTGGGCTGTTCACGTACAGAATTTAATTTTGTTAAGGCACTTTTGTGCCATCGTGCTGGAGCCATATAGAGCCTATGGGTGTCTGGCCATCTTACACGTAGAATTGCAGAGGTGGAAGCTGAGCACCCAGATACCCTGCAGATGTACCACCCAACTGTGCTGTGGTGGCTCTGTGAATCACAGCTTCTGCCCAGGAGCAGTGGATCAGTTTTGGTTATCTTTTTGCAACAAAAATTACACCATTAGGTAATAACTGAACAAAACCTCACGACTCAACCAGCTACGTACAACAGGTGTAACAAAGTGTTGGAGCCATTGGTATGAAAAGAAAGGCAACCGTGGTTGGGATACATGGAGATGAACCCACTCTTCTCCCTGGAGAGGGGGGTACGCTGAGCAGCAGGATGGCAGAGCAGGAAAACCCTTTGTGTTTCCAGCCTGATGCCCGCAAGACAAGGCGGGATACTCAGCCCTGCTGTATTGGATTATGGGGTCTATTTTCTCCATCTGTGTTTGCTTACTTTAGCTGTTCACTTCTTTCCACCATGCCCCTCTGCCCTTTCTGCCCCAGCAGCAGATCTCCATAATAATGGTAATGATATGGATGAGGTACAACTGTGTTCTCTACGCGTTATATTCAAAGTAACTAATTAACCTTCATAGCTGCTGTGCAGGTGGGACAGTCAAACTGGCTCGGGTGAGGTTACGCTGCCAGGCAGCGGCATACGCTGCCTGCACATGAGGTCCAAGCCTGGCAGCTCAGCCCGCTGGTCTCACACCGCTGACATCCCTGAGAACAGCGCAGTAGGGAGCCCCGGGCTTTCCAGCTCTGCAATCAGAGGCCCTTCAGAAAGGACGGTTTCTGCAGTGCCTGCCACTGTGGTGCAGACTCTGCCCTGCCTGTGGGTAAGGGGGAGGAGGACAAATTGCCATGCTGGGATGACCGTGCCTTTCCCTTCCTCCTCGTCAGATCTGGTACCCACGCCGCCTATCCTGCCCCCACGCAACATCCTCATGGCACTGCCGAGCAGCGAGACAAAGGAGGTGTCTTCTCTCCCTGAAAACTCCAGGGTGGCAGACGTTAATAAACTGTCCCTTTCTGAGACACTACTCCAGCGACTGCAGTACCAGGACACAAGCAGGTGAGGACGGCAAGTCACAGGGATGCAGAATCAGCCTTCAGCCCAGCTCTGTTCTTTCTGGGGCGCTCTGTTTGGGACAGCTGAGGACCTGTTTGGTTCATCAAAACTACTCCTTGTTTATATTTACCAAATGAAGAACAGAATCAGATCTACAGTGTGTTGGCCACTCTCTACTGTCCAGCTGTCATCTAGAAAAAAATACTTTTCTGAAGTATTAAAATCACCAATAGACTTCCTCCACTGAGCTATAGTTTTCTAATATAAAGGATGGTAATATCTGAGAGAACTTGGTGTATTAGCCGTGTGTCTAAGCTGCAGATTGTATCGGAAAGCACTAGCCAGTCCTCAGAAAGAATAACCTTGCGTGTGGATTTCCAGGTACCCATACTTACTGATTTACTCCAGCTCCAGGTCTGACTCACACTGTCCCACGTGCTAGCTGTGTCAAATCTGGACGTGCACAGAAGCCTTAGAGGAAGCTACATGACATTTAATGACCAGATCTGCAAAGTTTAAAAATAAAACAAAAATAAAGCCAGAAGGCATGCCTGTTGGCAGGGCAGTGGGAGGCTGTGAGCAAACAGTGGTCATGCCTGGCAGTACAGGTCCTGTTGTGGTGGCCATGTAGCAGCTGGCTGACTGGGAGAAACCCAGTTTTGTTCAGCTGCCTGCACCATTTCACCTGCTAAGCAGCCAACTGGGACTTTCTGCATTTGTCAGGGCAAAAGACGGCCCACAAAGTCTGCCTGGTTCATCCTTCCTTGTGGTGCTGGAGTCCAGGCACCACAGAGACAGGGAGGAGGAGAGCGTCCCATACAGCTCTGTGGTCTCAGCCCCCACCCCAGACTGTTTTGGACTGTTTGGAATAAAACCTTCAAAGTGGGACTTGGTGAGGTGGAAGGGAGCCTTCATATCCCAGAGCCCCTGAGCTGCTGGCTGTTAGCGACCTGACAGCAGCCTGGCTTTACCTGCCAAGACTGGCCATCCCACCATGGCTTTAGCACAGCCAGGCATCACAAGGCTTCCCGTGACAGGGCAGCTCAGCAGTCAGGGAGGAGAGGATTTGGGGCCGGGAAGGAGGAAGAAGAGGAGGTGTCGGCAGTGTGGTGGGGGATCTGTGGTCCCATTCTGAGAACTACGTATTTACACTGAAATCCAAGGCAAATGGCCCCCCTTCTGTCTGTGCTGGCAGCGGAAGCTTCAGAAAAATAGCAAAGCTGTCTGATATTCAAGAGCAGAGAGAAGAGCTGGCTTTTGACCTATCTGTTTCTTTCACAGTGTCTCCGACGAGCATCTTAAACTCATCCAGGACTACCTGCGAGTACACATCATCAGTGACTTTGAGATGGTGCAGACTGGCTCAAGCAATCTGCCTCAGCTGAAGAAACTACTTACGCTTGTTTGCAAAGGACTCTTCAGGTAACTAGAGGCTGGTTTTCCGAGATCGCGGTATGGTGCTGTAATACCGTAGTCTAACGTAGCTTCCACGTGCGTGCATTCAGATCCTGCATTTCTGGCGTGGGAAATTGGCTTACCCTCAAAAACGTTATATTTAGACCCCATGACCTGTGATTCTGGTCCAAAGATGTGAAATCTATATGAAAGACATAGCTCTGACAGTGAAGTTTCCCTGTAGGCGGTTTCAGTCAGTGAAGTTGGTTTTTTTTATGCTTTGTTTAGAAAGAAACAAAACAAAAAATGCACTAACTGATTAACTGCATAATTTGGTAATGCATAAATGACACCCACAGAATTGTCAAGCACAAGTCGTTTATGGAAACAAGCCCATATTGGTGTATAGCTATGTTTTAAACACGGATGTTCCTTCCCACTAATGCACTGTGAACCTGGAGTGATTCCACTGATGTCAGTAAAGTCCAGCTCAAACGAAGAGAGGAACAAGCCTAGACTCTGCGAATTTTACCTTGCCTATTTATAGACCTTCCAGGTCCCAAATAGGAAAACCCCAATAGAGAACTAAAACCTTGCAGAGCTCCCTGTTACTCTGATGGAAGGATGCGATTTCCCCCATTGCTGCTTGTAAGCAAATGAGGAGATGAGCCCACACTTCTGCAGAGATCTTAGAGCTCTCTATGGCAGAGGGCACATACTTCCACGCTTGTATCTGTGGCTTGCAATACCCTTCTTTCCAGTCTGCCTAGAGGTGAGGGTGGCCTGGTCTTGTACTCCCAGAGCTAACTACGGCAGAAGAAAGGGCTAAAATGAGGGGTGAATACCGCTGGTTTGCTCAGCTTTAACTTACGGAAGGAAGGAAGGCAGGGAGCGAGGGAGGTGCTCAGCTGCTTGGGGCCACGATTACTACTCTGAAGCGGTGGGGCACTGTGCACCTTTTACCAGGCAAAGGGAGAGGAATGTGCAGCCCTGCTCCTTCTGCCACAAGCCGGCCGCCCACAGACAAGCCCCTGGCAGGACTGAGGATGGGTTGTGGAAAGAGCTGCCCTTCTTCTGCACCCTGCCTGAGGGTTTTGCTTCTCTACGCCCACAGAGGGGGAGACCCAGGTGGCTAGCTAAGAATAAACCTGAACAATGGAAAGTAAAATCTAATGAAATCACAAGTGAGAGTTTTGTGTGTTACTGAAATACCTCCAGTAATGCTGTTCAGATGATGGCTGGCTTTTTCCAGTTCCAACTTCTTATTCTACTTCACCTTCATCTGGGCTTCACAAGCCTACTCCTCATAAATGTACATGGGATGGCGAGAAAGGAGATGCAGCCTCTCAAGTACCAGGACACCTTTTACATTTCCAGATTGTCAGTCACAAAAAAACCTACAGAACTTTGCAAAGCATCATCTTAGAACAGAGCTGGGTGACTTCTTCGGCTGCTGGAAGCCTGCTGAGCACAGGGGCACTGCACCACCGCAAACACGGCAAAGGGCAAGCTGCTTGCCCTCTGTCCTTCTCGTGGCTGCATGGAGCTATGGAAATGTATGTCCTCATGCAGTTCTTCCCCCCCTTCCCCAGCTTTTTCTCCCCACACCTGCATTATTTCAGTTAGGTGGAGCTGCCTTCTCAATTTTTTCGTGAAGGTCCAGAGCTGCAGGCTGATTTCACTCCCAGTCAGATCTATTTGAGCAATCTCTCCCCGTCTGTTTGAAATGTCCCATGAATCTCCACCATCCAACCAAACTATTTGCTTAGCTTCAGCTGGCTAGTAGGCAGATGCTTGCATATCTTATCGTTTTCTGCAGTCTTAATCTCTGAGGTTGTCTGAGGTTTTAGCTTACTTCCCTTATCATACTTCTGAACTCAAATTTAATCAGTGGAATTATCTAAATGTAGTTTTTATTTACCCCAGCTTTCTTCAGCTGCACAGAGCTTCCAGCTGAATGCACAGGTAATTCCTGGGCTGCTTCTCAGTGGTTGTGTCCTCTTTTTCTTAATAATGTTAAATTTCATTATTGTCACCATATTTGAGAATAGGTTAAAAAACCCCAAACAAACAAAAAGAAGAAATGTTAATTGGCACAGCTTGAGCTCTTTCACTGGAGCTGAAGCACTTTTGAATTTCCTAGGACGGCGGAGGGTTAAGAGTGTGCAGGCAGACACTGGCTGTGGCTGAGCTGACCCCGGCTGTTTGTGCACCACACTGATCTACCGTGAATCTGAGGTTTTTGCAATGCTGCGTTCTGGCTTCTTCCAGCCTCCCAGAGCCCAGCTGTGCCATCCTGCAGGGTCACTCTCAGATACACTGCCATCACTGTGCAAAAGGAGCATCCCGATGCCCTTTGGCTGACTCACCTCTGTGTTCTGATACTGGGCTGTGGGTAAGCAGCGACTGCCAGGGTTAGCAAGGTAGAGGGGATGCATACTGGAGCTCCTCAGTGATTAGGAGAAGAAAAAAGCTTATAATGAACCATAGGGTTGGGAGAGGAGTTGGGCCAACTGTTTGCGAAGAGTCTGTGGCTTTTGCAGTTCGTGCATTATCCACAGACAGATGTGGGACCCATTTCTGACCAAGCAGAGCTGGGCCAGAGCAGACCAGGAGTTCAGAGTTTGCCATCTCTTCCCATCATCCTCCTCACCGCTGATGCCTGATTAATTTAGCAAGGCCCAGACCCCAATGTGCATTAGCGATATTGAAAGCTGGTTTTAATTTTCCTGGAAGCTGCTGCTGCTGCCTTCTAGGGCTAGCTGTGGCCAAGGGGGTCAGGGCAGCCATGGCACACCTTCTTATCAGAGCCCAGGGGACAATGGGGCAACCGCTCTGGGAGAGGCTGTTCACTCTGGTGACTCATATACTGAAAATGAGACAAAACAGAGACTTGTGAGGCTGATGGCTACTTTTGTGAAGCATTCAGTGCTAAAAGAAATCGGCATACAAGGGTTTGCTTAGTCAGAGGAATCCTCCAGGGGCTGGAACGCTGACTCATGGAGAGCTTGGTACCAGTGCAGCAGAGTGGGGACTACCCATGCGAGTGGACTTTGTCACAGTTTCCTATCAGCTTTAAGTGAAAAACACTAATAGTGGCCTATTCAGCCTGCTACTGTCTGAAGCCATCATTCGGTCATCGGTCACTGCTCTGCATGCTCCTGTTTATTCTCCCTCACCGGATAATTTGCACATAGAGCTTTTAAGGCAGCTTTCAAGCACTTGTGATAGCAGCACTTGAGCAGCTGTATGTGGACACGCAGGCTTCTGACACTGCAGTGGAGATCAGTACATATATTTCCATTATACTGTCAAGAGAAGAAAACAAAAAGGAGTTATAAGTGCAGTTAAAACCACTTTGTGGTTTTGTTGAATTTGAACGCCTGCAGATGCTCTTCGCCCATCCTCACACGCGTGCTACACGTTGCATCATACAGCAAACAGAGAACAGTTTTCCCCTGGGAAATCATTTCTGAACTGCTTCAAGCAGCTTCTCCTCTGTGTTTTCGAGAGATGGCCTACATGTCCTTCACTCTCAGACGCAGTAAATATCCTTTCATTCTTTTCAAACTGAACTTCACCCAATGCTCCTGCAACTCCCTGCAGCCTCCTGGGGCCTGACTCCATGGCTGCAGAAATCAGTGGGAGTCTTGGGTCTGGGGCCAGAGCCATTTGCGGTGACACTGGCCCTAGGTGATCTGAAGCTGAGTGGTGGTGTTGGAGGACAAAGTTTAGCAGGTCCAGATTCCTGTAAGTGTCTTTTACTTCTGTGTGCCCCATGGCAAGTCTTTCAGATGGAAATTTCAAACAGGAGTGCTTAATTTAGGCAATTAATCATCCATGGCTCAGCACCTAGACAAATATCTAATCTTCAGAGTCAGGCATACCTTCACTTTGGAGCACCTTCCCCAACAAACAGGGAGTAAAATCCAGTCCATTCAGACTCAGGAAAGCGAGGGAAATCATTAATATCCGCTGTTGACTAGGCACAATGCAAGCATCCTAGCACTGCTCCCCACCATCACCTTCCTCTTCACCTGTGCTCCCTGTCTGCTCTTTCCATAAGTCTTGTCATTATAGGAGCATGATTTCTGTGCCGGATTCATACAACAGCGTTTGGACAAATGAGCATCCTGTCGCATCCAATTGGGAAACGCTGAAGGAATCTCATTGTAACCCGCAAGGCTGGTGCTTCTACCCCCTCGCTGTGCCCGGCCCCTCTTCGTCATGGGAGCTGAAAAATCAAAAAGTGACTTTCCTCTTCGCGCAGTGTCCCCAGCAACCTGCACCAGCCTCAGCAGCTGCGCAAGGCCAGTGCAAAACCGAACTGCTCCTGCCGCTGCGGCATTCAGAGGCACCAGACTTCGCTGGGCTTTGAGATTTTTGAGCTCACTTTGATCTATGAGCTGGCATAGTTGGGTTGATGCAGGTTTTACACAGCGTACTCAGGTCTGGCCCAGACTGGGACATCTTTCTGGGGAGATTTAGGAAGTTACCACCCCTGAAGCAAAACCCAAGGAACCGCCGGTACGCCCGTGCCTCAGCCGTTGCAAGGCAAAATCAGCTGCCGAACTCTAAGCTGCCTTCGCTGGCAGTGTCACCAAGGGAGCTGAGAAATGCTCTCGGCGCCCATCTCACCAACCCCGAGGGCAGTAAGCAGCAGAGGACAAGAGCATGGCACGTGGTGACAGCAGGCATAGCATGAACGTGTGCTCGTAGTCCCTGCTGCATGGCTTTGTCCAGGGAGATCTAGTGCTAACCTACCCAGGCACCCCACCGCAGCCTTAGACCTCTACCGTGTTCTGTTCCCAGCGAAGCCTCTAGGACTCTCCCGTCTCTGGAATCCATCCAGAAGGTGTTCGAGCAGCAGCTGCACCCTGGGATCCATCAGCGCTCACAAGTAAGTCTGCTGGAAAGTGGGAAAAGGAGAGGAGAGTGGAGTGCAGGTGGCTGTCAGCACGGGGGAGGGAAGGGTTCTGGTTGCACAGCAAGGACCGGTGGGATTCGGGTGATCGGTTACCACTTCTGCTCTCTGTAGCCACTTTCTGCCTGCGGTGCAGAGGCGCACAGTGAGTTATATCCCCACAGTTTCACTTCTCCCGTAGTCCCTCTGCCTGCTCTCCCTTGTGCCCCAGAAGAAAATGCAGTGAACTGCTTGAGGACTTCCATCTTCCCATCCTCCCTCAGCCTGTGGGCTAGGGCTGCACGTTTCTCTGTCCATAAACTTCACTCCAGGATGTTTCACTGCCAAATCCTTTCCTTCCACCAGCCCTCTTATGTCCCATGATCTTCCTCTCCCTGCCCGTAGCCCAGAAAACCAAAAGGCCAGGAATTCTGTAGGTCCAGCCCCTGGACTTCCAGGTCCAGCCCTGGACCTGGTCACGCAAACCTGTCCCCCAGCAGCAAGCTGACTCCCTTGCATGCCCAGCTGCCTCCAACCTTTGGACAAGGTTTGCAAATTTGTCCTTCCACCCTCCCATACTTCTGCATGTTCAGCCAAACCCTGTGCTCTCGTGCTGCCCGTTATGGATTAGAGTGGCAGAGGCACAAGTGCTGCTCCTCAGCCTGTGCGCGAGGTGTTCCTGGGGCGAGGCTGCTGCGCTTCCAGGCCATGCTCTGTGGGTTTGCTAACTATGCATCTCTCTCTTTTTGTTTCTATGTTGTGGTTATCAGATGCTCGGTGAAGCTAGTCCAGTCAATATTGTATTGAAACTCAATCAGCTGATTTCTTTGCTGTCTTCCATCGAAGAAAAGGTAGAGTTTTACAGCTCTTTTATATTATCTTCTCGTCATCTTTTGCCTCTAGTTATGCTTCTTGTTCATCATCAGTACAATCCTCTGCTCCTCTAAGGTTTCTTTGCTCTGACTTCATTTCTCTCAACGTAGTGCGGAATAACAAATGCAATTTTGTACACATTAATTCTTTCATAGGTGAAAACACTGTTGATTGAAGGTCCTGATTCCACGCACCGGCGCTCCCTTATCCCCCCTGTCATTTTTGAGGTAAACGTGCTTCCTTAACAACGCTGATCACAATGTGGAAGGCCAGTAATGCAGATTTATGTCGGTATCTCTGTTCCTGGGAACTTTGCTGTGCTGCCACAGAGATAACAGCTATTCCTGGATGCTGTTTAGCACCATGCAAATGCTTAAGAGATGTCTAGTGAGATTGGCATAACGACAGTATGTGTCCACGAATTCAGGCAAGTGTTGCATTTGTAGTACACGTGACTGAAGCGCAGAAGATCGCTTATGAAAAATCTCTCTGTTTTCCAATAGGTGAAAGCTGACTCCCTAGGAATTTTCTCAAAAATACATCTCAAGGTTGATGTGGAAATGGGAAAACTGATTATCAAGAGAGCTAAGGACGGTCCAGAAGACAAGTTTTATACCCACAAGAAAAGTAAGATGCTTAAGGTTACAAGTGCTGGACTAGACTCTCGGGCCCTTGGGTGATGGGGAGGGGTTCCCTCTGGCACCACTGAGGGCAAGGTTTGGCCCAGGGTGCAGATATTTCTGCTAAGTCCTGGGTGTTGTGCAAGGGTCCGGTCAGTCCAGACTGCCTGTCCCCACGGCGGCCTGCAGAGAGCAGGTTACTGGGGTAACCAGCTTTCACAGATTGATTTAGACCTGGCCTCCTGGTCTAAATGGATACAGTGTCAGCAGGATTGCAAGGGGCCAGGTTTTGACAGAAGATTCCCTGTAGAGCTGGGTGCAATAGACCTATTTTCTACTGAAAAGCAATATTACTGGAAAAAACAACATTCTGCAGGAACATATTGACTTCTGTGATGATTTTTGATGGTAAAAAGCCAGATACTCTGTTTCAGTAACATTTTTCATTGCATTTCCCCTTGACTTTTCTTTTTTTTTTTAACGTGAATTAATATCTGTACGATGAGCAATGCCAGTTTGATCTGTGAAGGCCCAATTCAAACAACCTCCCTTTTTCTCTGTTGTGTTTCTGGACAGGCAGCTCATTGAGATTGAGCCAAACAGGGTAGGGTTTATCAGAGCGTAAACAATGCCCTTGGGCTCTCTCCTGCTAGAAAATCAACCTGTTGCTGGCAGTGATCGAAAAGATTAGCTTTCACCTATGGCTTTCTCCAGCTGGTGTTCATAATTACTCAGCTGCTGTTTTAGATGGGGTGTAATCACCTTTACCACCAAATGATGTTTTACCTCCTCTTTCACACATGAGGAGGGAATATATGTAGGCTGGCTCAGGATGCAGAGAGATTGCCTGCAGGAGGCCAAGGCTTCACTTCAGACTGCAGGGCTCGGTATAGACAAGAGCTCCAGGCAGAATGAGTTCTGGGGGCCCTCTCTGAGTCCAACCTATCCCTATAGGGAACAGGATTAAGCAACGTGAAAATGTAGTTATGTGAGGCAGAGTGAGCCTCGGACATGAAAGACCATGCAAGTTCTGAGCCTGCCGGCAGGGTCCTGTTAATTTTGGTGGAATTCTAGTTTCAGTGACTGCGGCTCATGACACCCAGTCTCTGTTTAGTCTTGCAGCTTATCAAGTCCCAGAAGGTCCCTAACAAACTTGTGATTGTGCTGGAAACAGAAAAAGAAAAAACGCAGCGGAAGGAATATGTATTTTCGGATTCCAAGGTACGTGTGCAATGTGGCGTTCCTGCCAGCCTGGAGCAGGTACCGGAGTGGGAGTGGTACAGAGGGCATTCCCTGGCAGAAAGAGGAACTGCTGAAGGATGGTGGTTGGCTTTGCAAAAATGAAATTTCTCCTTTTTTCTGGAAACCTCCAGAAAATGAACAAGTGTACTGCGCAAAGGGAGATACTGGAGAAAGCAACCATCCCTAGGTGCTGTCGCTGAGGCAGGAGAACAGAGTGTCAGCAAGCAGTGAGAAGGGGCAAGGAGTCATGTAAGGGTAGATGCAAAAAGGTTCATATAGACAAACAAGAGGGAAATCTAGGCCTTCTTCTGACCAGCTCAGCACTTGATAAGTAATGCACAAGCTAAGTGCCTAAAACAGTACTACAGGAAAGACAGCCTCTTTGAAGGTTTCGGGATAGTGGAGAACTAATCTGCCCTTCAAGTGTGCTGGGAATTTCCTGGTTCAGCTAATTTTGCAAGAGGTTGTGTTGGAGGAGTTAAGCATCTCGTTAATTATCTCTGCTCCTCCCTATCCAGAAGAGAGAAGGGTTCTGCCAACTTCTGCAGCAGATGAAGAATAAACACTCGGAGCAACCAGAGCCTGATATGATCACCATCTTCATTGGGACCTGGAATATGGGTATGGGCTCCCTTCTGACACGGGCGTTTCTTCAGACACTTGCCAAAATGTGTGCTCACGTGCCAAGATGAGCTCCAGGCACGCTGTCTGTTCTGTAGCAGATCTGGACAGCAGGGTTGTCTTCCACTGGGACAGGGGAAGAGCTGATCTCTAGGCTTATTCTTGCAGGCGGTTTGACACTTTTCATGGTTCCAGTCAAAGGACCATAAAGTTGGCCCTGACAGGTACTGAAGGATTCCTCCAGTGACAGGGAATTGTGGCTGGCACAAAGCTGGTGCAGCAGTGCATGCTATCCTCCACCTTGCTGAAAGGGCAGGAGCAATTCCAGTAACTTCACGTCAGCTGCTTCTGAACCTGACTAGGGACTGTTCGTGTCCAACCTGGGAAGAGAGCTGAGTATCTGCGATACTTAGAGAAGGGGACAGGGTATATTTTAGGATAGTGGAATTTAAGTTATTTTTCCCATTTTGGGAGAAATGCCTGGTTCAAGTGCTGTAAGCCAAGCTGTCTGCACTCGTTCTTATTTTAAGGGGTAAGGTAAAGGCAGGGGCAGGCCAGGAGTACAGCTCCGTACCTTCACACTTGGCTAGTCTTGGCCTTGGCGAGCTAATGAAACAGAGGAAGGTGGTCAAAGCAGAGCCACTCCTTCATCAGTGAGTCAGGTGGGGTTAACATCTTTGTCATCTCAGAATAGCGTGCCTGGCTGATACGAAACTGATATGGGACAGAGTGAACGTGAAGTCTGTTATTTCTGTCCCCATGAGTTGTCCGTATCCTGGGTTTGACAGAACACACTTCCACTTACTTGGTGTTTGTTTTGTTAATAAAAGGTGCTGCACCTCCCCCAAAGAAGATCACCTCCTGGTTTCTCTCCAAGGGGCAGGGGAAGACCCGTGATGACACTGCTGACTACATTCCTCATGACATCTACGTGATCGGCACCCAGGAGGACCCACAAGGGGAGAAGGAATGGCTGGAGACCCTGAGGCAATCCCTGCAGGAAATCACCAGTATCAGCTTCAAAGTGGTGAGAGGTTGTTCCAGCTATCCACAGAACTCAGGCGTACGAGGAGAGTACATGTTGTGCAAATAAAAGAGACGAGGAATAAGTGGCATTCTGCCTACACCTCTTCCCCTTCCCTCCCTTTATTGTCGTTGCATTTGGATGAGAGAGTGTGAACTGCATCCATCTGTGGACTCCACGAGATCCTCCCCAGGAGCTGGCCAGATGGGCGTATTGCTGTAGACAGTGACCCCCCCGCTGTCAAAGCAGGGACCCTGCCGTGAAGCTCCTCTGCCTGCCAGCCTGGGAGTAAGGGGTAGATGCTGAGCACCTGAGTCACGTGGTGGTGACATTTTGACCTTCATAAAGGAGGAGACAAAAACTTTCTGAGCCAGCTGTAGCCCAGATCTCATCCTAGGCTATTGCATTTTCAAAATAGGATGTAACAGCACACAGGCACAATCATAAACGTAACTGAACCTTATTAAGACCAAGTTTGGACACTCCTGATTTTCAGTGATGTCAAGAAACAAATCTAAGCTTATCTGGAAGGCCACGGGACAGCAGGCTTATGACTCTCATGGCGTTTGGGAAACTGTATTTTGTGGAAGCAAGGCAATCCAATAATTAACTAGAAAATAGTGCTAGAAAATAGCTAGGTCCTTCCTCCCACCTTTGATTAAAATGACTGAAAGCATATCCTGAGCACAGGAAGAAAATTTGTGTAGGAGAAGTACTACAGAAGGAGCCAGGAAGGCTGCAGCTACAGCAGAGCTCCGCAGGTATGTGCAGGAATATAACCTCTAACCTTCCCATCCCTGCAGATAGCAATCCACACCCTCTGGAACATCAGGATTGTTGTACTGGCCAAGCCAGAACATGAGAACCGCATCAGCCACATCTGCACAGACAACGTGAAGACGGGCATCGCAAACACACTGGGTGAGGAACAGACCTGCTCTTGTCCAAAGCACTGAGATCTGTTCAGTCCATGCCAATGCTGTCCTTGAAATGGAACAGCTCTATCTCCACAAGACCCCTTTGACTACATTTATGGGACACTAGCTAAAAGTTATATCCCCCTAGCACTGATTATATCTTACCTTGTAAGAGAGGAAATCTATTTGTGTGTATACTTAGCGCATATATATATATCTTTACATTCCCAGCAAACACCTTTGACTGGCTATTGGGTTGCTCTTTCTTGGGTTTCACAAGGAAATTGCACTCCTATCCCTTCAACTAATCTCTTTAGCATCCTTAGAAAATTTGTTACCACAATCTGTGCTGTATGTACAAATTCTTTCTGTGCTGATTAAGTCAACTTATTTCTCTTCTCCGTCCTCCGCTCCACTTTAGATGTGCTAGGTGCTTTATTATCTTTGCTAGACTCAGCCTGGAGGTGGATTGATTTCTTGACACTTTTGGCTTCTCTTTTCCAGGTAATAAAGGAGCTGTGGGGGTGTCATTCATGTTTAATGGAACCTCCTTTGGGTTTGTTAACAGCCATCTGACTTCAGGAAGCGAAAAGAAACACAGGTAAGATACATCCTCCCCTCTCAAAAATGGATCTTGACCCAGCGTGAAATTCTCTGGGCCATGCTTGGAAGGAGGGCCCACCAGACAGTTGCAAGCATGTTTTCCTGACTATAAAAATTTGTTAAATGTCTCCTGGGAGGGCAAACTGTGCAAAAGACTGCCCACTGTGTCACCATTTAAGCGAGGGACTTCTGCTGTATGGCAATACCACATAGGTGCAGGTGAAACGGACAGCAAAATGATTTCAGAGCCAAGCGTAAATGTCTCGCACAACACTTGTGCAGCCCGTTACGCAAGCCCAATACACGAGGAAGACCGTTCCCTAATCTACAGTGTTTTGGAGAGATGTGGGAAGGCTTTTCCCACCCCAGAATAACGTGCTGAAGGGGACTGTCTGCCTCCTCGCTGTAGGCAGTACTGCGAGCACGGGAGCTGTGGTGCACCCTGGGGCACAGCTGAGAAGGATCCCGCGAGGCAGAGCACGCTGTCAGGAGTGCCACGAGGGAGGCGTGTAGCACAGGAGCATCTCCATGGTGGCTAATTCTCTATACCCAGCTGTGAAATGAGTTTCCGTGGGCTAGGCAGGTTCTGTGCAGCACGGGACTGGAAGGCAAAGATCCCAATGCTGGTGGGAGACCTGTGCCCACACTGGGAGGAGCTAGAGCAGTTGAAAGCAAAGAGAACTTGAAATGAATATGTTGTCTTTGCCATTTTTCCCAGTCCAGAACCCAGAAAACAGACGGTGTGGGATTTCTGCACAGGGTCTTTGCCACTAATGGAGTTAACTTGTATGGAAGGGTTCCCCAGGGCCTGGAATAGCTGCCAAAATCTAGTTATGTGTTTGCTGCTGAAATCTGCAGGCAACAATCTAATGCTGGGTTTCTAGGACATGCAGCTCAGAAAAGCACAGCCCCAGGAGGCAACAAAAGCAGCTTTAGGACAGCTTTCCAGCCGTTCAGTTCAGGTGGAAACAGCCCGACGCCTGAGGTGGAGCAGCCCGGAGCTGCTGTAAACGCCACTGCCGCCTCTTCACAGCGGGCTGCCCTCCTGCTCCCCAGCCACAGGCAATGAGAGCTGCAGCGTGAGAGCTGCGCTGCCGGTTGCGCGAGGTAGGCTGGCTGACCAGGAGACGCTGAGCACGTTGTCCGGGCCTGTCTGCTGAGGCGCAGTGCGAGGCAGGGCTGGCAAGTTCTCGGCTCCCGATCTGCTCCTGTCTGCATGCTGAGCCAGACTGGTCCGTGCCTGGTGAAGCGGCAGTCTCTGCCAGCCCAGGCATTCAGAAATTCCATGGCAATTTAGTATGTCAGGCAGATGTTTCTTGTCTTGACAGACGCAACCAGAACTACACGAACATCCTGCGCTTCCTGACACTGGGAGATAAGAAACTGAGTCCGTTTAACATCACTCATCGCTTTACTCATCTTTTCTGGCTGGGAGACTTGAACTACCGCGTGGAACAGCCCCCAACGGTTAGGGACTCTGTGTGAATCCCTGGAGAGACAAAATACTGTGTTGCTACAGAAGCACTATCTTCAGCTAATCTAGGGCAACATGGCAGAAAGAGGGGAGGCAGAAGGGATCCCCAGGGCACGAGCATGGCACCAGTTGAGGGAGACTAAGGAAACCCCCTTTGCCCTCTCCAAGGATTAATGGACCCAGCGCATGTCGGGAATGCCGCCTGGCACACTTTGCTGCTCCAGGCAGGATCGCTTCCCCAAACCACCCAGCTCTCCTTCCCACTGCGAGCAAGCATCTGTCCCTGAACAGCTTGATCCAGAGATTGCCTTTCTGCTCTATTTGGTTAGCTTCTAATGGCTCAGAACAGGCCCTCGGAAGCAGGCAAGCCATAATAAATGTTGGATAGGTTTCAGTAGGCGGGAGGTAACAGCAAGCCTGGTGTTGATGTGCATCTGGTTGCGTGTGTGTGTGTGTGTATGCTTGTGCAGGGGATGTGTGGGCATTTTGATGCCTGTTTCAGTAGATAAATGTTCAGCCACACAGTAGGGATGAGGGCCTTTCAGTGGAGGGAAAGGTGGGGAAGTGACGGGGTTATGGCTCTGTGAAATGGTACAGAAGCACTTGCCGGCTCACCAGCGAAGGGGGTATTTATAAGCAGGTTGTGCATCATCTGCAGCTCTGCTGTTTCCCTGTTGGCAGGAAGCAGAGAATATTATCCAGAAGATCAGGCAGCAGCAGTATCCGGAGCTGCTGGCTTTCGACCAGCTTCTCATAGAGAGAAAGGACCAAAAGGTGTTTCTGCAGTTCGGTAAGATTCGGAGCTTGTCGGCAGGTTCCTCTCCCATTTCCAGCACCTTTCTCTGCCAGACTTGGCGTGGGGCAGGGTGTACGGAGCAGCTGCTGTCATGCCCAAGTGAGGGTTCTCGATGGGCCAAACTTAACAGAGCTGTCTCTCTGTTTTAGAGGAAGAAGAGATTACTTTCGCTCCAACCTACCGTTTTGAAAGAGGTACCCGGGAGAAGTATGCTTACACCAAGCAAAAAGCTACAGGGGTAGGTGAAAACTGATTTCCCTTTGGAAAGTAGCTCCTACAGAAGAAAGTGGCCAGAACCAATCTGTGCGTTTTCTGCCCTTGTAGTGTTTTGAAAGGAGTCAATACAAAAAGATTTGACACAAATATGTGGTGCTTGGGCAAATGAATTTCCTGTTCTTTTGTGAACTGGTCCTTTCCCTTCTTCTTGACATCGCTTCTCCTTCGGTTTGCAGATGAAGTACAATTTGCCATCCTGGTGTGATCGAGTGCTCTGGAAATCATACCCCATGGTGCACGTTGTGTGTCAGTCCTATGGTGGGTAGCTAACAGATTGTAGATAGCAAAGCAATCAGTCTGAAACGGAAATGATTCAGAACAGAGTCTGTAGGATCTCCCTGCACTGCCAGGCACTCAGCATAGAGGGTCCTGATGTTAAACCAGGCTGAGTGGAGCCAAATGTCCCTGCCTGTAGCCTTGCAAGGTTGGGAATTAATTCTGTTACTCTTTTATATGCAGAATACTGCTCAGACAGCTGCAGCTGTCCAGCTTTAGGCCATGCTGTAGGATCACTTTACACCAGTTATTTCTTGGCAACAACAACCACTTTCCCTGTGGAGTTACCACCAGGAGCTCCTTACTTGATGGTGCCAGCAGGGCGGGCCCTGTGCACACAGTCTGCAGAGGCCGAAGCTGCGAACACCTCTGTTCTATCAAATCGTGTTCCAGAAGGACTGTGTGGTACCAAGAGCCTCTTCCCTTTCCTGCTGAGAAATGTCACAGAAGTGCAGTGCAGGGAAGGGAGGGAGCCCACAACACTTGGTTAGAAAAAGACTTAGCTACTAGTTGCTGAAATTTCATCAACTATATGTAGGACCAAGCATCCGAGTATGATGTCAATGGTTTCCTATGTGTGGGATTGAGAAGAAGGCCGTAGAAGTCTCTTGGGGGATAAGGGGGGCACAGAGCTTATGACGATGAGGTGTGCGGTCAAATAAGTACGTCTAGAAAGTCTGGCATCTGCTTTTGTACACTGCTCTGTTCAGTGGACTGGGCTTGCTGGAACTCGGTGTGTGCTTAAGTCAAGTCAAGACCTTGCTCACTCACTGTTAATCTTGGGCCATGAGCCGCTCTGTAGCGCTGAAGCAGCACCAGTGTATTCTTACGTGATTTCCTGCCGTGTTAGAGCTTTAATTAGCTGTGCACGTTGCAGAGGCAACCAGGAAGCCCGCAAGCGCTTTTGTACTGGGGGAATCAAACACTGACAGTCGCTTGCAAAATGATATGGTAAAGTTGTGTCCGTTCATCAAATCTTCATGTATTTTGACAAAAGAGTTATATTCCTATATACTAACATGAGATTATGTAGAAACACCTTTGACTAGAGACAGTTACCACAGCGACAGTTACGTTTTCTGGAAAATTACCGAATAATATTTCTATCGCAGCGATCTCGCTGGAGCAGGGCAGACACAGGGCAGTAACTCTCCTCCTGTTCTCGTTGGCAGGCTGCGCTACTGACATCATGACCAGTGACCACAGTCCTGTCTTTGCCACCTTTGAAGTGGGAGTCACCTCACAGTTTGTTTCAAAGAACGGTTAGTGAGGCTGGCTGCACGTGTGCTGTCTTCATCTTTGGATACAAAATGCAGTGCTTTGTATATGTTGAAAGAAAAAGCTGATTCTTAAAGAGACCACTCAGAAATGTCCTCTATATCTCCTACTGAAAACGGCATTATTTTCCCTTCCTCTTTCCTAGACTCCAAGTACACGGATTCCCAAGGGGAGATAGAGTTCCTGCACTGCTACGCTACTCTGAAGACCAAGTCCCAGACCAAGTTCTACATCGAGTTTCACTCTAGCTGCTTAGAAAGTATGGGTTTGCCCATCTTCATTCTTTCTGTCAAAGTTTTCTGCTTGTTTGGATTGTCCCCCTTTCTCTTGCTTTGATCCAAATAAATACCTGTGTGGATTGCTTGTTCTAGTGCAAAAAAGGGATGTCCTACAGATTTGTTATAGTTTCCAAGTCATCCAATACTGTCAGCAGTACAATCCAAAACCCACAGCCATTTAGTCGTAACCCATGCTTAGACACGTAGCCTTCCACCATTTCTTGGTTTGGCAATCTGATCGTCTCTTCCTTGAAGAGAAACACGTGTTGTTCTTGCTTATCACACAAAATCTCTACTTAGCAAACACATGATTGTTTACATTTCTAATCGGGCCTGCTACAAATGATCAGGTGCTTTCAAAATAACTCATCGGCGTTATGCTAATAGAAATAATTTAATTACCCTGGTTTAAAAAAAGACTAAGTCAGGGGATGAACTTGAAGTGAAAGGAAAGATAGTGATTTGACTCTGTAAACGGGACCGTGTACCCACCAGTGCTGCAGATTTTACTCCCTGTCCCTGTGCTGCAGGGCTGAGGCTCAGCTGTTTATGTAATGCGAGCCTACGTGCCCTTGCTGCGGGTTTTTTTAAGCGGTTCCCCATCACAGGACTGCTCCTGTAAGTGGGACAGCATGCCTTCGGTGTATGCTTCATCACATTATCGCATGTCAGAGCGCTGTGTCAAAGACAGTTCCATAAAAGATTATTTTTTGGCTGTATCAAAATTTGCATAAATTTCTATGGAAACAGTGTATTACAAATCTTAAATTAGAATTTCAAAAGTGTGCTATCTTGAGTGGCGTAGGAAGAGCTGTCATGTTCCTATCCTCCAGTCCATGTATGCACTGAGCTTTTCAGTGCCAAGTTTAACTGTAAAATAAAACCATTTAACAATGCTCCAGTAAAATCACTTGTAAAATTACTGTGTAAACATTCACCCAAAGCTCAGACTTGAAGCTTCTCAATACTTTTAAAACTTGTGTCCAAGGGGGAAAATAATTGTAGACCTTTTGGAGATCTAGCATCTGAAAAGGATTTGTAGCCAAGTTCTTGCTGTCTTTCTTCTGGTGAACTCTTTTCTCATCCCTTTGCAGGTTTTGTAAAGAGCCAGGAAGGAGAAAATGAGGATGGGAATGAAGGGGAGCTTGTGGTAAAGTTCGCTGATGCGCTTCCAAAGGTAAACTGGGACTATGTTTCCATGTGGTATGGAAAGAGAAGCCTTCCACTCGCATCCCATAAACAACATTAAGTGTTTCACTTCTACAAATGTTGTTTTCAGGAACATGGTTGTGATCTTGTTTACACTCAAAAGAGATTGTAAGAATGCAGGATGGGCTTCAGCTAAACAGAATACGTTGCAAGCAGGAAAGGCCTTCCTTGCCAGTGTGCTTTCATCTGTATTGGGAATTTCGCTGTCATGACTGTGTCACTCAGGAGCGTGACTTTTTCCTCCTTTATAGTGACCACAACTATGCTGACAAGTCTTTTAAGCAGGCCCATTTTTTAGTTTTAGATGGAAGACTAAACATCTTAAAGAGTAACTCTGCCCTAGAGTTTCTCTGCCCTGTCTGACAAAGGTTTTTCTTGCTATTTTTTAGAAGAGTTGACTATTTTTTACCTGTGTTAAAAAGACCATCAATGGCCAGAAGCGCTGTTCTGTGCGTCAGTGTCTGAGACAAGTCCTGTCCTCTAGATCAGATCTGTTCTCCATTTCCTGGCACGGTGGGAGCTGGAAGAACTATCAGAGCTCCTGGATTTGGAGCAAACAGGCATGTCAGTACCCTTCTGAATAGCCCAGAAGAAGTGCTGACTGTGGAAAGAGTGCCTTACACTGCGAGACTGGGGGAAGACTCCACAATAAGTGATTGTAACAACAGCCAAACAGATTTTTGGGAACAGACTGTAATCAGAGTCCAGATCGCTTCCTGCCAGCGATTTTCAGTCCCGCACTGCAGGAGGAAACTGCAGCTCATCCCATGAGTGTTTGATTTGTAGCATTCCGTCTGCTGTGCTGGGAGCGAGAAGGGGGGGACTCTAAAAGTGTGTGGCCTTCTACTGCAGAACTCCAGACATCATCAGAGGCTGATCCTGGGGGTGACATGAGACCCTCAGGGGTCTGTCCAGCCCAGTTTTGCTCATTTGGGACTGAGGCACGGGGAGAACTGTGTTTGTGTACACCACCTATTGTATTGACCCACATTAACTCATCTTTGCAGCTGACTCCAATTATTTCAGACCCAGAATACCTACTGGACCAACACATCCTCATCAGCATTAAGTCATCAGACAGTGATGAATCTTATGGTAAGTGCTCAGCCTTAAAGTTCTGGATGAGTCAAAATCTACTTAGATTTTTCCAAACCGCTGAAAGAGTGGGAGAGAACAGCAGTAACTTATAGACTGAACATCTATGATGCTCTGACTTCTGATTTAGAACTGAATACATACAAAAATACATTGTGGGCAATATTTCGTGATGTAATGGTGATTAAAGGAATATGAACTAGAAGCAGCAATCTGTGTAAGCTTTACCAGCCCTAAAAGAGCAGCGACTTAAAAAGAAAGTACTTTACAGGAATTAAATCAGGAGTCAGTTTGTTTAAATGGGTTTATTCAGAACATACAAGCCCTGTTTCACTTGCACTTACTTGATGCATTTCTCCTGGCTACAGAAAAGTCACTGTCAGTGCTGCTTGCTCCCAAATTCTAACCAGCCAGAGACTGGAATCCTTGTCCGCAGAGGGCTCTTTGCCAAAATCCCATTAACTGAAATGGCAGTCACAGGCTCATGTTTTCCTTACCAGTAATGGAAGCTCAGAACCCCGTAGTCACCTGCGGTTGTCTCCAATGCCCAAATCCTTCACGTATGTGAAGAAGTGAAATGAATGCCCCTGACTTCTCAAGAGGTATTACACTCCTTACTGTGATCCAAAACAGATCCTCTCCAGTAATCTCAGCCCTGTCAGCACAGTGATAGTAGAAGACTGACAGGAGAAAAAGATTTCAATGCTTTTTTTCTCAGTCCCAGGCTCGTTGTCTCCTTTTTGTGCTCTAGGGGAAGGCTGCATTGCCCTGCGAATAGAAGCAACAGAATCCTTAGTTCCTATCCATACTGTGCTGACACACCATGGTGAGAAAACAGGGGTCTTCCAAGGTGAAATCAAGTTACAAACTTCACAAGGAAAACAGAGAGAGAAACTGTATGGTAAGGAACCATATGTAAGGAACTGGATGGTAAGGAGATCATCTCTGCAATGCTCACTCTAGAGAATATCATTCTCAAACGATTTCTCATAACTGTCAAGGAACTGAAAATTATCCTTGCAGTACTTTTAGTCCCAAAGAGGCAAGGGCTTTTGATGCTGACTGCAAGGAGCTGTGAGTATCGTTAGCTCTCAGGAGTGTACCTGTACTCTTTCAGAAAGACACAGCAATTCCATTTGGGTTTTTCTTTTTCATCACTCCAGTAAATTCGGCAGACTGAGAGAGCCCCCTGTCTGTCACTGATTCTGATTTTATTGAATGGGGGTGATACCTTATCTCCGCTTGCAGTAGCTATATGACAAGGTGCCGAAGCTCTCCCTGCTCCAGTCAGGCTGGGAGCCATCTGCAAAGAGCACGTGAGGCTCTCAAGGAGCAGATCCTCAGCTAAAAGACCACAAACATTGCTTATTTTCACCTTGCTGCCTGTTGTTCTCTTTCAGAGCAGAAAAGCAGCCTCGTGACATTTACTATTTTTTTCAGTGATGCAATGACCTGTATCTGACTGTTTGGGGGATCGTGACCTTTGTAGTTCAAGATACGCATTTTTTCCTATGCCAACAAATCATGACATGTATTAGTGGGCCGCTGAAAACATAATACCAACAACTGTTTAAAATTGTCTCACTTTCATTCTGATAGACAGAGATGCCTTAATACAAGCAGTAACACAGAAAACTTAGGGACTCAGACTCTGAAGCTGCTAAAACACTCTTTTATGCCTTTTCTTTTGTTCAGATTTTGTCAAGATTGAACGCGATGAAATCACTGGGCAGAAACCAAAGATCAGCAACTTAGAGCCTAGCAAAGACTGGGATCAGACTAACAGGTAAAGGGCAAGCGGGTAAGTTAGTTACAAAAAACTATTTGGCTCAGTAAACGCAAAGGTGGGCTTGCTGTGGGAGCAGTGTTACTGGGCATGGCGAGCGCTGGGAAGCTGCCTTTGTGGCCCTCTGTCAGGGCCGGTCAACGCTTCTGACCCAAAGCCTCAAAAGCTGAGAATGCATTAGTCAGTCTGGGTCCCTGCACCCCACTTACATTTCCCTTTTATTTCCAACAGAAAGTCAAAATCCACTCATCTGATGGCCAGAGAGGCAGCGGCCATTGCTCGCTATTGGGGGAGTGCTTCCTCTTCTCCAGACAACCCGGGAAAGGAGGATATGTTACGGTAACCCTGGTGCCTCACCTCTGCCGGCTTGGGGTGGGAAGCTGTGTTCAAAATGCCTGTCTTTTCCTTGCCACGAGTCACCGGACGCGGCTGGGTAAGGCCGTCCTTTCACTCCCGTTTCACAGGTGCACTTCTTTGCAGGCAGCTTCCTGCCTTCTGCATGGGTACACCTCAGCGGGCCAAATGTCTCTTCTCTTGTTCCAGCAGCACATCGCTGTGCTGCGCAATGCTGCCCAGCGCTGCCGTTCGCCTCCAGCTTGGAGCTGTCCTGAACTGCCGGGCCCAGAAACCTGTAAAAGCCCCTGTACGTGGCTGCAGAAGCCGAGTGCTCTCTGCAGCCTGGAAATGGAAGTGTCTGCCACAGCCAGAGGAACTGTTTGGGGCTGGGGGAGGTGGCCTTGACCCAGCTGGTTCCTCTCTGGTGACCCAAGGGAGGGACGTGCTAGCAGGACTCCCACTTACTCTCTGATTCTGAAGCAACAGTGACAAAAAATAAAAAAGAAAGTAGGTGGTATGGAATCTAAACCGTCAGTGGGCACCAGCTCCTTTGTAGCTGGCAGGGAGACCAAAAAAAAAGTATTTGTGCATGTATTTTCCTAACAATATTTCTTCTCTTCAGCAGCTCTGCTCCCACAGACATCAGCAACCCCAGCTACCTGGGGGTGGCTGCTTTTTCTCAGCAACCCTCTGCAACCAGCCAGCTTAAGCAGATACCTTCACCAGACCAGCCACCTGCTCTCTGGATCTACGAGCAGCAGCCCAAAGAGACTACCTCCGTGATGGGACAGAGTCAGTCGGCCTCCACATCACCCTCCTTGTCGCCTCTGTCTCCAAAAACTTCCCTCCAGCCTACAGTAAACAGAAGCATTTGTAGTCGGAGTCAAGAGTACCTGTGAGTCTTTGAGTTTTGCACGGGGGCCAGCCCCCTCTCTCCTGCCATTCTGCACAGTCACTATTTCATTCTCTGTACAGAGAGCTCGAGGTGCAGCGTATTCTTTCCATCCTTTATCTCTAGATTTAGAAAAAGATAAGTCAAGGTCACAAGTGCAGACATCGCATACTCAAAGAAAACTAGTGCAGTAGTTCCTCAGGCTTCTGTGAAAGGAAAGCCAAAAATATTATGTATACATTTAAGTCTCTACCCAGAGAAGAGAAGGAGAAGACTACAGAGTTGACTGTGGTAATAAAGAAGACAGGGGAAGAGTGTGGCATAGATCTTTCCACTGGATGGGAAGGAGAGCTCCTTCACGTCATGTGTGAAGTACTTTAACCGAATTTCTGCTTACACTACTATACAAATGTCCAGCTTGCTAGAGAAGTTAGCATCCGTGTGATGGATCTGTCACGAGTCTCGATGCAGAATTTCCATCGAGCAATTGAAAATATCCTGTCCCTACCCAGCTTAGTAAAGTGATGAGGCTACTCCAACCTAGCAATCAGTGTCCTCGTTCTAGACCTCTTTTTCACTGCGACTGCTGCTTTCTGAGTCTGGGGCAGAGTTCACTGGTGTAAATGTATGTGGCACGATAAGCCAGAACTTGCAGATGTCAGAGCTGCAAGCACTGCCTCGATCTGTCATGTACCTGACAACGCTTCATCGTGCTCTCAGCTCTTTGCTCCTGCGTGTAATGACTTTCAGAAAATAACTAACACAACTCATTTGAAGACACCCAAAGAACATGTGCCACTCACCCCTATTCCATTCTGCTCAGTGATATTGTGGCTGATCTTTTAAGTATGGTGGCGGTTCTCCAGATGAAAGCCTTGCCAAATCAGGTCGAGTCATACAGAAACCACGAAACCTCCCTTGTCCCATGGCACAGCTGTGCTGTCATTCCAGTCTGAGCCTCAATACAAAGGGCTCAGCTGTGAACACACAACGATTGTCTCACCCCACAGTGTATAGATATTACTTACACGTTGTGCATTTGGGTGCATTACGGAGGTTATCCCTTCCCTANNAATACCATGTGGCATTGGTAGCAAGAGGACTGACCTAGTTGTAAAATGCTACAGAGTGATGTGAGCTCTTATGTTCACCGTCCGGACAGCCACTTCAACCCTCTCTGCCAGATCTGAGGATTCTTATTAATATTTAAATTCGGATTTGTACATGTCGCAGAGCCATCAAAGCACTTGGCGCTGTTTGGCTCATTAACTTATCTCTGTTTAAAGAGAAGCCAAGTATCACTCTGACAAGACTGCAGTCCAGCAGGGAGTTTATACAGTTCCATGCATATCTGCTCTCAGCTGTCATGTTAATAGTGATTAAACAATGTAAAAACAAGACACAATTCTGTTATCTCCCCCGAGTTTAATTGTTATCCTGTTACCCTTTTGCACAGTCAGTTTAATTTTATCATGCTCATTTCCTATTCATTTTCTCTTTAAATCAGTTAGTGTCTCTTGCCTGCTCCTTACAAGTCTCTTTTTTACACTGCTTTGGTGACTGTAGGCCACCTGAACCGGGGAAAACCACAGCGGAGCCTTTGCTTCAGGAGGAGGGACAGCAAAAGCCAGAGATGTTTGAGAACCCACTGTATGGCTCTATGGGTTCTAAGGGCAAGGTGGCATCAAAGAAAGAACAGGACTACTCCAAGGCCCCGCGAAAAGAGCAGCCGCCACTGCCTGACCAGAGCTTTCATCTCACTAAGATGCAGGAGCTCGAGAGCAGCAAGACCTCTGGCAAACAACCATCACCACCTTTCCTGGTCCCCACACAGCGATTTCGGTCCTATACCTGCTCTGGTCAATCTGAAGAAAAGAATACAGGTGAAAAGACTCAAGGCAAACCGAAGATGACAGCACCATCGGAAAACTCAGCACCGCTCAAAAAACTAGTCAAGCCATCGAGGTCTGAAGTCAGCCCAAGCATCCAGGGGCAGCAGAACAAGCCACCGCTTCCCTCAAAGAGCCGGGCAGTGCTGGACATGCAGAACTCCAAGGGCCGAGACTACCGGGACAGTTCAGAGCTGCCGCACGCCGGGAAGCACCGGACAGAAGAGGGCCCGCTCGGCAGGACGACGACACCGGTGTGTTACTTGTGGGAATAAGGCAGGGTGGAAGTTTTGTTCGACTGTGGTGTCACAGCAGAATACGACGACTGCAGTACTGGCTTAATTGCTGCGCCCTCGCTCTGTATTTCCTAACGAAGCTCAGAGCGCTGTCCCACAAACCTGCAGGTTTTGCAGGGCAGGGGATGCAAGGGAGCATCTTAAAGCCATATTGCTGCGGAAGATGCCATACTGGGAAACCATGGCTTTAGTTTTGCATGAAGTTTTAACATCTGGACTGTTTAAGCTTGATGGCCAGAAGAGGAATGCAAATAGTCAGCTACTTTGTTACTGCTCGTTTGGCGCACGCTGCCTTGTTTCTGAGAATGTCCAGACTTGGCCTGACAGCACAAATCTACAGCATTGGCTAATAGATTTGCTGTGCTGTAATTAATAGAGAGATGATTAAAAGTTGTTATTTATGGGGAACACTTAGCAACTTGGAACAGTGGTGTCCAAAAACGCTACTGAACCTTCCACAGAAATAATCACACATCTGCTTTTCTGGGCTGGTGGCTCTTTTGTTGTGGGGATCTTTTTTTTTTTTTTCCTGAAACATCATGAGCTGGATGAGAAAGGAGTAGGGGAGGTCTTAGTAAATAGGTTTGGGAGAAAAAGAGAGCCCGCTTGAGCAGGCTGTAGGATTTTTCTTCCTTCTCCATCAAAACTTTTAGAATTGACAATAGACGAGCTGATGTCTTCTCTTGTCTCCCCAGTGAAAATGGTACGGCAGAAGATGGCACCCTAGGAGGAATCCTGATGGGAAGAGAGATGGAGATTACTGCTTTGTTCACTGATGTCCTCCGGTCTGGTTCTAAAAAGACTGGGGATTTTTATTTTTGAGGGAGTATCCCCCTCTATGATTATGAAAGTGTTCCAGCTGAGAAGTTGATCCTACGTGGCTCAGACCAAGTGGAGCCAGGACCACAATACCAAATGCAAGTCAGCCTTTCGTAGTGTCATTTTGGTACTTCTGTTAAGAGGCAGGTGGTTAAATACATGCATTAGTAAATGTTTTGAAAAGGAGGAAGGTACGGTATAAGGACTAGGAGATGGAAGGGGTGTATTTAAAGAACCCCCTTTCTACAAAAGCAAAATTTTTATTTTGTGTTACAGAATTCCTATTAAAGAATGATGTGTAAAAGAAAGCGTTTTGAAAGCGGTACAGCTCCAAAAGCATGTCCTATCTGTGGAGCAAGGAGCTAGGGGAGGGTGGGAAAGGAGGTTGAATAGCAGATACTGATGAATGTCACACACTGTCAACGGAGCCAGCTTTGCCTCTAGTGTGAGCTCCCAGGCTGCACACACGTGTTATTCATGCAGCGTGTGAGGGCTGGCCCTTGGCACTGTGGCTCTTTTTGTTTTTTTCCTGGCAGGTAGTGCTTTTGTAACCCTCACAAACAAAGGGAAATGTCAGAACTACGTGCAGAAATGGGAGAACAGGCATGGTCCGTAGCCAGCCTAGGAGTATAGCTGCCTGAAGGGATGGGCAGCAGTCATTCCGGCCTGGCTTGCAGCAAGCACTCTGCTTTTGAAGGACACTGGCCGGCTGGTTTTGTAGCATTCTTAATAGATTGATGCTGACCTTACTGTACACTTTTGTTCATTGACTGAGAATGAATAATGTTAACATACTTGTAATTTCTGTTATATTCATGTTAAGTATTAACGCTGTGGTTACACTTAGGCTATGCCTGTTTGTGACTTAATTTTTACTATTGTTTCCATGTTGTTTACTTAAAAATAATAAAATAGTCACCTTTCTGATCATTCTTTTCTGAAAATTCAGAACTGCCTGCCACATGATTCAGCTTTAGTTGGGTGTTGCACCAGCTTGCTCAGTGACAGTAGTCCCTGCCCAGATGAAATACCAAAGGCACCAAGGAGTGCAGGGAAGACACAACAACGCTGCTGCGATATTGTGATGGAGGACACACTTGTCTGTGTGCAGAGGCCCTTCGTGGATACAACTGGTTTAAAAATTCTAGCACCTGTTAGCAGGTACAGTTACTAACTGTATGAGTACAGAAAATGCACAGTAATTTTACTGGAGCAGAAGAGGCCAAGCACAGGCTTGTGAGAATGGGTGGAAGAGGACAATCTGTAAGGTAGAAATCTTTCAAAAAGAGAGGTTTTTCTGCCGTGCAAGTTGGAGTTTCAAGGCATCATTACTGAAACACCTGGCTCTCTAACCTAGAAGTCAGCAAGGCAGGCCATGAGCTTACATTCTTCTTGCTTTATTCAACGGAACCCTCTCTGCGTAATCCCCAAAATTCGATAGCTGTGGTATTTCCCTGGGCCTGGGGAGCATTTCACTTCTCTCTTCCAGATTGCAAAAACTCATACAGCCACAGAGTAAAATCTTCCTGGAGCAGGTGAGCTTTCTGCCCAATATGGACAGTTGGATCAGTTCCTACCAATTCTGTGGTGTGTTCTTGTATGCTCGGAGACAGAAACGTGACAGGATTTCTACAAAAAGTTTTTAACTTCTCAGCAATGAGACAGGCTCACATTTTCTGTGTTTATCCACTGACTTCCTAAGCTGTATAAAAGAAAGTATATTCCCCAAAGTTTGCAAAATAAAAGCTTGATATAAAGCAAGGATATCTTCTTGCAAGAATATTCTCGTAATTGGGAATACTGCTTAAATTCAGCACCGATTTGCAAATGAGCGGAGTTTGAGAACAGTGGACTTACTAAGGCATAATATAACATCCAGGTACTTGATCTGGCCTGTCCTTTAGAAAGGCGTACTGCTCGGGGAGAAGAGCAGCTCTCTGCCAAGTTTCCGGCAGAAAAAAATGCATTACTATTCCTGTGCTAAAAATGCATTACTTACCCAGCTTGGGAACTGGGTAAGAATTATCACTTGTGGCTCCAAGGAGAATCTGAGTTATTCTCTATGACAGGAATGATGGCAAACGCCACCACCCTTTTTGCAAGTGGAAGACGTTCAAAAGAAGGCTCCGTAAAGAGCTTTCTGAAGCCTCTGCAGAAGAGAGAGTTCTCAGGTGAGCAGCTTAGACATAGACTGGTAGAGACGGGCCGGTGCAAAAAGAGTAGTGGGACGCTGCACAATACTTGTCCTTATGGTAAGAGCTGTACCTTCGGCCAGTAGAGTTGGTAACGCCCACCACAGCTGGTGTTACCAGATGGGTACTTGCCAGATGTGAATATTAGAAAACTGAAGTTAACAAAGAAGTCTTGTGCTTATGTTTCGTTTTCACTTTCTGTCATAAAGCCTTTATGATGATCTCTACGGGCTTTACTGCCTGCATTCTGAATTAGATGAAACCGGTTCTGAACACAAGCTGCTGCTTTCTCTTACATCCCTGGGCCTATGGCTCTCTTGCCAAACCAGTCACATTTTTCTGCAGTCTCTTACTGTCCAAGTTAGTACAGGCAGTACAAGCAGAAGACCTGAAGTGAAGGGTATGAATTGTCCAAAACTCTACTGATTTCCCCCAGATGTAGCACCGATCTGTAACCTTCCCACATCCTTTAAGTTCTTAAAATAGCTGCAGTCTTAGTGTACTTATTTCCATGGAGACCCAGCTGTCAAAACTGCTTTACGCTCCCAGCTGCAGGATGTAATGTTGTAGAACACAGTAACATTTTAAAACCCCGTTTCCTGCCTGCACCTGATGCATCTAACGCAAGCTCACTTCTCCTCTCAACTGCAAAACTATTGCAGGACGCTGTTAAAGCTCTCCCTAAAACGTTGTAGTGGGCTACATGTTTCCTTCCTGGCAAAGGTGTAGGATCTTACAGAAAATGGCTCAAGGAGGAGGGAAAATAGAAGGAAAACAAACAAAACGAAGATGAGTTAGTCACTCCAAAATAGCGAGGGGATAATTTTGACATTCTTAGAAATTATGTTGCTTATACCTCTAGTCTGCTAGGGCCAAGCACTATGTTTTCATGCAGCTTAAAACTAATAATATAGTCATTATCCTTCCATCTGTTTTTAAAATGAAAGTTTTTATGAAATCGTTACCACATTTTTCTGTTGTCTTTGTGATAGCACAATTAATTTAGTCTGTATTGTGATTGAAGGGACGTGTTGTCCAAACATTAAGTGATCCCCCCCAACAAAGCTCCTAATTTTTATAACCTTTTCAAGGCTCAGATATTTGTGTATGACTGCATTGTGAGTGTCAGGACTAGCTAACTGACCAAGGTGACCCAGGGTAATTCCCAGCGATCTCCGAAACAACGGCCCCAGATGGCAACAGTTTGGTTGGAAATGCACAATATCCAAATACATATTTATTTCCCTAAGCTCTGCCTGAGAGAAATCTGCAGTTTCCCCCCTAGGACATTAGCCAAAGAGACTCCATGCCTACCCTGATTTGTTGCATCCTTGATGATAGCATAAATCAGCGATGCAGCAGGTGGACTGCACATTAGGATAGTTTAGGTGATGGTGAAGGCTTCTTTTGATCTGCAGTAACAATTGACAGTTTGGTGCCATAAGATGTGTCAGCTGCATCTGCAGGATGCTTCTTTTGCTGAGGCTGAAGGATTTGATGAAGGAGTCAATGACTTTCCCTATTTTCTGGACACAGCTGAAGCAAGAGGCAAGTAGAGCTGGAACTGTCTCACGCAGCTGCTCACATCTGCCACCCACGAGGTGCTGCGGTCACCAGTGCGTTCCTGCAAGCACTGGTGGAGGGGCTCCTTCTGCAAGTGCTACAGAATCCAAATCGTCATTTCAACGTGGCAGGTTTCCCTCATGTAGAAAAGGTGTTAGCTGTAGAGGTACAAGATGTTCTTTCTATAAATATAAGCAAACATCAGGTTTACATTCACATGAATAGGAAAAAAGATCTCCTTTCTAATCCCACAGTGTGCACGCGATGTTGTTCCAAATGTGGCTCTTAATAAGAAGTATTTTAGGATTGCATTTGTGTTACAGCTTCTGAAGTCTCTCGAATTCTTTCACAGTTGAATCCGAGGTTGACAGAAGAGAGATTTCTTTTTGCCTACTGTAATTTGCTATATTTTTTCTCATGCATAATGAGATAATACTTTATCTCATTATGCATCACCAAATTTCCCTGAACTTCTGTTCTCAGTTCATTACCATTATCCTGTTTTGTTAATTTTATTTACAGATCATCTCTGTACTAGCTCCTAAGTCAGCTAAACAAAAGGTACGTTAGACACGCAGAGATAAATTCAGTTCTGCAGAACCATCTGTTGGTTCACAAAGTCATATGTATGAATCCAGTCTTCACTGCAGCCATGGTTTATTTTTGTGACAATTCTTCTTTATTTGATTTCAGCTTCTAGAGGTGAATACAAGTTTTCCCCAAAAAGACTCAGTTGCCACAAACATGTGGAAGGGCTTCAGCACATCCTTTTAGATCAAAAACAACTGATGTGCTTCTGTAGCGTTCAGAGAACGGTAATCAGAACTGTATTCTCAAAAACCCAGTATTGCAGGAGACATCACGGAGACTAGCCATGAGCATTTGCTGAGATTTGGGGTTGGACTCGACGACCTCCAGAGGCCCTTCCAGCCTCAACTATGCTCGGCTTCTGTGGTTCTATTTAAATGAAACATTCTGTGCCAGGCATGGCAATCTGCTACACATTACAGTTATTATTAACACTTTATTGCATTTTTTTCCAAGGTCTGGACTAGATTATGTACAGAATAAATTAGTCTCTCATCTCATAAAGCATTAAATTATATCATAACTAATAGAGATAAATATGGCAAACAACAGGCTAGTAAATGTTGGGCTCAGGAAGGAACGAATGAATGGGAATGGATGAAGGAGATGGGGTCCAGTAACAAGCAGAAAGGTTGCAGAAAAGCCAGTAGAGACTTCGTGGAATGAGAGAGTCCAGCAGAAGAGAGGTGGGTAAAAGCTGTCTCCAACAGAAACAGGTCAACCCACAGAAAGGAAGAAGGAAAGACAGCAAATAAATTGGAAAAGAAACAAGAGACCTTTGCAACAGAAAGGATGAAGAGTTAGCACGGAAATTATGTCTGCTGCATACTTTACAGCAATTTGCATCTTCACAGTTACAGCTTATAAGCACAAAGAAAACGACCAGATGTGGGAAATGTTCCCTCTTTTCGAATGTAAACTCGAAGATCCAAAACAAAGCCTAATTTGAAAATGGAGCTTTGAATTTAACTGAGCCTTTGGGAAGGACACTGGTGATCAGCATCTTCCCAGAAAACGAACATTTCTGGTTCTAAGTCCGAAAGCAGTAAAGGAAATAACTGGATCCAAGCACCGAGATTCAGCCTGACCTCGCAGTGGGTCTAAAGGGAAACATCACATCAGAAACTCTTCCACTCACCCTTGAGCAAGGATCCATTTCACCACCTGAGCATCAATTGCAACACAGCACAGAATCTCAGAAAAATTAGGCTGGAAGGGACCTGTGCAATCCATTCACTATACCAGCAAAGGGTAAACTACAAAATTCTTCAGAGAGGAATGTTTCTAACTGGCCTTACATATCTCCAGCATGGGAGTTTCTCATCTTCCTCACGCAGTCCATTTCAGAGCTTCACTAGCCTTACCAGCCCTTCCACATCTCTACTGGGTATTTTTTGGTGGACTTTAAGCCCTTTTAGTCTAGTCTGGTCCCCCATGAACAAGCAGATCAGGTTGTTGTCTTAATTTTCTGACACACCGTGTTTACGTACTGCTCTTGTGCTTCCCATCAGCCTTCTCCTCTTTCGAGTAAACAATCCCAATTGCCCAAATCTTTCCTCTGGGTCAATTCTTCTGCGCGTACTGGTCATTCCTGCTAGGCTACTTCAACACTCTCGATTTGTCTTGAAATGTGCTGGCTAAAGCTGGACACGTCTCCACCAGAAGGCTTTGATGCCGTGAAAAGCCGGAATTGAAGACTCAATAGTCGGCAGACTATTAAGCAGGTATTCTTTATTGCAGCGCCGGGCACACGGGGGATCTCTCCTCCAAACGTGTGCACCGAAGAGACACAGTTACT
>Ga0065711_1005249_pt1 | contig 43681 bp, 15 predicted proteins | sample Hoacrofraction12_FD_59098 | JGI IMG/M metagenome (GOLD analysis project Ga0065711, IMG submission 59098) | Hoatzin crop microbial communities from Cojedes, Venezuela - Epithelial fraction 12 v2 (version 2) | ecosystem: Host-associated > Birds > Digestive system > Esophagus > Crop | place... | reverse complement strand
TACCATATATTAATGAATTCTCGGAAAAGCCATTACTATGATAAACATTTCTTGGAAATGTAATGAATATGTATGTTAACATAGCATAAATACCTAGTAACTCTGTCTCTTCGGTGCACACGTTTGGAGGAGAGATCCCCCGTGTGCCCGGCGCCGCAATAAAGAATACCTGCTTAATAGTCTGCCGACTATTGAGTCTTCAGTTCCGGCTTTTCACGGCATCATGGGCCTGTGATAGTGCAGAATACATAAAGTTGCATTGTTCTATACACTCTTAACAGTAAATCAGCCTATATCCTATCAAAGATAACTCCAGCTTCAATAAAGATTAGACTCAACAACTTGATTCGTTGGGTTTCTGAGAAAACTAATGTACAGTTCTTCCAATCACCTTATTATCATGCTTACCTCTACGACATACTAACAAATCAGAAATAAAAATATGCGTTTTGAATTAGCCAATGTCCTCCTCTTCCATTTTGGTGCCAGACAAGCAAAAAAAGCGCGTAGATTTTACTTCTTAGTAAGAGGACAAGGGCTAGCTGATTACAATGCATCTTTATTGTAAAAAGGTCATTACTACTCCATTTCCTGCAACTAAGCTCCTGTGTTTACTTTCCAGTGAATACATTGCTAAAAAACATTTCAGGTCTTGACAGCGTGCTTTTCTCCTGACATCCTGCAGACTTCCTCCAGAAGCCTTTCTAACTACAGAGTTTAAAATAATTCACACTCTGAAGCTTTTCGTTTCCTTCCAGACTTTTCAATAAACTGCTCAATAAACTTGCTTTTCTCTTTTTTTATTTACACATGGTGACAACTGATATTGTCCAGCTTTATATTGTGTTTTCTGGCAGTGCACTGCATGACAGCATTACCAACATTTTTGCATCTGCTACCTCAGCACCTCTTAAGAATCATACAAACATTCATATAAGATTTTCCTTATAGTAAATTTGATAAAAAACAGATTCCTTTTACAACACCTACACTTCTGTATGCAATGTTTAAATAGGAATATTTTTAAAAACAAATGGTTCACATCATGTTATTCTGACAGTTGAGTACATTGAAAAGGTAAGCTTTTATCTAAATTTAGCAGACTGAATCAACATGCTTTACTAGCTGTTCATTTCTACATTAACATGTTTGCAAAAAAGCTACCCACAAATTCAGTTATCAATGCAAAACCTGCTTTTCTGAGCACCTGTTGGTGATCCAAGTATCAAATTAGCAAGATGGTCATAGATTTGGCTTACTGTTACTGTTGCCAACAATTTTGTAACTACATTTTAAAAGGGCAATTACTCCACAGCTGTTGATTGATACTAAACTAACATGATCTTTGTGCAGTTTAAATACTTCAGCTCTTGCATCTGTTTCCAACTGAATTATTAATGGGAATTGTCTAGCACAGTTATCTTTTCATTTGTTTCAGTACAACTACGGAGGCAAATGCATACAAGGTCTATCTCTTTTTAACTTCTACTTTTTAATTTTCATGATTCATCTTTTAAATTGTATGCTTCTAAATTGTTTTACTTCAGATATGGAGAATGCAGAGACTTAAAAAAAAGACCTTCTTGCTTGTGTCTGATACTTGCCTTCCTTCTCCAACATGTATTTTCTTCATATCTGACAGTTTCTCAAAGTTCAGAAACAGGTTACTAGTAAAAGACGCCTCTTCAGATAACAGATCCTGTAAAGTCCAGCAGAGTTCTGTTCCAATGCATACCACTGAGCTACCCACCAGGACTGACTGGACAGAACATAGCTAGCTTTAATTCAACTACTAACACAGAATTTCATGTTAGAGAATTAGTTCTGGTTAGAACAGACGGCTAGAATAACAGGGGAGCAACCAAATGCTCCCTATCTACTACTTTCAGTAAAGGTATTTTGTGTTTTCCTTCCAAGTCCTCGTGGTTTAACCCCAGCTGGCAACTAAGCACCAGACAGCCACTTGCTCACTCCCCACATTTATCCATCATGGGATGGGGAAGAGAATGGGAAAAAGTAAAAACTTGTGGATTGAGATAAATATAGCTGAATAGGAAAGCAAAGGAAAAGATGACGATGATAGTAATAGTAATAATAATAATAATAATGCGAAATATACAAAGTACGTGATGCACAAATACAATTGCTCACCATCAGATGAACGATACCCATCCTGTCCCCAAGTAGCAATGGCTGCACCCTGGCCAGCTCCCCCAGCTTATATGCTGAGCATGATGTCATATGGTATGGAACATCCCTTTGGCCAGTTGGAGTCAGATGTCCCAGCTGTGTCCCCGTGCCGCTTTCCATGCACCTGGCAGCCCAGGCCAGCGTGAAAAGCTGAAAAAACCTTGACTGCCTAGCAACAACTAAAAACATCAGTATGTTATCAATATTATTTTCACCCCAAATCCAGAACACAGCACTACACCAGCTACCACAAAGAAAATTAACTCTGTCCCAGCTGAAACCAGAACAGAAGTCTGTATTTCCCGTCGTCAGAAAGGATATACGACTGGGTAGGCAGTGGCATAAACTAGGACGACTACTATAGTGGATTAGTATAACCATGGCTTACTGATTTGACTGATCATTTTCAGATGCCAATAATCATTATCTTACAGATACAGAAAGGATTACATAAATGGTAACATTGGTATTAAGTTCTAATAAAAAAAGCCATTTCAATCCCTGGCATTCTAAAAACATAACTTTAGCAGAAAAAATGTTTGAATGGATTGAGAAGTTGCTGCCACAGAAAATGGAGTGCTTCATGTAACAGTAGCTACTGAAGCAGAAACCCTTTAACAGTTCCTTTTAGTTTAGAATTTACTGAAATATATTAAATAGATGTGACGTGATGCATTTCATTGAGATTACTACTTTGGTGCCAAATGATTTTGCTTCTACTATATAATCTTAAAAATTATACATGTTTCAACACTACCAAAGCAGTAATTTCTATACTTCTCATTAAGGAATTTAATGAAATTAGCATGCTCAAAACTTTGATTAAATAATGGCAGTACAAGTAATTAAATATATTTTGATCTATTCACAAGCGACTCAAATGATTACTTAAATTTTTGGTAATCTTCCAACGTGTTACCTAATCAAGCCTGTAGGTACTACTAATTTATTCAAACAAATACCATTGTACTTTCCCCTCATCTAACTAAATATGTTAGTTAAGTTGTTCTTGTTATCCTAATCTTCAACAATGAAAACAGACGTGTCAATCTCTCTGTTAGTCAAGTAAAATCCCCATAATCTTGTGACTTTGACTCTTAATGCCTGGGTATGTTTAAAACCTCCAGAGTAGCCAAGTTAATTCCACTGTACAATAGTCATTGTTGTAAAATTTTACTTTTATTGCATTCCAATTCTCAGAACCAATTAGCACGCTTTATGACTCCATTTGGAACAGCTCCAAGTTTACAACCATACCACTAAACTTTATTATTATTTTATTTAAACAGTCTGACTTAGACCCTTGCTACTGTAAGGTGGTCTGCTATCAAGTTCTGGAAACATTGCATATATAAAACAGATGTCAACACTAGAGATTTTTAATCAGCTGCTCTTATTTTGTAACATTTACTCAAGCTCCTGAGTACTCGAACCATTTGGTGCCAGACAGATATTACGCCCTTCAAATCAGACAAGAGGGGCAAAGATGTCATGGGAATGAAAATAATAAAAGGTCACAGTCAAGTTTAAAACTGGAATAGCTACAAGACACTTCAGGTAATAGCTTGACAGTGTATATGTGGCATACAATACAGAGGTTTATAGTCCATGGAAATCCTGTAGGTTTGTCCTTGGCTTTCAAGCATACAGAAACTCAGAGATTTTGATAAGTGCCTTGATCTTGTAACTCGCAATCTGCTACTGTAGCAAAAACAAATAAATAATTTATATCCTTTTATCAAAGTCCAAGGAAGCAGTCAGAGGAGCAGATTAAATGTGCAGCAGAAGAACACTGCACCTCACCTACCCTTTTCCACAACCCAGCAGTGTTTTCTGTATTGTTTCTTCATAAAAAGGCTAAAGAGATGAGGGAAAGCAGGTCATTCAGAGGCTCAGACTTGTTGCCGTTTATTCAGAGGATAGTTCACCATAAATCCATTTGCAGCTCTGGTTTAGCCAAGAGCCAGAAGCCCAGTGGGGTGGGCATCCACCTTTGACAACTACCTGAACTCACAGAAAGCTTTCCCAACCACTTCACAAATCTCTCCTATATGCAGCTTCCTGAAAAGTTATATCTCTGTGCCACTGTAAAAACAACCTGGGGACTAAGCATTTCTGGTAAACAACTAACTTGCTATTCTTCTTTCTGTTTTGGGTTTTTCAGACCAGAAGAGCTCTCTGCTATAACTTCTGTTGCAACATTTCAGACCAATTTATAATAATTTCTCGAAAATGAAGTCTTAAGTTAGCCCTTTGGAAATTTAATAAAGAATTTTCTTGAGTTACGTCAACATGAAACATATGAAATATTACATCAAGAAGCTGAAACGAAACTTTTCTATTTTCTCCATATTTTTTATACCAACTGTACTTCTCAGTTTGCACTTTGAGAAGAAAAAAAACTGACATCCACAAAGGATCTGAAGATACTTCAATTGCACTCCTCTAACAGCAAAACTTTTACATGTCTACGGGAAATTAAGCTAGTTATTATTATGTAGCAAGATAGAAGTCTGGATAATGAACAAGAAAGGTACTAGAAGCCTGATTCTTGACCCATTGCTAAGGCAGTGATGATGAAAATGTGTAAGCAGGGGATTATATTGTCAGAATTATATATTTTATTTATAAACAAATTCATTGGTGTGCTATTTTCTGCTGATTGTCAGAAATGCTGTAAGATGGGGCTTGAGTTTTTTTTCTGTTGTTTGTTGGGGTTTTTTTCCCCAGAAGAGCGAGTTCTGACTTTACTCATGCAAAATCCTGAAAGAAGGTAAAAAACAATGGTTGGCAGGGCCATGCCATCCCACTTACCTAAAGTTCCCTCTTCTTCCTGCAGTCTCGTACTGTGAAGCAGCCAAAACTGGAAAGGACCCTACTACTAGAATAGTGGAGTATTTAATCTTCCAAAGAGAGAGACTGCTGTAGGCAGTATGTAAGCTTAACGAAATTCCCAACTCCCTGTAAGGGCCGTATGCTCTTTAAGGCACGATTCAGTCCCAGAGTTAGAAGAATTTAGCACAGTAGCTCCTGAATAAGAATCTACGCACTCTGACCACTGAACAAGAGTTGGGAAAAAGGTCAGTGCTGAAGAGAGCACAGGAAATTGCATCGCTTGAAACCGGCTCTATCCCTGTGGTCTCTTAAAAGCAAGTGCCAGGTGGTAAAGCGTTGGTTCCTTTCTCTGCAGAAGCAGCAAATTGTAGCTAAGGAGGAGATAAATGAACTCAAAATAGGCAAAGTTCACCAGCATAAAAGTCTGTGAAGTTCATAACTCCCATGTGGTTTTTCATATGATATTTGCACATTTTTATCTTCATGCTAAAATTCAAGAGCATGTAAATTTTGCTTCAGGTTACATTTTGAAAGACCTGCACAGTCTTATTGAATATGTTTCAAAGAACTAGCACAATATAGCTAAGCTTTTAAACAGATGATGATCTACAAAAGATAAAACTTTACTCTTCTTTTTAATCTATTTTCTGAAGTCAATAAATCTCACATGAATGCACTAGGTTTTTGCATGCTTGTTTCTCTGCCTCTCACTTCCTCCTAAAAAATCAATTCTAACTCAGAAATACATTTTTATCAAACCTGAATGACAAAGATTTTCAAGAGAATCACATATCTACTGCTGTTGTGAAAAAAGGTAGCCTGAAAGACTAGTGACATGACCTAAGAACCCTGCTGGAGGAAAAATCTTGATGTGTGAGTTCCCATGCTGTCAGACCAGAAAATTCTCATGGAAGAAATTTAATAAAATCAGAAACTGGATGAAAAGTTGAAAACTGAGACTAATTTACTGGAAGATACAGATACATTGGAATGCGTGTAATTTCTAGTTCTGGTAAAACTTTTTTTTCCTTATCTAAACTACTTTTTTTATACTGAAGACCTGATATTGACCATTCCCCTACAGGTATACTATTCAAGTTTCCTTCCTATTTATGTTTCACTTAACTAGATGACACAGTTATTTAAAAACTCTGAAAGTTGGAGTGGTACACTGAAGTTTCAAACGCATTAAAAATCCAGAAGTGCCGAGTTTCAGCATCCATGCAGGGACAGGAATGACTCTCACACATTGATACAATGCACAGCCGATTCCCCTTTATTGGTCTGCTTGCGTGGTTATATACATTTTTCATATCTGCACAAGCGATCACGCTTATTCGGATAGGCTACAGACATAAATCACGCGCTGTTCACGCACCCCATATTCCCTTATGGTTGGTAACTATGCATTAACGCCAATAGCAACAGACTGCCTCCACGTCCTTGAACACATCTTGTTTTTGCTAACCCACATCATGTTTATTCGTAGCTGCCCTTTACAGCGGCCTGTCCAGCTATGCTAACTGTTTTGCTTAAGCGGCCTAGTCATGCTAACTCTCATACAACACAGAAGATATGTATTTCTTAGAATTGTAATCATTAAAGTCTATGAAATGGGGTTTTTATTTTCTCAGTTATTTTGAATATTTTGTCTCTTCCCTAAGGAAACTGAAGTATCTCACAAAAATTTTAATTGCCTACAAATAATTGCACAGATTTCAAAAAGCACACTGTAGCAGAATATCAGCTTGATCGCTAGCTTTGTGGAATATGAAGAAAATATAAATAAAATTGTTATTTTAAACCAAGCGACTTTAAAGAAATTGACATATTATGCTTGCAATCTGGTGACAAACCAAAATTTTCAGTGAATGTAGGGTAAGCCTAAAGTCCTTGACAAGACAAATGTTTCTGCAAACCTGATCATATGTTTTTGCATGGAGATACGATTACTTAACTTAGCAATAAAATCTGAGCTATCCTGATTTAGTTTTGAGAGCTTCCTAGCCCCTGCCCCCAACACTTTAGCTCTATTGTTTAAAAAGACATCAAAACTATTGTTATTCAACAAAGCTATTCAAATTTAATACACCATCAGTCCAATTTCATAACGCAGTACATATTCAACCTTTTTTTTGATATATCATGTGTCCAGTCTATCTATTTCCGTTCCTAGAAATACAATGGCAGTATACTGCATGTTTTCTGCCAGGAAAATCAGAAAGCAGAAAAAGAAAAATTATCAGGTCAAGTATAATTTTTTGGTTGAAAAATATGTCATGTAAAATTGGCAAGACAGCAGTGGGGAAAGCTATGGGGATATTCAGGAAGTAGGCCAGCAAAGAAAAGTATGTGTACCTCGTATAGATGGTAAAAGGGTCAGGTAGCATATAAAGTGGGTATAAAAAGATCAAATGGTAAAAAGCAATTAGCCCTTCGGCACTGGGAATTGGGATTTCCTGACACCAACTGCTAATGCTGGCCCTAAGGGGTTATAGGATCAAATAATAATAATAAGCTAAGTCCCAAAATAAAAGCTGTTATTTTAGGCAGTGATGGAAGGCATTTCAAGTACATTCTGGGCTGCCAGACTGGCACGGTACAAGGGGAAGGGCACAAAGGAGAAATACTCTGAAAGATAAATGGTAAAAATAGTTTTCTAGATTTGGACTCACACAGATTTCTTTCAATCAACCTTTTTTTTTTTATTTCTGAACTGAACACAGTGTTTTGCCCTATATATCTGTGATGTGTGACCATTCAGCTCTTCTCTGATACACAGAGAGATTTAGCCTCCACTTTCTGAGCAAGTTTCCTCTCATTTTGTTATTAATCTCTGAACTTTGTCTCTATTAGCTGTAAGTGGTTTACTTAATTGCCTCAAACATGATGGTTCTTTTACTTTCCTTCCACACAGAAAGGGAAAAAAGAGGCGAAAAAAAAAAAGGCAAGTGCGAATAGAGAAATTCCTTAACAAAAACAGCAACGTTTGATAATCAACCCATCTGAGATATGACACAATTCTAACAGCCATAAGCCTACATTTATGGGAGAGGGGTTCTTTCTTCCTTTGTTTTTAAGAAGGCCATTTGTTCAGGACATCTCAGGACCTACACTTATTGATATTCTCCTGTTTACATATTTGCTAATTTATAGCTTTAAATTACTTTACTGCACAAAAATTAGACATTTTATGTAAAATAATTACTGGATTTTCAGACCAGGGGATGATTTATGGTGCAGAAACTCTTTATGAACACAGGTTGAAGCGAACTTTTTCTTTTATGCAAACTAAACATTCAAAAGCTGTTATACAAATACTGATCATATCAGAAAACTTCAACTGGTGTAAGTATTCCTGGATCTTTTGAAACTAGTGAAACTTCGTTGATTTCCACCAGTGGAAAATCCAGCATGGTTGCATTTAAAAATTTGCAACATTTTTCAGTAAAACTTAATCTCTTACCACATGGAAAAATTATAAGGAAAAGAACCTTTGGTGTAAACTTCTGCATTTTGTTTGAAATTTTATTTATAGGTCCAGGATTCTTCTCTGTCAACTACCTGTCTTCATACAGGTGTAACAGAGATTAAGAAACTAAGCACTATGAGCCTGAGAGCACTTAAAAGGTGCACATAATCTGTCTGCTACTCTAGTTTTCTCTCCCTCATATAGTTGCTCGTGTTCACCCAGAACAGCTAGCCAGCCAGTAGTGACACTATTTGTTACTACCTACAGAACAGTACCTAAAGAGATCAAAATTTCATGCAGTAGATATCATGAAGTCCATGAACAAGGTATTGGTAAGATCCAAAGGTATTGTCCCTTTGTATATTCCTTTGTACCATCATGGCTTCAGTTTTGAACTGTGCTCACTGATTTCAGTGAAAACATCTCCACCATCTCAGTTGTACTGGTCCAAGCTCTGACAGAACAGCCATCTACATGCTGTCAACAGAGAAAACAAAGACTAATGAATTCTACAAGGATTAAGAGCAGTGGGAAGGAGAAAAGAAAGACAGAAAAGATACAGGAAGACATAATACAAAAGTGAAAGAGAAATGAGGGGGAAAAAAGACCAAGTGATAAAGAATATATATTCTGATATAGTACCATACAAAAGACCATACAACAATACCATACATATAGTACCGTACAAAAGGTACCTGCTACACACTAACATGAAACTGCTGCTGTACAAAAAAAAAATGCTGCCAGTTGGAAGTGAAAGATTGCTTACTCTAAGCAGATAAGATCAACCCGTCATGCAGTTTCAAAATACAAAGCAATACCTGACATATCTCTTTGCTAGGTGGTCTGAAAATATAGACACTAATACTTCATGCAAAGCTATGAAGTGCTTCTCTAGAACACTAAAAACCAAATGGATCCCTGAGGAACACTACTAGTCACCAGCTTCCTCTCCCAGAGGTAGTACCCTGTCAGCTTTTTACATTTCTTTTAAGTGCTCTGTGAAAACATTCTCTCAATGAAACATCATATCCAATTCTTTGCTGTATTCTAGAAAGATAAGATCTTTTTTGTGTCCCCAAACTGATATAATGAAATCTAACATAAATTGTTTCCTGCTAGGCCAAAAACTGAGATGAAAAAATGTGTTTGATAAAATATTCAAGAGCATTAGGATTATTATCAGGCTCTCGCCACTCTTCACAGCATTTGTTCTCCAAACCATTTTGAGAAGTTAAGAGTTAGGAAATCCTGACCACCTATGCCTGAGAATATAGTGTGATTCCTTTCAAGATCAAATAAAGTTATGCCATTAGAATACAAGCTCCAGCTTTGGGTTGCCTCTAATTAACACTTCTATTCTGAATTCAACAGCTTCCTAGGAAGTAGGGGAAGATGATGACAAATGGAAAAGATCATGCAGTAGAGGATGAAATAAATCTTAAAATATAAAAAGACGTATTTTACAAATATGTAAAGCTTATTTGAAGCTCCTCCAAATAACTCAGAGCCATACTACTTTGTGAAACCTTGCAGGGAACTAACACTAATTTCTTTAAAATCTGTATTTTTCATTTGTGTTATGTAAGCACACCGATATTCTTATATAATGCAAAACAGCTTTTCAACGAATATTTTAACCTACACTATTGTAGTAAAATGCATCAACACAACCCTGCTGCCATTAATTAAAAAGATGTTCTCCCACTGTACCCTTAAGGGCAAACAGTAGCCAGCATGATTCTGACTTAAAACTCTGTGGACCAAATGAACGTATGTACAAACTGACCATAAAGCTGCATCTTGGTGCGAGGTATTTTGGATGCAAGTCTGGAAACATACAGGTAGGAAACTAATTTTTGCTCTGCATTCAGTTGGTTTGTGAGCCAATGGATTTGTATGTGAAAATTGTAGCTTTGGTTGTGACTGTACCCACTGGTATGAATAAAAAGACAAGCTGGGATGAACTGTTTTCTCCAATTATGATTCTCTGTATGTATCTTCTCTTTTCTTTTTTCTTATTATTTTAAGATTAGTGATTATAACAGCATTGTATTCACATTTCAACTGCCATTCCCTTTTCTTCCTTCAGAGATACTTCAACAGCTAATGGACCATCCATGTCCTACCAAGGCAACAAGCTTGCTTCTCTTTAGAAGTTACTACTATGCAGACAAAGCTGCCTGGCATTTTTAACAGACTAAGCCCATACATGAAACTCATGATGTCTCAGCTCAGGGGCAAACATTTCCACCTGTGTAGTGGTGATTGCTTAAAAGGGCTCACCCAAATTCCTAGAACAACATGAGCACGTGCTTGCAGAAAACAGTTAAAAAACTAAACAGGGGAACAGAAAAGATTATCCTTCCAGACATGGTCTTATATTGACTTTTTGGCTTTCTTTAAATTATTCTGGAAACATAAGATGGTCCTGCTGAAGCTGTCATTCTTATGCCTACTATATTCATGATCCCCCCGTGCTGTTCAGCTTCACTCCCCACCACACCTCAAATCATGGCCAACCATTCTCTTTTCTAGGACTTTTCATATATACACACCACATGGTAAAGATTAGTAAAGTGATGCCCACTGTGTATAAAAAAGCATACATATCATTAGTGACACGAAGAGGAATTGAGAAAACCCAAAATTCAATCGTAATTCTAGCACAAAGACTGAGATGTTCCTGTCACTTAGACTGCAAGCCTGATTTCTACCTGACAAATTACTTTTCTCCCCCTTAAATTTTCTCTGCTTCTGAAATTATTTCTGCAAGCTATCAGAGGGTATTGATGCTACTAGATTAGGAGATTTGTATCCCTAATTAATTCTGCCATAATGACAGACATCTTCTCCAAAGAACATTTCAAACAGAAATCTAAGTGCTCTGAACCATCCTTTGAAGGAGGGCCCTCTTCCTTCCCCTTTGACTATGACCACCGATAATATGACAGGTACTCCAAACAGAAGATATAAATGCCATTCACTGCTACTACTGAAAGATTTTTCCTCCATACTTTTTTTACAACTACAAGTAAGTAGGGTAAGACCTCATGACAAGATTAAGCAACTGCAGTCCACAAATGGTTAAAAAAATATTAGCTGATCAGAAAAAAAATCCTTTGAACTGATGATCCCAGGAAAGCAACAGAAGCTAAGTGAAAGCTTTCTTTTTTACATCCTGGGGGAAAAAGGAGTAAAAACTTTCTTTTTGATATTATTATTGCTAGTTAACAAAGAAGGTGGTCTAGGACAGAGTTAGAAAGCTCCTAGCTTTAGAGCTAGGTCCATTCCTGAATCAGTAGAAGTATTTACCACTATAAATCACTCTCAACTTTTAGATATAGTGCATATGATCTTTTCATCAGTGATAAGTTTTATATTCTGAAATATTACTCTTTCCCTGGAAAAAGCTCTTCATACCATGGCTTTTAACAGTCTACAACTCCTTTGTCTGTTCAGGGTTGTGGATAACTGGAAGTTATGCTGCCCTTGCAAATATTTGTCATGTGTAATGAAATATGTAATCATAGGACAAAGAAAATATATTACCAGTTTCTAACGTGAGATTGGCAGATTAGTAATTCTTAAGTTTTATTCTAGAATGAATAAACCTGCAATTGCACAGTATAATTTGGTGGAGAACAATTAGGAAACACTGTATGAATACAGATTATGTTATTCTAATTTTATATAATATTTTTCAAATTCTGTTGGTATTTCTACAGAGAAATCAGAAAAAAAGCATCTCCACATATCTGTTCCAAAATACATTTTGTTTTTATATGTATTGTGTGGAATTTTCACTTCATAGTTATCCCTGTATTGCTGCAAAATGACTGCTATAATTGTACAGGAGAACCTTTCCCTTACCCTGAAGGACAGAAATTACAGCAGAATACAGTCTGAAAACCAGCCAAACGCTTGTTTAAAACTGTTGAATATTTTGCAAATTAGGTGTTTTTTGGCTGGGGCTCTTCTTTCAACCATACAGAGCAATGGCTCATAAAAATGCAAAACAGGTATGAGAAACAGGCAGCATGGTTTCCCCAATCTAATGCTATTAACCATCTGACCCAGTATCGGCAGGATGCATTTCAGGAGCATCACCACTCTCTCTGACAGAGCCCAAGGACCAGGGAATGTATTGCAAAAGATAAAGGAGGAAAACAAAAAGTATATAACAAAGTCCTCCATGCTCCTATCGAAAGAAATATATTGCAGTAAAACTTTTAAAGCATTTTTTTCCTGTTTTACACAGCCTACTTTTACACAAAGGAATCAGGAGGACAAAGTCCTCACACATACACACAAAACCTTTAAAGAGCTGTCTGAAAAGCTTTGCAATTTCTACAAAGAGGCTTCCTGCAGCCCTTTGAGAAGGCAAACAGTGCTTTTAAGTGCTATATTTTTATTCTTTTCAACTTGTAGATAAAATCCAGGTCTGACAGAGAACATCCCTTGCATGTACTGGTTTTGTAAGGTAGAAGTTAAGATAACTTTATGTCACTGATAGGGTCATAAGCAATCGGTGGACAGGAAAACATGTCACAATCTCACTGCAGTAAAACAAACACCATCAAGTCTGCAGATGTAAGGACAGTGTTCGACAAATACATTTTAGGCAAGATTATTAACATAAACTAGTTCAAGAGTACAATAATAATGCAAGCTCATTACATATGAAAAAAGACTTCTGCAGATGCTTATAAGAGTGAGATTAAATACCTTACTAACATCCCCAATAAGAATATTTTCTTCAGTTAATATCTAAAGTACCAGAATTTAATCTCTGATCTAGGAGTTAGCTTGCAAGAACACAACTTTTCATTGTGACTTTAGTTTCTCTGAATACTCCCATTCATGTCAGTGGAAACTCCTTGGATGTGAAAATATAGCAACAGACATCTCACATCTAAACACCTGCAAGCACTTCAACAGCACTTGCAGCTAAGCATGTTAGACACTGTATTCCATGTGCCAGATTGCACTTGCAAAATCCTGATTATGGTCCTTGACAGTACAGCATTACATGAGGTACTGAAAATGGTTACTCATTTTTCTTCCTTCTGGCCAGGCAGTATGGGTCACACAGGCTAAATTCAAGTGAACAGATAACCATTAAGGAAAGTATTGGGGCTATCATGTCCTACACTTAATAATCACATGAACTCCTTTCTGTAGTCTACTAGGGATTTGCACTTGAACTAAGGCAATGGTTCAACAAAATATTTGAAATCTATGAGCCTTATGTTGGTGTAAGTTTAAACCACAGATTTCTACTGCTTTTACTAGCTCTTTGTTTCAACTGGGAGTTTGGCTGCACTTAAACTTTAGCTTACAGGGAGAGGATTATGGTTCTCAATCCTTGCTATCCATTACCGGAAGAAACTCACCAATATCTATGTTTTCTGCGCAATTTGTATTGTGTATTTCGTATGAGCATATGCCTTCAAGCCTGTTGATTTTGCTGAAATGCATTTGATGTTTAAAATTTTAACTTACATTTAATTCCATGGAGATTCAATCCATGACTCCATTCTGCAGGGTGTCTTGCACTGAAAAAATATCAGTCTTTCCTTTACTGTTCTCCACAAGAACCATGAAATACCCCCAGAGGGTATCATTTAGTTATATATCTATATTTGCAACTGGGGAAAGTAAAACAACAAACCAGTGAAAAATTATTGCATGAAGTATTTGAAGAAAAACTGTTGCCTGGTCTCTGCTACAGGCATGCGTGTTATTTAACACAATTGCAAGACAGAGCAGGAAATCATAGCAGGTGATAGACTTAAAGAGTTTTTTAATTGGGTTTAAATTCAATAATACTTTCTGAAGAAAATAAAAATAGACTTCATGTGTTAGGCCTAGTGGCAATTATCCAAGTCTAAAAATCAAAGAGCATTAACATCTCAAAATACATCATATCAAGGCATAACTATGCTGTTACAAACATGAAAATTTCCAGCCTGTATTCCACCTTATGTAATGCAAGTTACCCACTAACCGATTAATCTTTAAGACTCAATTCCAGTTTTAGCTCTAAGGGAGACATTTCTGAAGACTTTTTCTTAACTTCTTAAGGTAAATATGATGTATGATATTAATCTAACAGGACATGGAATTATTTTAGGCATGCAGGAAACGAAAGTCAATTTTCAAACATATGAAAAATGCATGCAGGTTAAAACTTGCACAAAACTCACACTGGAGAAAATCAGCTACTCAGCTGATTTAGGAATATGAAATAAGACTTTGGTCAATCATTAGAAACCTTTCCCAAAAGATCTACAGACATTAGCAAAGTAAAACACTAAACGTTCTTAAAGCACAGGTATCATTCTTACAGAAACATATAGTAATGTGATATCTTCATATTGTTATTTAGAGTCATCTGGAATTAATCCTGCATAATTAAGTGGAAAGCATCTGCAATGAATTAATTTTGATCTATAATAAGCACATACCACATAGATTTGGGATGGTGATGGGAATTACTCTTCACACAACACTTCCCACTTCTTTTGGAATTTTATTTTTATTTTTACTTTACATGCCTGTCTCTAAGCCTGGACTCATTTTGGAAATTCTAAAATCCTGAACATAGCAATTTTATTTAATTTACCCATAAACTCCTACTGTTCTACAGATGCGTAACACTTCTCAGAAAGATAATATTTCAGAGTTTACTAGCAAATGCAACAAACTTGTTAACTCAATCTCTTTTAACACTTTGTGTCCATTTTCTCACAAGTAAGTGAAAAACACGCTTTTATGCCCGTTTTCAGCCCAAGGACTGCAAAACTTCTTTGTGCCCACAAATCTAATAATTTTCTGACAAAAATGAGATAAAATAATGAAAAAGAAATTGGCGCACTGAGTCAAATGGAGAAGAAAAACTATACAGACTTTTGACAAGAGATGGATATTAGAGTACGTGTTATTTATTACACGTTTGCATTGTGCATAAGGTTTTTATATTTACCAGTGTTTGCACACTGAATGGTAAGGTGCAATGCAAAGGTGTTCTCAGTACAGCTATCCCAGAAGTTCTTAGTGAAAATTCATATCACCTCTCAGTAAGACTTTCCTTATTTACTGCTTTTTAAAGTGGCTGTGCTGCTGCTTGTCTCTAGTTCAAACCAGGGAATGAACTAAATTTGAGCTCAGTTTAGAAATCAAGTCAGATTTTATTACATGCATTTTATCGAACTGACAAACGTGGATACACATCACCACCCATGTAGTAGTAAATTTATTCTGCTTGCAGGGGGATCACACAAAAGCAGTTGCTACCACATGAAAATTGCACTATTTGGCAAACCATCCTATAAAGTGCCCAGTAGCTATTGTTACTAAGTTACATCACTTCAGCCTTTAGTATAAAGAGAAATGATCCGTCTTGTTTAGAAACATGCAGGAACGAACTTAAAACCTTAATAAATGAAGATTCATTCAAAGATTTATAAAAACCAAGAACAACAAAAATCCCTCAGTTTTTAATCTCATCTTTTGGGAGTGTTCGCAGCTATGTGATCCTACAAGAAAACAAAGTGATTTACGATCTCAGAAAAAAACAGAAATATGATCAGTGCCAGTATATATGTAATCATGTACCTTAACAGAAAAGCCTTTGTACCGGTAAGTACAATATATTTAACAGCATATCAGAAGGAAAACAATGCCATAATGATACTTTGTTTGGTCTCTATTTATTATAAAAGTTATTCAGCACATAACTGGAAGCTAAAACAAAACTCTACATATCCAGAAAAGATAAGTGACATTCCTATTGGTTTCTATAGGAATTTATGAAGGCACATGTCCACACATAGAGAATTCAATGTAAAATGGTGATCTCAAGTATGGTATGTAGTGAATTGAGAGTCGTAAACTCCCACTTCCCAATCTTGTATTTAAATATACTGGTTTATTTCATGAGAAATCTCTTTCCGAATTTAACACAGAATCTCTGGAAAGTGCTTGTTTTTGTGCAGCTTTTCAAACCTTCTATCTCAATAGCAAGTGAACCACTCTCAGAAAGAATTTTCAGTAAGTGGTATCAAGTGGGCCCAAAATACTCATTGACCCTGAAAGCAAGAAAATGGAAACAGTCACTTCAGATGATGTAATTTGTATTCTTCAATAGTGTTAGAGTGAATAGCATTCAGCTAATCTGTAAAACTCTCAAACCATTATAATTTACCCGATGAAACAGTTTCATTGTAAGATGAAGAATCTGTGATACTGGAGGAGCACTGTATACTCAGCTTTTATACAACAGTCAAGAGATTTCTGAAATGCTCTCAGGAATGTAACCTCCACAAAAATTCTCAAGGTAAAGATTTAGCTTATACTGTTTGCACAGATCATAAAAATACAAAAACAGTTCCAGAAAGTGAATGACAGCAATTTAAGAACAATGGATTTAGAAAAAATCTTTAGAATTCCTTAATATAAGAGGTTACTCAAAAGACTTAGGTAGGACGGAAAATCAAGGGCTGGTCAATAACTTATATTTCACGTTACTAAAATGCAATAAAAAAAAATAATGGGTCAAAACAAGCAAACTAAAAACCACTCTCCCTTAGTGCTGATCAGCAGAACTGGAAACCCATTATACACAAATGGAAGGAACAATCTTATTTCTTACCACCAACAGTGGTATCAAAAAAAAAAAAATCCAACTCTCCTCAAACAGTTCATATTTCATAAATCTATGTTATAGGCCATAAGCACTTCCTATCACTAACAATCTTGTAAACTAATCTTTTCTCCACCTCTCAGAGGAGCACTGAGCATATCGCTATGTTAGCAGATAGATACTTATAATTACCAACCTAGATATTCATGTTTGAAAGTAAATTACTTCATCCTTATACTCCAAACTAGACTTTTGCCTAAACATGCGCACACACACACAAAAACCCCTGTCTTCCTTCCTGCCTCTTAATAGTGATCTACTTATAGAATGCAATCATATTAGCATTCAAACTCTTCTCCCAGCCTAAACAGCCAGGCTTAAACTTTTTCTCATAGAATCAGCTCTCTCTTGCAGCTCAACCCCCTTCTCCACACATGCAGTTTATTCCAACTGGAATGAGTCTTCTTGTACGCAGATAATCAGACTATACACAGTATCTCAGAAAAGGTCTCACAGTTCTTGCACAATGAAATAAATACTTGTCCCACTTTACGGAAAATACCTCACGTGATAATAGAAATGTACATTTTTTTTCCTAAGTCATCAATCACACCATTCCCTCTTCCCAGTGGATGTGATTTTGCAGTACTATTGTGGCATGGAAGGCAACACAGTCAGGGAATACACAGGCCATATTTCACAGATGGGTGTCTGGATAGAATCAAAAGTATGTCATCAATAGTCAACTGCAAGCTATAAGTGAAAAGCACAGTAACGATAAGAACGTAACTCCAGCATCTGTCTAAAAATGTGATTGAAACTAGTAACATCTAGATGCTATGTAGTCTGTGGGAACCATTCAAATCATATTAAGACAATGTCCTAAACTACTTCAACAAATCTGTCTTATCTGATCTCAGGTCAATTTCTTCAGACTTCTAGCAGACACTATTAAAATTATGAACATGAGTATATCTTTATTTTAAAATAAAAGTATACCATTTCCTACTAAAACAGTATACAGTGATGTCAAAAATGATAACCTATATAAACTAACAACAGACTAGAGATTCAACTCAATCTAAAATAATTCCAGTTGGTTACCTTATGAAATTTCGTAAACCATGTAACTGAGCATGCCTCACACACAGTGAAAACTCTATCACACTTTTGAAAATAATTTACAGCCAAGTGGGACTGGTAATAATGCATGTGACATGCATCGCCTATGGTTAAAAGAATCTTAACTGTTTTAATGAATTATAATAATTATTCTACTGAAATATATAAAAAGTAGTTCTTGTTTTATTATTTTTGGCCTACATACCTGTTGTTCTTGTGATCATTTTATCATATCTATGATGATATTTATTCTAGTTTATCAGTTTTGTTTTCATAATGTCTATTTTATTATTTTTAATTCTATAGTGTTAGAGTTATATAGTTTGCAGAATTCTTTGCTCTTTAGACAGAGCAAAGGCTATATTATTACTACTGTAGATACTGGCTTATGGGATGATTGGTACAAAGAATATTTGATCTGGGAGTGTATCAGGAAAGGAGGTGAATCTTGAATGCAAACACAGGTAATAAGAGATGTTCAGACAGAAGCAAGGCTTTGAATTCTTCACACTAGTAAGCAATACAAACTGTGAAATAATTAGACAGTGCCTGGCCCAGGCACAGAGAGGTATACTGGGTCAGAAAGTCCCGACTGTTCCCATCAGGTAGACACAGCCATTTCATAAAAAATCAAACTCCATGTAAATACTGGTGACTCCTTTGTGAGTAGAGGGAGTGTATAAATTTTGTGTACTTTAAGTAAACTGCCCTATTACTGTGTACGTATTTTAAATATTTCTTTTCATAGTTGTGCGCTCCCAGAACACAGTGCTGCTCACAACCATCCTACATTATTTTATGAAGCACTCTGTCTATGCCATCACTTCTCTTTTTTCCAGAGTAGAGCTGACCAGTACATTGGAGCAATATTTTCTCATACATGAATGGGAATGAGAATCTCCGTTCTACTCATTTAGTAATGCATGTTGCTAAATACATCCCAGTTAATAATGGTGCCTTTCCTTCAGATATCAATATGACAGCAGTTGCAAATGTGCCTCAACTATATGCTAATATGCCTTGAATACACATAATAAATACTTACGGTAAGCCCAAATAGAAAAAAAGTACAAAATATAACATGAAGTGCATGCTTGCACATTGAGTTTGAAATAGATGTATTGTGAATGTCAGAAAAGTTTTCATATATTTAGGTTACGTTATCCCAGAGTAAAATATAGCTGTAAAATATATGATAAATATATAGCTATAAAATATATAAAATACAGCTGTAAAATTGAGTAACAGCAAAGCATAACAAACCTGTATTTATCTGTGTAAAACCACGAGATGCAGCTTTTCAGTCTGCCTCCTCCCAGTATTTAAAAATAAAATTTAAAAGTCAAATTCTCCACAAATCAGCAAGTTAACTTTTGAGTCAATTCTTTAATATTTAATATTTTAATAGTAAACCAGTGATATTTCACACACTGTATTCTGACAGTAAAGCACTACGGATGCTCAGAAGACAGTTTACCTTATTGCAGGATATTTCTTATGACATAAACACTTTAGGTCTCAGACCATTCCCGTTCTGTGCCTCTACAGCAGTTGGAATGCTAAGATGCTGGTGACTAGGGCTTCTCAATCTACCATGGAAAGCAGGGGATGCAGACACATAAAACTGCTGTTTGGTATGTGGGTACTTCCAATGTTTTGAATATTTTATTGTTTTTCCAAGCCAGAAGAGAAATGCAAGCTCCCTGAATGAATTCCAGCTTGAGAAGTCTAAATAGTCTTCATTTAACAGAAATTAATTAAGAAATTACAGTCAAATATTCTATGTAGATAAATATCATTCTATAACTTTACCATTAAATGCTTACGACATTGTTTGTTTTAGATGTCAAAACCTCCTCCACTGCAACACCCAATTCAAAATGAAATGTAAAAAATGGCAGCCTCTAAAACAAAAACAAAGGTTGAAACCATGTTTCCCATACAAAAATAACTGAAAACTTTAAATTCCTGCACAAGTTTCAGCTTTTGAGAAAATTCATTTTCTAACAGAAAAACTATTTTGCAGCTTTAAAAGATTATTTCTAATAGGCACACATGGTATATATCTATACTGAAGAGCTTTGTAACAGATACTATAAAAGTCCTCTTTGTTTTCAGTTTGAGCCAACTAGATTACAATGAACTTAAAACCTACAGTTTGGAAGATTTCATTTACCAGAATCTAAAACTACTAGAATGCATTTATTCTTCTTCAATAATGAATAAAAATAATGAATAATGAAAAAAAAAATTAAGCAATGCATTTCGGGAATGTGATGTAGATAAAGCTAAACATAGCAGAGAACGCTAATTTGGAAAATAAAACTTGCACATCATCTATCTTCTGGTCAAATGTACCACCTTCAAATCTTCTTGAAAACACATTTTTCCATGCATTATTTTGCTGTATGTAATGTTATAAATTAAATCACTTCGCTGTGGAAATCAACTATAGAAAAATTGATTGTAATAGTGTCTGCTTTTAGTTTTGATAGAGAAATAACAAAGGGATTCATGAGGTTTTGGTCAAAACATCCCTTCACTGAGGGATATGACATACCATAAACCTTAAAGAATTTTACACCCACTGTGACTTGTACTTGGCAAAGTAGCAAGACTTCTTTTTTTAATTACTTTGTTTTAATTACTCTTTCTATCAAAGGAATAAGAAGGTGGTTCTTTACTGGACAATGAAATTCTGCTCAGTAGATAAAAAAAGAAAAAAAAAAAAAATGCCCTGCATGAAGAAGTAGGAATTCTAAGGGAAAGTCTTTGTTACTATAAGGTTTCATTTCAACTTCTTAAATTTCAGTATGACTTTTATGGCATCTATATCTTACAGCTGTATTTTTAGTGAGGTAATTTCTCTGTCTTGGACTTCAGAATTTAAACAAGCACAGCAGTAGTTTCATTGAGTATAATAGGCAGGCATGCAAGTCTACAGCTGGGGCCTAGGAGAGTATCACTGTACTCCACTACCAGACTTACAAGATGTGATACATGGACTTTTGGTCTCTCACGCTATTACGAAGATACCGCTGGCATGGATCTTAAGTAACTTATTGATGGAAGTCAACACCAACTGACAGATCTGTGTTTGCATACAAAGGCCACACTGAGCACAACTGAAAGCTGAGTCTGTGCCCTTGCACACAGTTGACGTAACGTGATTCAGAGTTCTCTTCAAACTGTGAAAGTAGAGGGACTGGGGCAAAATATTTTCCTGACCCATTCTTGTCCTATCTCACTTTTTTCCACCACACTTAAAACTTTTGAGGAGGAAAAAAACCCCACAAAATTATGTATTTTTTAATCTATGCCAAAAAGACATTTCCTTTCTTCAGAAAGAGTTCTGCTTCTCCACTTCTGAAACTCTATTTCATTATTCTCCCATGACTGCCTTGAACACCCTCCTAAAGAAGGATAAACCCACCTTCCTAATTTAACTGGTTTTATATTTCTTTTCCTTATAATGTAGCTTCTTTTTAAATATCAAGTTAATGAACTTGCGAATAAATCTTATCATCTTTTTGTTTTATGAATACAAAGAACACCCCCAAGTCAGTTACTTTTCAGTTTCCTGTCCTCTTGACAAGATACCTGTGATCTCTGAATACGCAAAAGCTATTTTTCACTTTTAGAAATAAATTCTTTTTCTGCTTTCTTCCAGAATTGCTGACATCACTTACAAGAAGGAATAATAATATTATTAATACCTTGAGAGGTTATGTTTTCCATATGGATGACGTGGAAGTAAAGACACTGGAATCGTAATATTGCTAATGAAAAGTCAGTCTTAAGTAGTTATCCTGTATTCCACCCCCCTCTCATATCGTATACATATTATTTGAAAAATATTGTTAGCCTAATTTCTGATTTCTTCTGTTAATCATTTTGATGGAATTTATTCACAAAAATGCTACTTTTCTTAGAATGAAGTGCATGTTATTTTCAATGGATAAAATTATTGAAGCAAAATAATGTGAGTCAAAGCAAACAAACTCCATTTTAACTCAGGTATATAAGTTAATGTACATGTTTAATGCAACATATTTGGAAAAATGTTCATATACTTTAGGCTCTGTACATAGAAGCCCAGAAAATCTTTAGTCAAGCTGCAAAGTCTCATCCAAGTTCTACGTTTTACAGACAACTTCAGTTCAGAGAGATTGCTGAATCCATATTTGGGTCCAAGCTGTTCTTTTGTGTTTTTTTTTAAATAATAGACACTTTACAGTTTTTCATAAGTGAAGTGCTATTGACCCTTATATAGTCCAGAGCATGCAGGAATTGTCATTGCACTTCTTTTCTTCAAAGCACAACAATCTAATGACTGTTCATTAAAAATTACTTGGGTTTACCACTTCCCTTCCCTTCTTCGACTAACAGATTTATGCAGAAGCATGAAAGTATGGGCTTGACTTTGAAGAAGACATGTGCCATTGTTGTGGAAAACATGTTGGGAACATTATTTAGTTTCTGTGTTTCTTCACTTCTTTAAATTAAATCTAGTGCATTTTTAGGAGCAGACTTTGAAAACAGAATTATCTGAGTACATTTCTTTGCATCCCCAATACTTTCTGTAGAACTCATGCTGTATCATAGGTGTGCCTCCGTGGATCTAATTCACCAAATAGATTTTAAAATTAAATCAAATGAAACTAAGCAGTCTTGCTCTTTAGGGACATATAGTAGTAAATGAAACACTTAATGAAAGACAAGATAATAGCAGTCACTGGACTACATTATTCTTACACACATATGTATATAACATGCAGAAAAGAAAATTAATGCCTTGTGCAGTATGAACAGTAAATTACATCCTCAATAGACTAGCCAAAGTGATTGATAGAATAATATTACCTAAAAGATTGTCATTTCAGAAATTATTTAAAAAAAATCTTTTAGATGGGAAGGGAATGCGATTTTAAATACGTATTTCAGCCTTCAAAATGTATGTACGCTATTGTGATGTAGGAAAAAAAAGTAGAGAGTGTGACAGAAAAAGTAGTATCCTTTTTTCTCTTCAATGGGTTACCATAAACCTCACAGAGATCTATGAGAGTAGTTCAGAAAGGCCTAAGCTGTTTACAGGTGATGACAATTTCAGCAGTTTGATCTGCACAACAGCAGGAAACAGCACCTGCAACTATTTAGGGGCAATATATTATCTACAAAAGGTATGTCTTTACTATACTGTAATGGATTAACCTCCATATCTCACAGCATAGTGCAAATAAGAATATATATGAATAAATAACAATCTATGAGGATAAATGCAGTTTCAGAAATTGCTGACATGTGGAAAGCAACTATTTGGCACATTAACCTCGGGTCGGTTTTGCAATTTATGAGGTGCCCAGAGCTGATAGGCAGTTTATTAAAATGTATTTGCTACCATGAAACAAATATTAAAGAAAATTCTGTAGAATTTATGACTGAATTAAAACTCAAAATATTATTCTGCTGCAGAATCCAAGTGGCTCACATGTAAATTACCTGCTTTAAAACAAAATCAAGTAATAACTATCTGCAATTTGCAAGGACGGACGTTACAACAAGGTGTCAGGTATATTTTGCAACAGTAGCCCTTTGAGACCTTTGGGGTCTTCTGTCACTTACCAGATCGGTAAGTGATCACACCAGATTGGTGTGACAGCAATAGAACTGGGCCAGTAAGAAATTAAAAGTTATAGTGGTTACAGCAATATATAGGTACAATTGACCCAAATTAGCAGAAAGCACTCATAACAAACAGAATAACCATTTTCAGCATTCAGCAGAAGCACAAGCAGACATATTTCTGTGTTATTTCTGTGTTTCTCCTTTAATCCTTTTTCTCTAAAGGCTACACAAAACAGTCACAAGTTTGAAATTAAATTACTGTTTTAATTATGATAGTTGGTTTTACTGATATAGATATACTCTCTCAGCTGACTTTTTAGAATTTCTCTTTCATTATTTTATTACTATTGGTCCCTTAAGACTGTTGTACTGAATCTTCCTAGTCTCTGAAGTAATGAATATTGTAATTAAATCTTGGTTAAAGGTAGTTCACAGCCAAATGGCGCTCATTTCTTCGAAGCATCTGGTTGCCAATTCAACTTGTAGTTTCCTGGCTTTGATAATTCTTTGACCCTGATCAAAGAACTTTTTAATAGAGCTCTTAGTGGCTATTTACATGAGAAGATAAGAACTGGAGAACAAAACCACAGAAAGAGCCAATCAGGCATTAAAATTCTGATGGCTTGTACCACATCTCAGTCTCCTCTCCTTCAGAATAATCACAAGGATACAGAAGTGAAAACAGGTGGAGTTAACTAAAAAAGTCTGTTCATTGCCCCCAAGGGACTACAAATTACATTAAGAGTTACATCCTGTCCTACTTTATCCCATGGAACTCAGTGGTAGTTTCAAGTAAAGCAGAAGTCAGCCCTACCTGGCATATATATCCATGAAGTTAGAAATTGAATACCTAAATTTAGTGAGAGCTAGTTATGCAGATGCTGAGGAACAATTACCACTTGAGAGCTGAATTTCTGTCACACTGCGATTGTAACTGTTTCAGGTGCCACGCAATCTAATTCTTCACTTTACATCTCAGACAAAAAGACACTAGAACAACAGCAGAAGGAACTAAAAAGGAACACAGATTGTTCCACAACACAGGGGGATGCAAGGAGAGGTCTGGTAAGAGCTGCAGTGGGGAAAGATCTGATCTCCAGTCAACCTCAGAGACAGAGAAATGGGCCTCTGAGAGCTCTGTTGGAGGCTGGAATGGAGAACCGCTGACTCAAAGTAAACAGAGCATGTCTAGAGGATGAATGAAGAGAGAAGCTGCAGGGAAGGAGGATATAACAGGAGTCATAAGAAACGAATGCGCAGAAGATATGGACTGACTATGTTAGGTGACACACGCTAAGGAGATAAGCCAGGGTACCTGTCCTCAAATGAAGTGTAGTCCTTTCCAGAGCCTGAACAGAGCTCATAGTTTAAGCTTTCTCCTGTCAAAAAAGCTCCACAGAAAATTGGATAAAGAGTTCAGTATTTCACTCCATTTACCGAGGAAGATAATCAGAGGGATGCAGTATAATCTACTTTTCTACTGTGGCAGACAGTTTCGGATCATGCTTCAAAATCAGCGTGTGCACTCTTGAAAAACTGCTGTGACCTGGAGCAGACTGACATTGTACTACAGAAGTTCAAAAAATGACTGCACCTTGCCCATACCCAAAGGGACCATAACAGAGAGGGAGGCAGCGTGGGCTCCCACCTCCAAGATGATATATGTAGACTGTAATTACCTCCTGCCTGTACTCTTTCAATTTAGGTAGCAGACTACAAGCCAGATGTATAGCTCTGGCACCAATACTACCTCCCAAATCACAAGGTGGGGATCATTTTTTCCACGTTAGGCATTAATCACCTATTCATGTTCTAAATACATAGACCTGGGAGCTTAAACTGACCTGCAGAAGAACTCAGCACTCGCAGCTTTCAGTAAGGCCAGTGGAAGAACTGCTTTGGGAATGCGGAACAAACTCTAAAAAGGTCCTAAATGTCTTAAATGCAAGAGTCAGCATTGTTGGGTATTTCTGACTTTATAACTCCTTAATTTATAATATACAGATATCATCTTAAAAATTACAGAGGGACTGGAAAAATGCACCAAAATTACAAAAAACTAAATCTTTCTGTTGATGAACAGCTCTGAAATTAATAATTCTGTCTTGTCAGCAAAGTTTGGAATAGCATGCAGTAAAGAAACTCAGATACACACATAGATCAATCAGGTGGAAGGTAATCAATATTGTGTTATAAGCAGAGCAACCCTCTGGACTAAGTAAAACAGTCATCCTAAAGAAAAAATAATATGAGATCACAGCCTGATGGGTGAGGTTTTTGACTCTCCATAATCGCAAACATTTACGAAACGGCTAGATAAATATTTTTTATGAATACATAGTACGTCTGATTAAATTTGGGGCCCATAGCAGAAATTTGGGGAGATCAAGACCAGTCCTACGACTTTGTGACTCCGGACTGTATTCTAATGCCTACATACAAGTAGGAAAAAACAAAAATGTACAGGCAACCTTTTTCAATCTTTTGCTAGTATCTGACTGATTGACCTCATTAAAAAAATAATGTTATTTAGGTCCCAAGTCTATTCTTTAAAGGAAAGCATCATTATTTGGCGAATACAAACTAGCATGTTGACAGTCATCCTGCAGACATATATAGAAAGATATAGATACATAGCTGAATATTAAAATACACATTTTTCTCCAAGAAATTTTAAAACACAAATTGCACATTTAGGTAGAATGTTTGCTGTCTCAACAATATCAAAATATTGTATATGTAAGTATGCACAGAGCAAAGCCTCCCAATTGCAAGTGAGCCATTTGCAAACAATGAGGACCCATATATTTCCATACACAGAACTTTAAACATTTAGAATAAACATTGTGTGGTCTGGTTACTCTCAGATAAAAATACTACAACTACTAATCTTCTTCTTAAGAAGGCTTTCCAAATAACTATAAAAATACTAACACTTTGTTGTTCTCCCAGACTATACATTAAATATCTCTTGGTGGTCATTACCTTCTTCCTGCCTCACGAAGAATGGCATGCTGTTGTGACATTACCAATGTAAGGCTTATCTCTCTCTAAGGAGAGTGTATGTCCAAAAATTAACAATTCAACAGGTTGAACCATCATATTCTGTTTTCTTGCTAAAAGTATGTCTATTCCCACAATCTTATAAACTATGGCAAACTGAAAAAATCATCAGACAAGCAACAGAAAACAAGTCATTCCACCCATGTGCTCCTTCCACTGCTGACTGCACCTGCAGAAACTCAGCCCTAAAACAGCAGAACTATACCTGGAATGTTAAATATGTTTTTCCTGGACAATGAAAGACTTACAATCTGCACAGTTTCCCACAAGTAAAACTACTTCAACATAAAGCGAAAGTGTCTCATACATACTGATGTTTGCAGTGTTTTCAGAAAAGGTCTGGTGTGGGGTTTTCATTTGTTTGGGGTTTTTTATCTTTATTTTAAGATTTTTTTTGAGGTTTGTTTTTAAAGGTGTATAATGGACTACAATTTGGCAGATTCTCCATCCAAATACCAGTATCATGTACATACAAACAAAACACATGGACTTCACTCCTTTTCTCTCTTTAGACTCCTAAATTGTCTTGAGAGCACTGACATTGAAAAATATGAGTTAGATGAATTACGTCCTCAAGAAAAAAAACACCAAACACCACCACTTCATTACAGGCACAGCAAACTACGCTATGTATATACATTCTACTCTTTCAATACTTCCAAGGTACTCTGTCCACTTACAAGCATGATTACCTGCATAAGTGCATAAGATACTCTAAAATGGCATCATAAGAAAGTGACTTTACAAAACAAATAATTAATAGTAAAAATGACCCTCAGAAAAAAAATATCTCTGTATATCTCTGCCTCTTTTCTAGTTTTCTTGTAATAATTGATCACCGTCTATCATTTTGGTTCTGTGTGGGAGAGAAAGTGTCTTTTACCTTCTTTCCTAATACATACAATATGAAATATTCAGAAGTGCAGAAAATTACGTCGCAGAATCACAGAATAGTAGGGGTTGGAAGAGACCTCTGGGGATCATCCAGTCCAACCCCTCTGCCGAAGCAGGGTCACCTACAGCAGGCTGCACAGGACCTCGTCCAGGCAGGTCTTGAATATCTCCAGAGAAGGAGACTCCACAGCCTCCCAGGGCAGCCTGTTCCAGTGCTCTGTCACCTTCAAAGTAAAGAAGTTCTTCCTCTTGTTCAGATGGAACTTCCTATGCTTCAGTTTGTGCCCATTGCCCCTTGTCCTGTCGCTGGGCACCACTGAAAAGAGTTTGGTCCCATCCTCCTGACGCCCATCCTTAAGATATTCATAGGCATTTACAAGGTCCCCTCTCAGCCTTCTCTTCTCCAGGCTAAACAAGCCCAGCTCCCTCAGCCTTTCCTTGTAGGAGAGATGCTCCAGTCCTCTCATCATCCTCGTAGCCTTCCACTGGACTCTCTCCAGTAGTTCCTCATCTTTCTTGAACTGGGGAGCCCAGTACTGGACACACTACTCCAGATGTCACCTCACCAGGGCAGAGCAGACGTCCAGATGTCCTGCTTGGATTTTCTAACATTCTTACACTCTGCCTCTCACAAGACTAAATACAAGATGATGGATGATAGTTTCTCTACCCCATTGATAATTAGATTCCACTTATCTATTCAGGGGTTGAAAACACTTCTATGCCACCTCCCTTAATATTTTTGAACAGCAGAATTATTGCAAATAGCAAGGCAAAGGCTAAAGTCTGAGCAAGATTTGACTTATTCAAAGTCAAAATAGTAGTAAAAAGGTAATTTGGAAAGAAGTCTATCTGAAAAGGACACCAGGTTTCTAGCCCTAGATAAAGTCCTTTGTAGATCAGTTTTACACAAAACGAATATCCTCCAGGTTCTCTGACGACCTGAGGAATATTTCCCAGGAGGTTTCAAAAGCAGGAGTTTCTCCGTATTTTTTCAAGTTGCATTCAAATATCAACATTTTTTCCCCAATTATACAGTATTCTGTTGGCTCTCTTCCTGCTTTCACCAATATTAGGAAACAACATATAGCTTGGGGAACTTTACGTATCCCTTAGACAGGTAATTAGACCAAAAAGGAGAGTGTAAAAAAGAAACTGAGTATGCAGTTAATTTGAATTTTTGGTGTTGGGACAGATGAATTGTTGGCAGAAAATCACACTGAGTAGAGCCAAGGCTGAAGCCTTTTAAGGCAGAAATAGTACCCGCTGAAATTTCTCTTGAAGCAGGAAAATGCTGGATTAACTAAGTCTATGGGAAATAACACACCTCCTTCCACCCAGCTGAAAAAACAGACAAGGAAAACCTGAAGTAAAATGATTATTCTTAGTTCCAGTTACGAATTCATTCCATACCTCAGGATCGCTTGACCAACATGGTTTATACTTCTTTATTCTAGATCATTGTGCTGCAGAATGTCAGCATTTCTCTTCCTCAAGATCCCTGCAGAAGAAAAAGTGGTGGAATTAAATTTTATTTCCTATCTTTCTTTTGTTTGGTTTTATCTCTCGCAAGTAAGATGGATTCCACATTTCATACATGATTTTTTAGATTTTTGAATAAGAGATGAAGATTTTTTTATGAAAACATGTTTCTGAATATATATTTAATTATATGCTCCTACTGAGTGATGGTACATTCAAGAAAATGAAGAACAGCTTATAAACTTTCAAGTACAGGAGAAGAACAGAGAACAAGAGAAAATACATAATTTGTCAAGCTGGAATCTGGCTAGTACACTCAGACCCAATCTTTCCCAAAAATACACACATGGTGGGAAGAGGAGGGCATACTACATTACAAGTGGTCAGTTTCAGCTTGGCAAATCACATAACTCAAAGTAAACCATACTCCTTTTAAAACCTGTGCTCAAGGCTTCTATATTTTTTAACATTTAAGTATGCAAAATATATATTCCATGAAGGGATTCTTACTTGGATTTGAAAACCTGCAAATATAGGTATGTATGTAAAATTTTTGAGTTTGTTCTTCCACGGAAACTGTAGGGAAATTACACTGAGGTGTTTGATTTATATTTCCATTTGCTGACAGCCTTTGCAGAATGATACAATGCCTTAGTCTATGAACTCTATCCTCATTATAATATCACACTTGGGAGTCAAACGTTTTAATCATTACAGAGGATGTAGCAATTCAAGTGGTCATAATGAGATTAACAAAGCAAGAAGGTCCTTCAGATAGAACCTTATGTCACGTTAGGCCTTATCAGAAGAAGAAAGTATCTTGCTGCTGTGCAGCATATTCTGAAGGGATTGTCAATAACTGTCACTTGGTTGTTCATTAATTGTGATTCACTGCTCTGAGACATTTATTTTTCATCTAGGAAACCAGAACCCTAAAACTTATTTCATTTTGGATGCTACAAATGCAATACTACCCTACAGCAAATTTCAGGATGCCAAAAGTTTCAGGAAGGTTCCTCTAATTGAAGTTTTCAGTACTGGGGGGGAATGAAGTTGGCCACTTTTGCCCTAGCGGCGTAACACATTTTGCTGATCTGCAAACAGATAATGTATTCCTCAGCTGACATCAATTCCTGAAGCTATAAATCGGCTTTCTCCTCTGCCGGAAGAACGCTACCCTCACATTAATTAATCCTTCTAAAATACACTCCCTGCATGCCAGGACCTTGGTTAGCATATTTATCATTCAATCACAAGCCTGTGAGTAAAAATATTTTTCATTTTCACTAAATTTATAGCTAGCTGGTAATACATTTGTTTGACTTAAACATAGCTGCTAATATTCAAATGGCAACTGATTGGATCTCTTCACAAACCAAAATCTCTCCTATACCACGTTTTCTGACTCCATAAAAATATTTAGGAATTTACCTTTGCACTTAGAGCAGCAGGCGGTGCAGCTGCTCAGGGCCACAAACACCCACACTGCCAGGGGACTGCAAGGGCTGCCAGCAGTCATGGGCAGGGAGGGGGGTGGGCAAGGCAGGCCCACAGATGGTGGCTGGCTCCAGATGCCAATCCAGCTCACAAGGCAGCAGTGAGGGAGGTCCAAGGCCAAGTTGGGAGGTCGCTCTGCGGGTCAGGGTTGGGGTGCAGTGACCTCTGGGCAGGTCCATGGAGACAAGGTCGAGCTGGGAAGCCATGCTGGGGCTGGGGTCCAGGCCCTAGGCCTGGCCGAGCTGGAGCCCATAGTGCTGTGGGCACTGATGAAGCAGGCACTGGAGGCCCACGGCTCAGCTAACAGGCTCTGGGCAGGCAGGGGCTGGAGGCCCCAGGTGAGGCTCATCATGGCCGTTAAGGCTTATTAATGCCCTCAGGGCCCTGACACATGCATCCTAACAGCCTATTTTCTTTCATTTTGCAAGAAATAAGGTGGAGAGGGGAGAATTGTGAGAAAATTCTTCCATAACAGTGCAATTTATGAGAGGAGACAGAAAAGTAAATCCCAATTTCATCTCCTCACTCCAGCCCTGCTGTACAGTGGAGCAGAGCACGCAGTGCTTTCCAGAACAGCTGTCAGTCAGAGAGTCGCGGGCAGAAGGAAATGACGTGTCTGACCATGGCACGATGGCTCAGGACAAAAAAAGATTTTCTGTAAAATAAATACATACCCACATACATACTGAATCACATCAGTGCAAAGGAAGGTAGTATCCTTCAGTTTCTTGCAGATCTGAGCTATTAATGAGGAAGCCTCCCAAAAATTCAAGTCTCACCTTAAAAACAGAAAATAGGTGTGAAGATATTACAAATTATTCCTTCCTTCTTTGTACATTAAACACCATGCAAGGTTATTCATAAAAGCATACCTATTTGGGAAAGACTCATTTTAAGAATCTGCTTAAATAACATCCTGAATTTTCACTTGAAACCTCTGTCATATTTGACACAAATATAAAACAGCAGTTATGAGACCTGATCTTCCTAATAGCGCAGGCTCAAACATTTCAATGTATTCTTCAAACCGTAAATCAATTCTCACACTGACTGTGTAAAATACTTTAAGTTTTCCTTTGATTTTGAACTTTAATGCTAGACCAAAATTAGCTATTTCCATGTCAGCTGTCACAATCATCATTTAAATGGTCAAAACGTAGTAGTATATGCAAGATATTTGTTCTAAGGAATATACGTTCAGGGAAGAGACAGAATTGCTACATGATGAAGGACATCAAATGACAAACCTGTCCGTTTCTTAACAAGATAAATTTTCCTCAGTCAGAAACTATAGAGAAGCATCTGTCCACAGCAGAACAGAACAGCAATTAAGAGTATAATGTGTACCTTGCATGCCATTAAAAGCATGCAAGCCTCATTACAAAGAAAAGCCTCAGGCACTTCTGTTGAGAGTATTCAGTAAGCCAAAAGAACCCCTATGTGCATATTTAACTCATTGGGGAATTGTATACCTAAGTAGTTACTTGAAGTCACTTGAACTCAATCCCCCATAAATCAGAATGGCAAAATATTAATTTTCAAGAGCTGTGGAAAGTTTTCAAGGTATATACTGGCTAAAGAATGACTTAGGATATGATCTGTCATCCCAACAGCGCTTTTCCTCTTCCAGACATCCAAGGTAGTATGTCTACCCTGACAGTCTATGCTGCAAATATTTCCTGTAAGCTTAAGGCAATACTTAGAGAAGAATAAAAAAAGATTTAGTTACATCAAGGCATGTCTACAATACCATAATTTTACAACTAGAGCTTTTGGTGATCTGCCTAAACCACACTTAATCAAGCTGCTTCAAATTCTGCTAGCAGAATAGCACAGAGTGCCATACAGGCTAGCCACCCCAGCGTTCAGCTAGGTGAGTCAGCAGTATGTGGAAGTCTGCCAGGATGAATATGATGTTTACAGGATGGGGGAAGGTGCAGGGAAAGAAGGAAGGTCTCTTCCCTGGAAGGGAAGTCTTGGTTATGCTTATACATATTCTTACCACTTTCTGCTTCCTTCCCACGGGCTGCCAGCCACTGCATGGCAGGAGCCATGCGCCTTCCCCAGCTTAAGCTGACACTAGGATGTGGGTTGTCACCCACTGACCCCCAGAGCTGTGATGCACCAACATCCCAGGGCTGTCAGCCCTTTCCCAGCTCTGGCACTCGCAAAGCTGAAGCTAAAGCCACGGAGGACATAGGCACAAGGGTGCTGGACACAGGAAAACAAGTCTCAACCAGCTCCAGCCAACACAAGCCCAGACAGCTCTCAGGGCCTGGCTCTCCAGGCCAACGCAAACCTATGGCCTTCTATGGCTTTCACTTTGGGATATGGTTTAGTAGGCATGGTGGTCTTGGGTTGATGGTTGGACTTTATGATCTTCGAGGTCTTTTCCAACCTGTGATTCTACGATTCTACTGGCAGTGGCTAAAATACTGAGCTTTTAATCCCCTCTTCCTAGTCACTGAACCACAGCCATCACTCAGGAGCACAGCAATGACATCGCAAACTCTGCAGTCCCTCAAGGAATCTGGATCAAAAATGAGCAACACATCTTCCCGGTGTGCTTGCTTTTTCCTGTCTTATCTTGCCTCACAACAACCTCCATAGGTCTGAGAGAGGCTCACATTTCTCTATCACTGTGCATGGCCATTACTTCACCTGACAAGTGGTTGACTTTAATAGGCAATGCGATTTGCACAATCAGCAAAACCACTGTAATTATAGAACTATACGTTGTAAAGTTAAGCTCAAAATTCCTGCAGTTGTTGCAAACCACAGTGTTACTTTTAAGGATGCAGTATAATTAAAATCACACCTTTTAACATAAGCACCTATTCTGAAGCAGGTCATAATCAATAAGGTAGTTTATAACAACTTCCAAGCACTGAGTAAATATACAAACATAATTAGTTTCCACATATACAATTATAAGTAGATAGAAAACACCAACTCCATAATCACATTTGGCCAAATTTTGATCTAAGAAATTACTGGAAGTTTCAAAACAAATACCTTCATATATATCATGCATACATTAAACTGCTCTTTGCTGGCAGCTTCTCTAGAGACAGTTTGGAATATTTAATTTGGTGGGTAGCTTGTTCTGATAGATAAATATCTCAGAAACATTACAACACATTTCCAAAATTACCAAACCAGCTCCTTTGTAATAAAAATAACGGTTTCTAGCAAATTCAAAAGTGATTAAATAACATATGCATACACACTATTTTGATGTTTCAATAATCAAGAATTTCCACACCATTTGTTAAGCACTATGTTTGAAAATATCCCCAGCACAGCACAAACTGAAGGTACAGTCTTTCCAGTCCTGCTGTTATAGACCTACACTTGCTAGTATGATTGTTCTTCTAAAAAACACACTTTCAAACAGTAAACTTTTTTTAAATACTTGATCGATTCACCTCTGTTTCCTACAGCTCTGAAAATACCATTTTTTAAAGACAATAAATTCCATCTATTTATAGATCATATATAAAATGTTACAAAAATAGACTTTGTATATTGGTAATATAGTAATTATAATAATTACTAATAATAGGAGGAACACCTATCCTCGCCCAAGGGAGTAAGGTTGCTCTTATTTGGATACAGAAACATCTGCAACTGGGTCTGTTTTTCCTTATACCCTATTCCTTGTGCATATTTTTCTCTGATTTTAACTTCAGCCATGACAACTGATGTGGAAAAACCCTTATAGGTTTCTTTTTTCAAATACATATATTAGCTAGTAAAAAAAAATGAGAACCAGCTCACACGAAGTTAAACAATACTTTATTAAAGATAGCCAAATTGTTGGAATGGAGTACTTACTCTTCTGTGATACCAATGGAAGAGAAAAATTGTTAAGACTTTTAATTAACTCCTACCTTAGATATCCAACATAAAGCATCTTCCACCATGAGATTTTCTGGTGATATTAAGGCTATATAGTATATTTGCTTCTGAAATGTCTTACTCAGTGCATTATTGTTACTTAATAAGTTTTACTCAGTATTCTTAGAAACTGTTTGTTAGTCTTCCATTTTTATTTGTTAACCTTTGGTTCTATCTCTCCTTTATAACAAACTTCATTTTAACATTGACAGTAGTCATCAACAATATTGTACATAGATTTTATTATTCCTTTTTTTTTTCTTATTTAAACTTCAAAAATACACTGTTTTTACCACGTGAATTAAAAACACTTATTATAGGGTTAACTTCTGACTTTCAAAGTTAACTTTATCCCAGTCCAGTTAGAACTTCTCACATTCTGAAAGCAGTACATATTGCTGTATTTAAAAACCTGCTTTTTTTCCCCTTCTCCTTTTTGATATCCCTTTTCACCTTCTGTTCATCTCAGAATTATCCCTGCTTATTGGACCTATTCTGCCAGTTCTACCAGTGATTGGTATCACTGCCCTATCTATTTTATTTTAACCAAGCAGTTAATGTCAGTATTTCTCATATCCTGTGTGTTCAAACGCTGCAGCAGGACATTGCACATTGGCAGTCACAGCTCTCACAGCACCTTTGGTTGCACATTTCACCATCTTTCCCTTTCTTCCATTCATCCACCTTTTATTTTCATGGTGACCTGAATAGCAACGAGCATTAAAGAATCTGCTTTAAAAATACCCAATGTCTTATTAACAGGATCATAAGGTCTTGTAACTTTTTACTCCTCTGAGAAGAGGTTGTCATTTGGGTCAAAGCACCCACTGTGATGCTCCTCCCCTTGACAGGAGGGTGCTTTAGAAAGGGCTATGGTCATGCCTTGCTTTGTTCCTGGTGATCCTCAGTGGTCAACATCCTGCTCTTTCAAGGTATTTCCTGCATCTGTACTCAGATTCTCATTACTTTATATAGAAACCTGCCTAGAATTTTAAAAAGCCCCACAAAACTCCAAGAAGAGAGAGTTTTCCCAGTGGCTTTCCCAAATTCACTAAGAAAGGCCAATCCAGTGCAGGTTTTCTCTGCTTTACAGAGCACCATGGGGTTTTAAACCCTCAAAAGCCTTCTTGGCCTCTCTATAAATTTAAACTGTTAAGAATTTAGAGTGGACAGTCATAACAGAGCAGCAACATTCAGATCATGCAATGACAGGCACCAATAAAAGTTTCTGAACCATAGAAAGTGCTGTATGAAAGGGATACTCAAATGGAAGAGCACTTCTTCCAAGATTCAGTGGAGTTCAGCAATAGAGAAAAATCTCACATTACATCTCCGCAGCTAATACTGATGTCCCAGATTATCCACAAATTTTATAAACCGGGATAAGAACAGCTAAAAGAAGTTGGAGGGTGGGGGGCAGTAAGAACTGCATACTAACTTACTAACTTTCTACAAGGGGCTTTTCTGCAAACAAAATTAGAAAGGCACTAAAAGTATCATAAAACTTAAGTTTGCTGTGCAATGCAGTTACCCAATATATGCAAAATCAAAAAAGGATTGTATTTGTCTAATTCAAGTATATTTTAGCCATTGTCTTCTGTTCACTCCTGCCACACCTTGCCAGCCCCACTCTCTTGCAAGATTTTTCTGAAAAATAGGATCCTCTGACAGTACCCTAGTAAGAATAAAGAACGTGACCCAGGATGGTCTAGGTAAGATTACAGAATTTCTTTTCTACCCTCTAGTTCATGATCATGCTTAATCCACTAAAGTTTAAAAAGCTTGCTACACTTAGCAATTTGTATATGTGACTCTTGAAAAATTAATAAAATATCAAACTCTATCCATACTATTATTAAGCAAAAGTAGCTGAAAAGCAGAAATAAACTTTACAAATTGACATTAAGTATGACTGCAAGTTCTGTAAGTGTACTAGTCTACTAAGCATCTCAGTTTGTAAAAATACAGTTCAAAAAAAAGAATATTTCACAAACTTTTCTTATCCTATTTCTTGGGATGAAACAGCAGTACAATCTATTAAGAAGTCTGCATCCAGTTTTGAATACAGAAAAGATTCATCATAAATAAAGCATGTTGAACAAAGATATTTGAGGCAATATCCTCTTGAATCTTTATAATCAAAAAAATTAGAATTAGTAAGGAAAAACTGCTACTAGGGTACACATTTATTGTATCCCTATCACAATGTGAATACATTTAGGTTTTTTTAAGCAAGAATAAATGAGTGTAATTTGGCATTTATACTTCTTCGATTTCAGTAATATTAACACCGACAAAATTCAAAAAGGCTTTAAAACATGCTAAATTTGGAATTGGATCATACAAGGAAAACTGAACACTTTAATTTATTCCATTTTACCAACAGAGTTTAATGGCTCTAGTAATATTGCCAGTAATGCACATGCTTATAATAACCAGAACTATATCTTCTGCTTAGTCATTAGTACCTGAATATTAACATTACAAAATACTACATTTAAATATTTCTAAGTACAGCTTTATTTATTTATCTAACATAAATTGCACCCAAAATCACGCAAAAGTCATCCTGAGATTGTACTATATTGCAGACACCAGTACAATACTGAAAAGAAAATTCTGTTAAATTTAAAACATTAAGGCTGGCACACAGTGGGAGAGGGAAAAAAAAAAGAGAATCACACAACTTTCACTTATCTCTGTGTTATCACCAGACATCACAGGTCCCTCTGAATCCTGCTATCTGAGAGGGAAAATATGTTGTCTATATGTATTATCTGTGTTTAACCAATATGTAGTTGACGAGCTATCTGGAGTTTGAAGTATTTTCAGTCCTGAACCTCCTGGTCGTCAAAAAATAATAACTGGAAGTTAACAATTTTCACTGAACAACTTTCAGGACAGTGAGCTTTTGTCCTCAAATTCAAAATCTACTGAATTAGACTTCTCCATTAGGGTCATTCAAGTGTGCCAGATTCTCAGCAGATGTTAAAAAGGTGCAGAACTACTGAAGACAAGAATCAAACAGCAAGTCTCTGACTGAAAGAAATGTAAATTCCCGGACGAGCACAGCCAATATAGGGTTCATGTTTCAGAGCCTAGGTTGTTCTGAATATCTAAATGCTCCTATGATTCAAAGCCAGTAAGTTGAGTTCAAATTATTACAAAAAATGAACTATGACCAAAAACCTAACTCTGATGCCTGTCTATATCACGTAATGAAGACAAGCAAAGGATTACCTGAGCTGCTTCCAGCAACAAACCAACCCAGCTACATCAACATGCCAAAATGCCCGCTCTAACTCAGCTACACTGCTCTGGGATCTGTCTCCACATACAATACCTATGTGGTGCCACGTACTGACCCCATGCTTGCTTGGTATTTTGTGCCCTGTTTCACAGCCAGAACAGAAGTTTTGTGCTTACCGCAAGCCATTATGGCACATAACAAAATTCAGAATCATATTAATCTGTAAAGAACTCCTTATATTTTCAATTATGGAATGGAGGAAATTACTAGTTTCCAGCATTGTTGTAAACTGGCTTTGATTTGCAATTGCAACCTATGTTTTTAACCCCTAACTAAACATCAGCCAAGTAACCCCAGTTCTGAAAAAATGCCTGAGCTAGAATAGAATGCTATAAGACAGACACTTGATTGTCCTTCTTCCCTTTTTTTCTTCTCTTCTCTGGAATTCATCAATACAATAAATTTCTTCAATGATTTGGACTCCCCACAGGCAGTTCTGATATTTTTGCTAGGCAACACCATATTTTAACACGTAATTTTCACTAGAACATCATTCACATCAGTATAATAAAAAAAGGCTGTTTTTAGAATCATTTTTCCCTGAATTATACACCGTAATCCGGGAAAGGGAAAAAAGAGATATTAGGAGGATGTAAGAAAGAGAGTTTCTTTTTTGCATCTATACACAAGTCACATATTTCTCCTAAAGTTTCATAGCATTAATTTTAAAAACTATTAAATAATTTTTAGCAGTATGGGTTGGACTTTGAGATTCTACAAAAAGTGTGTCCACCTAAATTTTTTTTATTATTTTTGACCTAGTGGATCTGTAACCTATCCAGTCTGAATTAGTTTACCTAGATGTAGCCCAATGAACCAGTGAATCTAGTGGGGGCTGGATTCTATACAGTTACTTCTGACAATTTTCAGCTGAGTTACATCTGGATGGGATTTTATTTCAATGGAATTCAAAGGACAAAGAGCCATTTGGGAAGTAAGAATTTGTCAAAAGCCTCCTTAAATTAGAAGCTTCAGTAGAAAGTGGTATGCAACTCTGGATTTGTTTCAGAAATATGTGATTAAATGTTTATGTTCGTAGTAATTACAATAATATGCACAATCCAGAAACCATCTGCTGGAAGAGTCTTATAAAAGATTAAGAACTTAGTATACTGGAAAAATCCTGTGGGAATATCTTGCACAATTGGAAGCTCACATTCTAGTGCACAGAGCAGTATGCAGAATGAAAAAAAAAGCACAGCACAAGCTCTTTAATAAACTCTGTGAGTTTTAAAAAAAAATCCTGCATATTCTCAGTTTGTACTGGTCTGCTTTGTAAACAGCCTGCAAAAGCAAGAAACAGCCAAACCTTTTACTTATCAGAAGAACTGATGGGTTTCTTCTGCAATCAGAGAAGAATCCAAAAGAACAAGCCCAAAGTGCACCTTGATAGCTATCTAGCATTCCTCTTTATCAAGGCATATGTATCTGTCCCATTTCCTTGGTCAAACTAACTTCCAGCGTATGCCCCAAATACTTTATTGAGACTGGAGAAATATGAAATGTGTGTAAAATATACAATTAGGATGAAATTAATACATTTGGCAACCGATAAAGTAAATAATATTTGCAAGGAAATGGTTTATAATTATTGATTTAACAAAGTGAAATCATTGTTTTGCATTTATAAGAATGCTCACATTTCAGAAAATACAGGCACTTTTGTACAAACCAGATAGTTTAGAGTAACCCTCTGTCCTTTACACGTGAAACTCGTCTTCAGAAACTTTCCATGTAATATTGCTTCTACTCCAGATGGCTACCATATAATAACTATCTATTTGCATTAATTTGCTGAACTATACTTCTTACTGACACATACTTCCTGCAACAGAGAAGATCACCTTGTTTTGTCAAAAGGGTCCATAAATCATGAAATTCTGCTTTCTAAGTTTTGCTTGCTGCAGGCTAGCTAAATAATGCTGTTTCTTTTTTTAATCCAGAAGAACAGCATCAGCTTTCAAATATAGTAGCATTAGATAACACTCTTCAGTTTTCCAAAACCCTTCTTCAAGAGCTTTGTGCACGATAGGATAAAATTAATTTGCCTGAGAAATACAGATTTTAAATTACGTACGACTTGAAAACACTGGCCAAAGACTACACGACTCTGTGGGCTTAGAAGTAGACCAAACAAATTGTTTAACTTGCGTTCTGGCCAGGCTATCAGGTCAAGATTTCTCTTGTTAAGAAGTGGTATACAATGCTTAATAAGCAAGTGGGTTAAGAACTCTGACCTCTTGTATTTCCAAGGCTATACCTATTTTGTACTTGTGGTTCATTTAGACATGAGAGGTAATTCTAACAAAAACAAAAATAAACAAAAAACAAACAAACAAACAAAACACCAACACACACCACCAGGCTGAATGACTAAGATCTCCAACATATACCAAGTCAAAATCCTGGGTAGGCAGCCACAGGTTTAAGCCTAGGTTGTCAAGTATATAAGTGGCACCTATGCCACTTTACTGCATGGTTGAAGGATACCTACAAAAGCTTTGCAAGACAGTGAAGCAGACATATCCCAATAAAATCAAGCCTACATGTCCCTAACGCTAAAAAAAAATGAGAGTATGAACATCACCTGTTAGATCACGGTACCATATGTAACTTCTAAACTCTGTTTGACCTCTTCACCAAGGAAAATACCACAGAATTTNCTTTTTCCACCAAAAAATTATATGGGATCAGTGGGTCTCAAAGTACTAGATGTCAAGGAAATGGAGCTAGACATTTCTGCTTATGGTTGAAAAATATTAAGGTTGCCAAGACTGTTGTTTGCTCTAATTTCTACTAACTTCCAGCAGGAACTTGTGCCCTAAATAATCCAATCCTTATCAGAAAACTTTCCCAGGGTCACCCCTTTGACAAAGAAACTAATCAGCATCTGTTGCTGCAGAACCTACCAGACAATCTACTGTGCTATTCGTTGTATCACATCACTTCTCCTCTAGAAAGATACCAAAGCCTTATTGCAGTGCATCACAGAAACACATATCTAATAACCTTTTCTTGGGAATCCTTCTGTCCTCAGGCCCCGCCACTTTCCCATTATGCTTCCAATCCTGTGTTATTTTGCTACTGTTTCTTGATACACTTCTAGAACAAAATGATTTTGTTCAAAGCCAGAAGAAAAACAGTTAGACTCTTCTTATAAGAGCATTATTCTTATTTAGCAGTACTACACGATTTGCACCTATACTGTTTCAGCCATTCAGGCATTTTGATTCCAACAAAAATAATCTAAGTTCACTCTTCATTGTGTTTTGAAACACAAAACAAGGAGAAGACAACAGAAAACAAGAGCCAAGCATAATGAACCCTGAGGAAAAAACATCAACCATGTTGGAGCTTTGCAGTTTGGCATGACAGGTGAGTATTTCTCTTCTTCAGAGACCCCAGTAAATCAGAGCAATGGTGCTGATGGCATGGTAGAATTGTCTCTGATATGCTGCAGTGAGTGTTATTTATGTTTGTTTATAAAATATGCTGTCAGAATGGCAAACTCCCTAGGACCTTAGTATTATTTATGGATTCTCCTGTCTTCACATGGCCTTTCATGCACCAAATTAAAAAAAACCAAAAGTTGCAACTCTATGCTCTTGAAACAAGATCACTTCCTTCAGAAAACAGGATTTGCTATGTTACATGTTATTCTGTGAATAGCTATTACCAAAAATATTTGCAGCTTCAGCAAAGTATTTCCCATGTTCTCTCTCAGCAAAATCCCAAATTCTGTACTGAGAGATGACACATGTAATGCTACTTATGCCATTAGCATGATACTTCATGTAAGTCAAGAATCTGGACTTTTGTTTGGGGTTTTCACAGGTGCCTACGGAAATATATCAGCCTGTTCCCACACAACTTTAAAAATATAATCTTAAGTACTCAATACCTGTAAGACATCTTTGAAAACATCTACATAATGTGTTTTGAGGTGCAATTTTATTAAGTATAGCAAATTTCCACTTTGCCAAATATGTCTTTTATTTAAATCAGGAAAAAAACACCAAATCTTTATTGACTTTCAGAAGACAAATTTTAGAACGGCCGTTCTCACTTTCTTTCAAAAATCTTTTAGCAAGTAGAGTTTTCAAGTTCATTAAACACCAACCACACATTAGTGTCTTTGGTTAAGTTGTGCTCTTCTTCAAAAATTGCCATTTAGCAACAGAACATGGCTTTAAGAAGAGATGCAAGATAGGTGGAGCTGTTTGAAGCATAGCAGAACAGAGGCATTCAGACAAGGCAGATCTGTAATCAATAGTGTAGATTTATTCTGAATGTTCTGACCCCAAAAGAACTGCAGTAATGCCAGCCACTTGAATAAAAATCTAAGAGTAAGTAATCTTAAAGTAAGAAGGCTGATTTATTTGTACATCTTTTCACACATTTTTGATTCTTTGCAGATTCCAGGTATTGTCTAATAAGGTTCAATTTGTCAATGGGAAGATACAACAAATAAGAGAACAAGGAAAATATTTACTTTATTTATTGAGATCCAAACAAATGCTATAGAGAGATCTAAATTGTTATACTTTCTGTCACCAATTGCTTCAACATGATAATGAAATATAAAACTACAAGACATGACAATAAAACATTTTTCTTTTTTGTCAGATAAGTAGTTATTCTTAAAACACAAAGAGCACAAGTCACATTCACATTTAGTTCTCAGGTTCCTAAAAATACATGCATCTAATAAACACATGTTTTTCATTCAAAAGCATTTTTCCTCCTCTTAGCAAACTAAACTAAATGACATGTAGGAGATGCTCAAGTTTATTTTCAAGCTTCTTGCTTCCAGCAATGATTTTAATGTGTCAGTTCCCAGTAGCTATTGATGATACCTTACTTCAGTACCCTTTTTTACCTAAGACTGTTACTTGCATCAGTCTTTTCACAATTATCAGAGAGCCTGAGCCTGGGGAATAGTTTGAAAAGCCCAAAATAATTCCAGTCTCCTCTTATTTGCAGCACTGGAGGAAAGAGTTCAGAGGTAAGATGCTTGATTTTCTTACACCATTCATTCCAGCTGGAGTAATGTATCATCTCCTTTAGTCTTCCTATATGTATACTCTGTATCTTAATGTTAACTTAAGCGCTTTAATACATTGTCCTGCCAAAATTAGTAAATAACATCTGACAGATAACAGATTATCTTCACACATCTCTATATGGTTTGATCCAAATATGGAAGGCTGAAACACGAGGAAGGTTACAAAGTACGATTTAATTCATGAGAAAAATTCAAGATTTGTTTAAGTTCTGAAACTTGTCATGGAAAACAAAACTGAAATGATCTGATAGCTTTCTAGGATGGCACGACTGGCTGGGTAGATAAGGGGACAGCAATGGATCTTATCTACCCCGACTTCAGCAAGGTTTTCACACTGTCTCTCATAACATCCTCCTAGGGAAGCTCAGGAAGTGTGGGCTGGATGAGTGGTTGGTGAGGTGGATTGAGAACTGGCTGAATGGCGGAACTCAGAGGGTTGTCATCAGCGGCACTGAGTCTAGTTAGAAGCCTGTAACTAGTGGTGTCCCCCAGGGGTCAGTACTCGGCCCAGTCTTGTTTAACTTCCTCATCAATGACCAGGATGAAGAGTTAGAGTGTACCCTCAGCAAGTTTGCTGAT
>Ga0065711_1028099_pt1 | contig 43689 bp, 20 predicted proteins | sample Hoacrofraction12_FD_59098 | JGI IMG/M metagenome (GOLD analysis project Ga0065711, IMG submission 59098) | Hoatzin crop microbial communities from Cojedes, Venezuela - Epithelial fraction 12 v2 (version 2) | ecosystem: Host-associated > Birds > Digestive system > Esophagus > Crop | place... | reverse complement strand
TGGGCTCCCCAATTCAAGAAAGATGAAGAGCTACTGGAGAGAGTCCAGCGGAGGGCTACGAGGATGGTGAGGGGACTGGAGCATCTCTCCTACGAGGAGAGGCTGAGGGAGCTGGGCTTGTTCAGCCTGAAGAAGAGAAGCCTGAGAGGGGACCTTCTAAATGCCTATAAATATCTGCAGGGTGTGTGTCAGCAGGATGGGGCCAAGCTCTTTTCAGTAGTGCCCAGCAACGGGACAAGGGGCAATGGGCACAAACTGAGGCAGAGAAAGTTCCGTCTGAACATGAGGAAGAACTTCTTCCCTCTGAGGGTGATGGAGCACTGGAACAGGTTGCCCAGGGAGGTTGTGGAGTCTCCTCCTTCTCTGGAGATATTCAAGACCCGCCTGGACAAGGTCCTCTACAGCCTACTGTAAGTGACCCTGCTTCGGCAGGAGGGTTGGACTAGATGACCCAGAGAGGTCCCTTCCAACCCCTACCATTCTGTGATTCTGTGATTCTGTGATCTGGAGTCATGGCAATCCCCTGGTTTTTTGCCACTTAAGTTACAAGGGAGGTAGTTGTGGAGGGAGCGGCTGGATCCAGAAGTAAGAGTGGAGGAAAGTGCTGTCACCCCAAGGACGGTTTCTGAGCACTTCGAAGCTGTGGCCTCTGGGACCTAAGCATGGCATAGCACAAAGCTGATGGGGATGGGGAATTGTCTTTGCAAACACTAGAAAATTGGAATGGGATACGGGCCGATTCTGGAAAAAGCTAACCAACCAACCAACCAACCAAAAAATCCTAGGGCTTTTAAAAGACTTCCAGGTCTCTTGCAGGTTACTTCTGAGTTACGGAAAAGTCAGTCAATTTTGAGAATGCTTCTTTAAGTTTGCCTCTTCAGCAGGTAAAGAATGCATTGCTGTCCATACTGACTTTAAGACTAGTCTAATTAAGGACTGAAAACCATCACAGAACATTTTGTCTTCTCAGAATCTTCTTATAAGGGACCAAGACTTATTTTCACTTCTTTAATTAGTGTCGCTTGTATGCCAGACCAAATATGCAGCTGGTTTACGTAGGAATGTGGTCTCTTTTTGTTGAAGTTAACCAATTTCCAGTCTCTAGAAACAAAACACAATCATACTGAAACTCCAAAAACGTGGAAGCACGAGAAGAAGTTCTAGATGAACTTGTGACTTTTACAGGGTCCTGGGTATGGTGGTGTGACTGTCTCAGGTCTGTGGTTTTTTCGATACCAAGAGGAGTAAATGTCTTATATTTTTGTCCACCTTTTTATCTCACATAATTGTTTTGCTTTGAAGATGAAGAATTAATGTGGCTAAGAGAAAAAACAGTCAGCTGGTAATGCTTTACTCGTCTAGTTGAACGAATTTTCATAAAGTACAAACTTTGAAGTTAAATAGTATAATTTCTTAAGAAAAATTTGAACAAGTAACAAGCATAAGAGAGCATTTAGATGATTATTTGGAGTTAAATTTATCTGAAGAAAAGAAGTCTCCTGTTTAATATTTTGACAGGTATAGTAAGCAGACCGAAGGTCTGAACACAGAATCAACAAATACAGGCCTCATTGATGTCTGCAACATAATGCTAGAAGGGACAATCTGTTTTAGTTATGCTTTTGAGCACACTTTAAATCTAATTTTAGTGCACAATAAAAATGAATGCTCTGTTTTCCAAATGCATCTGCTGAGCTGGAGTTTCCATACCAGATGGCTTTGTATTATGTTAAAACTCAACATACAGTATGATAGTGTTTGTTGGGTCTGCTGAAAGTGACCTTGCATTTTTTTCTGTCTGAGCACAAAATATGACATTTATTGATTTTGACATGCAAAAATGTTGGTCTTTCTAGTTTGTTGTCGTATTCTGTTTTACCTGGTTTTAAGGGTTAGTGTTTTTTTATGGCCAGAAGTTGAGTGGTGTTTCCGCTTTGGAGACTGATTCAGATATAAGCCGTAACAAAATTGCTCATAAATCTTGTCCAATATATACAACGTATACATTACTAACTACTGTGCACAAATCACATCTAGGCGTCCAGTTATGACTCTGGATTTTGAACTTTTGAATTTGCTTTTGGCTGATGTCCATGCTTTATCTTTCATTCGTTCCTGAGCTTCCTCCACCCTCACGCTGTGTCATTACATCCATGCAAGCTCTGACCGAAAGGCATTGCCGTGCTGACATTAAACCAGTGCAACAACGTTTTTGGATGGGAGTCCGCTGGTGTCCCTGGAGCTCTGGTGGCCTGACCTCAGTTTTGCCTCAAATTCTCTGTGGACAGAGCAGTGCCTAAAATTAGACTGTGCTTAAAGCCTGGGCTCCACCTTACAGGTGAAACCTTCATTAGAAAGGAAATGTCACCACGTCACTGACATTTGTAGGATTTGTGCCACTTCCTACGCTGAATACTCTGCGGTCCTGCAGAGCTGTAGCTGTGCAAAGTGTGTGCAACATGCTACCTTTTATATTGTTTTACTTGTGTCTGCTTTAGAATAGCAAATGACTATTCAAGCTGCACGGCAGCTTTGAATGCCGAATTATGTATTTGTTTTCATAGTCCTGTCCCCAAAAGCTTGGCCCTTTTTTAAAAGCGGGGTGAAGTTGTCAGCATGATGACCTGGTCAGGGCAAGGGATGCTTCTGAGCATATGTGAGTGTAGAGCTGGTTGTCTTTGCGTTCCTCTGTGGCTGCCAGGTGCTGATAACAATTCATTTTACCTGACATCTAGGCAGTAAGTGTGCGGTGCAAGGACAAAGTGCTGCATTGGTTGGTTTCACTGTGATTCTTCTATTACTTGAGTCGTATTTCCTAGCTACAGGTCATGTAGACTACCTATTCCTTGATGGTCCTTTTAGTTTGCACTTTACTGGCCTGGCCATTTATTAATCTGAAATTTCATATGATTTCCATCTTCTTTCTGTCTCAATTATCAGCAATCATTGGTATGTTAATCCTCACAGAATTTCTGAAAGGTGGAAGAAATATGTAATCCTTTATACTGGGGCTTGAGAGGTGAAAAAGCTCACTTCGCACCAAGTGCACAGGAATCTGTTGGGGATGGATTACCCAAATTCTATGACAGTTTCCCAACTACTGTATCATCTGGTTTACTTCTAGCAGCAGAATAATATTTAATATATGAATATAATGTGTATAAATTATATACATTTTATTATTATTTAAGTATTTGGTGTGACCCAAAACTTGTTTTCTCATTATTTTTCAAGTGTTTTCCACTGTTAAGTCAATGTTTACTCACAATTAAAACACTGTGATATTTAAGCTAGTGAAATTATTCTCTTAGCTTAAAAATAGGTATATTTTAGGAAGAGAATATCCAAATATTGGGGAACAGCTATATACAGTGAGTTGTTAAATGTTATTCTGTTTCTCTGCATGCCAGATTTCATTAAAAATTTGGACCCAAATGTGTATTTTCCTGAATGTCCATTTGAAAGCCTCTACGACAGCATTTGCTTCTGACTTTCCTTATTGAGCATAGTCACTGACTAGCTGCTACCTGTAGTAGCGGGTGTCCAGCGGGCTGTCTCCGTGAGCAGCTTGTATCTTCCTGACATTAAGCACAAGTGAAACAGAGACAGTAGTGATTGAGACTGGCAGTTTCTTGGCTGGTCTTTGGTCACCTTTCACTAAAGTCAATGTCATTTGATAGCTTCTAACACCTTTGAGCCACAAACTATTGTGTTAGTTTTGGCAACAGCTTGTCTTTTTCATTTTACTCTGGTACCTTATCTAGGTCGTGTCACTGTTACTTATTTAGTATCTTAAAATTCACACAAAGACACACACAGTATTCTGACTGCTAACACCGTCTGCCATGCCTTCATCTAAGGGTTCATAGGCTTAGTCATGGTGATGTCTAAAGAGCTGGACATCTCTAGTAGTTCCAGATGCTTGAATTTTTCTTTGTAAATAATTTTCACCTTCCTACAGGGTACTTTTTAAATCACAGATGGAATAGTAGGAATCCCAATGGCAGGCACTGTAGAAATTCTTGTTCATTGAGTGAAAAATGTTGAGCACCCCACTAATTAAGGTGTTATTGACTATATTGTAATTTTGTATTTGGACCAGGTCAAAGGTTTGTTGGATGCATTTTCTCTTCTTTGTTTTTCACATGTAAATTTTGTCAAAAAAAATCTTGTCTACACAGCATTCTCATAGAGCAGAGAAAGTGGGATGATGATGGATAACAAGCACAAACCTTTTTAGACTTCAGAAACGAAGAAACTGCAATTTGTTAGACAACAGCAGTGACCATGTTCAATTTTAGGCTGGAGTTGTTGGTTTTTAAGAAAACTATGGAGTTTAAGTACATTTTTGTAACAAGTATGGCAAAAAGAAAGACAAGGTAACAGTGAAAAAGGTTTACCTGAGTTGCAGCTTTATTCACTGATACATCAGAAAACCATCCAGCAGTAACTCAGCCCTAACCCATATCCTGGCAGTGAGCTGCAAATAGCGTGTCTTGTCGTCTCTTAGTACTGTGGAGGGAAGCTCACTGAGGACAAGAGGGACAAGCAAGAAGGAGGTCCCCTCTGTATCGGGTTTTAGGAACCCCAGGCTGTTTCATTCACCTGCTTCAAAGGCTGCTTTCTATTAAGGCAGAGAAATGTGTGTGTGTAAATGTTTGTATGCTCAGGAAAGGGGGGGGGTATTGCTGAGACTCAAATCCACAGCTATTTGTGTAACTGGTAATGGTTAAAACTGTAAAATTTTGGAATTCAAAGATTATTAATTTTTTTAAATGGCATTTTTAGTTTTGGAGGTGGAAAACTCCTGCGGTATTCTAATGCCTGCTTGCCTAGCTATCCTGTTTCAAATGCATCATTTCATCAGTTCACTGATGTGTTGGAGATCCATCTACTCTCATTCCAGCTTTTCCTCTGTGGTGAAATGAAACGCGATAGTTCAATGTTTTCTGCAGCTAAGTTTTATTTGGTTATTTTAGGTCAGTCCCTCTAGAGAAATGCAGTACGTGAAAGGAAATTCTCCTTTTTGTTAGCTTGCAGCACCTGGCCGCTATTCTGGGTGTGATCTCGGATACAGAAGGGTAACGGCAAGGTGTTTGTGATTCGGTGGAGTAAGAAAACCTGCGGAATGAAATCCCTTGCTCCGGCGAGTGGTCGACAGAGGACAGAGTGAAGCTGGGGTGCTGTGTCCCCTGCTGATACAGTACAAAAATGACATCGGAGATGGCTCAAAGCTTCTCATCAGTGTAATCAAAACTGAGTTTTGGTGCCGTGTGACTGAGGGGGCACGGCCAGGCTATTTCGGGAAGGGGGGGAGAAGGGGGAGGATGGATCTGTGGTGCAGCTTGCTCTGGGTTCGGTTGCCTGGGTAGACGGGAGGTGTAGCAGCAATGATTGGTGGTGTGGAGATAAACTACTTCTCCAGCAGTTAATGATCGCCTGAAGCTATAATTGTTCTCGGTGACAGCAGCCATGGTCTTCTGGGGCATAGGAGTGGGCAAAGCCAGCAACAGAGCCATTACAATTTTGCAGCTCACTGGAAATCACATCTAGGGCTGTGCTTGGCCCTGCGTGGCCGAGTTGTCACTCTGGGGTCTCTGAAAGACTCCCAGCTGGCAATGCAAACTTTCCCTGAGGTGTGAGAAGAAACTACTCAGTCTTTTACACTGATTCCGGCAGACAGAGAAGCGAGAGAAAAAGGTATACGTCTTAATTGACATTTGTCTTCATCTGCTACTTGCAGCCTTGAATGAGCTGCTTGTGGAGCAGTTCAGATCTGTCTCTAAAAGACTCCTGTTAAATACCCTCTGGAGGTCTCGTGCTGATTCAGGATCACTTTAATTTATTCAATCAATTTTTTCGTGTATGACACAAAAAACGATTTTATTTTTTATTTTTAAGATTAGACTGAGTGGTTTTCAGTGCTGTGTATGTTCTGATGTTACTGAATTATTATCTGTTTTACCATACCTTGTCCAGTGTTTATGAAATATTGTGTATTAGTGAATACATAACAGTAATAATATGTAATGCAGATTCTGAAAATTTCCATGCATGGTTGTGAAATATAAGAAGTCATCTTATTATTGATATGTTACTATTAATATTGATGTTATAACACAGCGTTGCATCAATTGTAATAAATTGCTCAGGTAAGGAAAGTAAACAGAAAATGTTCACAGTGAAGTAATTCAAATCTTACATACAGAACAGCAGTGGCAAAGTCAAGCAAGGAGACTTTGCAATGGCATTTTACTGAATAACTAAAATTTTATTGACTTATGTTCCACATGATGGAGCATTAAGCAGTCCCCCACACCCTAATTCCTTGCTCAATGGCAACAGGAATGACCTGCAGTTCCCATCAAATTATGTTTACTTGGTAGTGTATCTTTCGGTCTTTATGTTGCTTTTTGACATTACGACTTTTTTTTCCTTCCTCAAATCCATCTCTAGAGTTAAGAGTTTTCTTTAGAAAAGTTTAGAAGAGTTTTTTTATATGCATTTTGACTGACAAAACTTTTCACAAAAGCCTCTGTTTCACTCTGCTTTGGAAATGCATATTTTCTATATAACACTTCTTACTGATAATAAAAGGAGTCCTGCCTATCTGTATATTTTTCTACCGCAGACCAGACTTTGGAAAGTCTTGATTCATTTCCCCAAACCACAATTGAGCTGAAAGATGACAATATGCTGGGTCGTTTGACCGCACCAGCACTTTGAAAACAAAACTGCTGATGTGAGGGCTTAGAACTTGCCTTTTGAGGGAGTGTTGTTCAGGCTCTTTTACGGCTCTTATACAACCCGTACCACAGTAGCTTAATGCAATATCCAGACTGGTAATGAAGCATGCACAGGTCAATGCAGACAGAATCTCATGTTTTTAAGTGCAGGTTGCTCTCAATCATGCTCTGGAATTTGCAGCAGAAGCAGGGATAAAATGCTGGTGTCCCAAGCAAGTGCTCTGCTTGGTAGGCCCATAATGGGTGGTGGTTTTCCTGCTACTGGCTTCATTTAAAGGGAAAGATTTGATTATGCAACCAGTTGTATATACTCAAATATCCTGCTCTGGTAATCCATATGAAAATACAGTACGAAAATCTGAAAAACTGGGGTTTGGGGCTGTGAATCACTCCTTCCGCTTGTATGAGGTAAGGACATAATCTAAGGAGTCGTTTGGAGTTGGAAACCATCTCACTGTTGCTTTTTTTTTCCAGACAGATGCATTGAGGGGACTTTTCTCCCAAGGCAGTACTGACGATAGCAGTTCTCACACTGATCCTAGAACTGAGGAGTCATCTAGACTCATGGTGAGTTATAACTGAGGAGCTGCATTTAATTGGATTTACTTCTCCTTATATTTATGCTTTATATGTCATCTTAACATTTTCGGGAAGAAACTTCATAAGTTTGGTTTAGCAAGGTAAAAATTCTTGATTGTGCCATTGGAAAGAATTTTGCAAAACTAAGGAGAACATGTCTTTGTTTCTACCTGACACTGATTCTTTTCTTATCTGTCAGAATTCTTACAGCATGCCTCAACCTGGGACTCTAAGAGTAAGTCACACAGCCACATTTCACCTCCCAGATCCCCCAAGAAATGAGCTGCAAGGCAATGATTATGAACTTCCATACACTTATGCCAAGTTCAGGCCATGTAGAGAAACAGCCTTCTGAGCTACCTCTTCCTTTGTGGAACTTTGCCTCTTCTTTGGGCTTCTGGATTTGTATCCATTCTTTCATCTACCAGTTCCTTCCTCCAGTACATTTGGTAATACATTGCTTTACATTCACTTTTTGCATCTCTAACTGCTGTAGAAATGACATCTGTCACTACAACACATACACTGAGGAAGCCAGATGTGCTTGTGGAGCTCAGATGCTCAACCAGAGGATTCATAAATTATGATCCTGTTAGGATTGTCATGGTTCCCGATTCATTAGTCTGGATATTCCGCATGGGATGGTTGTGGCTAACTTTATTTCAGTGTTTAATCAAGCCTTGTGCTGTGTATGCTATCCTCTTGCTAGGTCACAACTTTTTCCCTGGTACTTTTAAATCTCTTTATTCCAGTCCTCTTTCTCTCTTCTTACCCTGAAGTTCTGCACTTACTTTTCTCCTTTCTGTACGTTTCCTCTCTCTTCAAAGGCTTTCTTGTTCTTCTTGCTTTCAGTGTCCATTTCTAAAAGTGACATCTGACTTTTGAGGATGCTGCCAGGGACTCTTGCAGGGGTTTTCTGTTTAACACCCAGGAACTCTATACTGCAGTTGCTGGAAGCACTTCTGGTCTAGCCACTTTGCTTTGGACTGTTGTAGCAAAATATCAAAGACGCAACAGGGGACCCTTTCAAAGATTCACTTCTGTGGTGAAAATTTGGTACATGAAATATGAAAAGGCTTGAAATTTCCTTGTATGAATTGTTCCTTCCAAAATAGAGATTTCATCCTTATTAGTGTATTTAAAAGGAGCAAAGATTATAATTCTTTTCCCACAGTTTTTATTTATGAATGAAGTCTAGTTAAATTCCCCTTTTCTTCCTGTTGCTGAAAAGAATGTTTCTAGCACTTCTAAAGTAATTTAGAGATTAGACAAAGTGGAAGTTATTGAGTAAACTTTATTGCTTCAGGAAAAAAAAGATAGTATTTCCTCCTGAGTCATCTTATTTTTGAGTAGCCATTCTGTTCACTTCGATTGTGATATTTTCAAGGACATTTTCAATCAGCAGCGTGTACTCTTGAAGACAAAATTCACTTCAGATGTTCTTGTATGACAACATGCAACTGCAAATGGCCAGACTTCTCTTACAGTTGGTCTCCTGCAAGCGCCTTGGCCTTAATGCGTCCTACCTAGTACCTGAGTGCTTGCCAAAGCGATTTTCCACGCATAGTACATACACAGAAATATTTGTAAACTGTATGTGCACTGTGAAAACTAGATGCAGTTTCAGTGGAAGATGCAACTCTTAATCATTTACTGGATGAATTCAATGTTTTGAAGTGTTTGAAGCAGGCAATACCACTGCAGGTGTTTAATCTTTCCTGTGTTGGTTGATCTCTGTAACGTCATGATAAAAGACAGTATATGACAACAGAAAAAATAGCCCTAACAATATTTTCCTATTTCTCTTTGTTGTTTGTAATTTGTATTAATTTCCTTTTGGGACATTCTATTATCTAATGATAGATAATATCATTGATAGCTAATGATATTTTGCCTTGTAATTCTGCTAGTTTAATTTTAAAAAGTGATTTAGAAAACAAAGGCAAGGTAGTCTGGTGAATAATTGCGGAAATATGTGATGTGTGTTGGAAAAGTTGAGCTCCCTAGGCAAGGCAGCCAATATTTTCAGCTGACCTCTAAAAAAAAAAGAGAACTTTGCAGGTACATGTATTTGAATTTGAGAAGACCAACATTTGCATATGCATGTCACATAGCTGTGTTTGCACAGCGTAGCTGGACGAGCAATTGAGTATTCTATGTGCAGCAATAAGCATATTTGTGTAGAAATGATCTGGTGGTGGCTGTTTCACCCCTCTTTTCTTTAACGTAAATTTTGTGGAGCTGTGCCTGACCATGGTTACTTTCCATGTCAAAGGTAAAAAAGACAGATTTTCACGGCTAAGCATTTGCAGAGAGAGGTGGACATTAGAAGCTTTGACTCTGAAATCTCCAAACAGTAGTGTAGTTTTTTATTTAAATCCATAGATCATAAAGTAGCTTTTCAACCTCAGACTTTTCATTAAACATAAAATTGCAAAATCTGTGTTTTTCTCATTCTTACCATTGAAAAATGTAGACCCAAGATTTAGAACAAATCTTCCAAGTGTTCAATGTTTAAGGTGAAGTCTGAAATCTAATAGAACCAATGTAAAAAGGCATATTTTAAAAGTTAATAAGCTATGCTTTGCCTAATGCTGCCTGCCTACTCCTGTTGCCTCTTTGCAGTCTCTGCCTGTTGATAGAAGTTGCCCAGTTCTGTTGTCAAAATCTATAGAGGATAATTTAGACTGAGAGACTGACTCTTTTGGTCTTCTGAGAAGTTTAGCTTGGACTTTTCACGGTTGTTTACCTAAAAGGATATAGATGCACTAATCCCAACTGACTATCTCCTTGGGCGCTTAAACCGAAGATAATGATACCTCTCTACCTGACCTGTGACCAATTACCTAACTTGTTCATGCCTGAAATTCTTGCACATTTCAGACTTTACCCACTTCACTCTTAAGTGCTGAAGGTTTGGTTTCGGGGCAGGACAAACTCCTTGATACTGTAGACAAAATAGAAGCTAAGACCATGCAGCTGCACCAGGGTTCACCGACTGCGTATGCACATATCCACAGACATACTTTGATCTGTTGGGATTTCCTGGGCAAGACTACAGCAGATTTCAGAAAAGGAAAATTAGCTAGGTAGGGTTGTGGTGGCTTCCTTATGATGAGCTTGGCAGCCAGAACAGTCAGCCAGCAGCCAGCAGGAGACAGAAGCTCATTTCTCACCTCCTTGCGGGCATTCAGATCCCCCTTTTCATCAGGAGAATGAGCAGTCTCACGGGTGTGTAACAGCTTTGCTCAACTCCTCTGTCTGACAAGGTGAACTCCCTCCAGAAAGCAGCAAGCCACTCTTGGAGGGAGAGGTCTTAGGTGAGAGAGTTACCAAGTGAGTCTGGTTTTTTTTGTGCCAGAAGGAAATACAAGAAAAATAAACCCAAATTACTAGCTTAATATTAATCACTGGGGATGGTTAGGTTCTGGAGCTTTCACTAGTGACTGTGCCAGTCATTAGGCAAAGTCATTAAATAGTCATGGGAACTGTTGTCTTCCCCTCTTGGGTAAAGACTGTATCCATCAGGAAATAAATTTTTTTCCTGCCTTTGGAAACAAGAGCAACTGGGCAAATGATCCACAAAAGAAGCAATTATTAGCTAGCTGAGCATCATGGTTCAGGTGTAACAGAAAGAAGCTGGGTGGGTTTCTGTCTGAACCGTGACTGCTGGAGGAGGCAGTCAGAAGGAAAATATATGGCCTCTTAGTTGTTTATGTCGTTACGAGAGGTGATGGGAAGGTTGTGCGTGTGAATGCTTATGAAAAACTTGGATCAATGGGAGCCAGGGTATACCCTGTGCCGAGCCCTGTTTTTACAGCCCTGAGGAACAAAGCAGGCAGGTTTATATGATGCAAATAAAAATGTCCCAAGTTCAGTTTTCTGAATATATATTTGGTCAGCCTGGCAGGAAAAGTGAATTCTAGCTGCAGTAAATTGGACCTACAGATACGTGGAAAACGAAGTCCTCTGGTGTAGGAACTATGTGATGTTAAAGGAATAAATTTCAGTGCCCAAATGTAAAGAAAAGAATTGTGAAAGAAAAACTCTCTTGACTGATTCTCGTCTTGTATGCATTGCTTCTGGATTACATTAATGTTGTTCTCCAGAAAGAGCAGTGTGGTTTGTAACCTTCACGATGTCAACAGAGACATGTTCCAGTTGCAGACTGGAATAATAACAAGTCCTAATTTATATTAATATTTTTCTGTTTATTTGGTATTCTGTAGCATCATATAATTTTAGAAGAATAATTGTGATTAATTTTTAGCCTTAATCATTTTTGCAAGCTGCAGGGCTACTGTGACACCACAAGCAGTGTAGTGATTTACAAACTAAGAACACTGGAGGTGTGATCCCTTGCTTTTAGTGTGAATACAGGTTTTGTTGTACAGAGCTTTTCTTTCTGTCGTTCCAGCTTCTGATACGTGTTCGCTCCCACCAGGTACCCCCAGGGAACTGGTTTCTGCGTGGTGCAGTCACCAAGTCTCGATGTGGCCATCCCTACAAAGCGTTAAAGTGGAAGGGGTGGTTCTTTAAGAAGTTTCTTTGTAATGAGGAAAACAGTGTACAGTGTTAGAAAAGTGACTTTTTTCCCTCGCACGTGTTCATCTGCAATGGGAAGTAAATATTACCAGGTGTGTCGAGATCCTGACAGAACTGGAATGTCATGCAAAGCATGTTGATATCTCACTTAACCAAATAGCTTGGAATCACTGTGCAGGGCTAAAACGACTGGATCACAAGCACAGTGAGTGACTGCTTTTATGTGGATTGTTGACCTAAAAACACGGCTCTTGGATTAATGATTGCGAATCATGACTATATGTGTCTGAAAATAAGAATTCATTAAATATTTGTGTATGGATCTCACAAGCAACAGGCATTTGTTTATTGCTGACTAATTAACTACAACCCAGTGTATCTACTAATGGTATTTTTTCTCCTGAGCGGCACTATTAACCTTTCTCTGCCCTTGATTTTATTCTTCCTTTTAGCCACTCAGTAACATTGTCTGGAGAAATTGATACTAATGTAGAGGAAGCATTCATTCTAACCGGAGATGGAGAGGACAGCGGGAAGGGAGACATGCCAGGAGACAGTTTTACCTGGTTTTTACTGCAAGTTGAAGCTGAAGGAGGTCTTCTAGAGCTGCTCTGCTCACACCTGCTCTGATGGTCCTTCCCTGTTGCACTCCTGTCTGATGTCTGCCCGACAGCCTGTGTTTCTGGCTCCAGTTAGGTCTTTTCTGCACATCATTTCCATCATTTTATGAAGGAGAGGAATTTTGTGAAATACCAGTTGCTGGAAGTGCTTAGTAGCAGGTAAGATGCATTTCTGTCAGGAAGGATGTAAGCACAGTGGAAGGTGTAGGAATGATGGGTTTAGGTGACATTCTGATGTCATCATTTGGTCATTCAACCTGATTTGATATGTATTTACTCCTGTATCACTTAGATACTCTTCAGTCATTTCCTAAGCAAAGGCTCTGAAGAGAGCACTTGTTGAGGATTAAGTTAGACTTTAGGCCAGGGACCTTGATGAGTTTTAAGGCTTAAATATTTTTTTTTCCCAAATGTGGAAAGGAAGAGAAGAGAAAGCAGAGGCCGTTAGTTTCATATATAGCTTCTGTCTTAGAGAATTATTGTGTATTGTTCTTTTTCTTTCTATAATTGTAATTAAATTTATAACCATGCATAATTATGATATAATGAAGTGGAAAATATAAAGCTAAGGGAAAAAAAAAATCCAAGTCATAGAATCACAGAATCATGGAGTGCTTTGGGTTGGAAGGGACCTTTAAAGGTCATCTAGCCCAAGCCCCCTGCAGTAAGCAGGGACATCTTCAGCTAGACCAGGTTGTTCAGAGCCCCGTCCAACCTGGCCTCGAAATGTTTCCAGGGATGGGGCATTGACCACGTCTCTGGGCAATCTGTTCCAGTGTTTCACCACCCTCAGGGTAAAATATTTCTTCCTTATATCTAGTCGAAGTCTACCCTCCCTTAGTTTAAAGCCATTACTCCTTATTCTATCGCAACAAGCCCTGCTGCAAATATTTTCCCCATCTTTCCTATAGGCCCCTTCAGGTACTGGCAGGCTGCTGTAAGGTCTCCCCCCAGTATTCTCTTCTCCAGGCTGAACAGCCCCAACGCTCTCAGCCTTTAAGTCCCTGAGAGTATATACACTCTTAGTGTATATAAGTTGTGTCAATTGTTAATAATTTGAATTAAATAATCAGAAAGGGTTTCATTTGCATGGTTACCTGTTTATGCATGCAGCATATTTTTTTATCAGTACTTTTCTTTATAGAAGAGGAAGGTGTTGATCAGAGTTCTCATGGTGGTTTTGGTACACTTAATTATTCCTCACACAAAGGTGGTATCTGAATTCTGATCTGGAGCATCAAACTGGTCCCGCAGAGGCTCGTTCTGTTCCTGCACTGAACTCACAGACCTCAGTGGAAACTCCATTATAGATGTTGGATTTCTTCTCTATGAACCACTTCCAAGAGTAGTACACGTTTACCTTTTAGAGAAGATAATCAATTAAACAAATAAGGCACCTGTACTGGGAGAACTGAGTGTCTTGTTAGTTCAATGGACAGAGATTATGAGAACTTCATCCCAAACACCAATTCATAGGTGGAATTACGTGGGAGGAAGCTGGATAGCCGATGTCATTCCTTGTACCTCATACAGACTGGCACATTCTGTAACATCTTGTCCATCACAGAATTTTTCCTTCATGCTGGAAGACACAGCATCATTTTTGTTGTAGAAATACAGCACTTAACTATTTAAATCATTTCTATAGGAAGGAAATGATTTACCTTTTCCTGCAGATGAGATTTCTCTTTATTTTTTATTTATACAACAATACCTATAGTAAAGTCAATCACTATGTTTAAAAATGAAACACGACTCATTCTTCAAAATACTCAGCCTTTGGCTGAAATGCACGTGCCTGTACATAGCTTGATAAATTAGATGGAGATAAGTATGCATAGAATTTAACTTGCGTATTGTCTTGATCCTCTCTGGTCTTCCTTCATTCACTCCTGTGGTCATGTCACCTTTCTGATCCTTTTCTCGTAATTTCTGTGGCATGGCTATCTTGTATTCCTTCCTTATGAACTGGAAGCAAATGACTTGCACAGATTGTTTCTTGTGCTGAGGGACTGCATGAGGTGCCTGCATGCCATATATCTTCTTATAAAGGATTAAACGGCTAGTAAAGTGATGCTTTATTGTATGGGGATGAATATAGGACTCATGCACACTACCACTGATATAACTAGGAGCTGAACACAAGCATTTGACCAGCATTCTCTGTGCAGGTTTGCATGACCAAGTCAAATAAGACAAAGTTGTTTTAATGGGGCTATTTACATTGCCCTTAAAATACCGTTAAAAAAGGACTAGAGGAATGTCCATAGTGAATTCTCACTTTCTACACAAATCTGACTTTCATTCATGTAGAAGGTCTTGGAAGAAAGGAAAAGGGAAAATTTTTCTTGATAAAGAACTTGAAGGGAAACTTTTTCTGATAAAGTTGAGGCTACAGTGGATGACAATGTAAGAGACAAGGATGAAAGAACAAGAGCAAATACTTTACCTTGAAACAAAACACCTAAATGTGTGATTGAAGTGACCATGAGTTGCCATCATTAGTATATTGCTGACAAAATACTGATCCCAAAATTCCTTTAAAAATCTTTCAGCATTTGACTGATTGGGGTGCTAATAATAGGATGATGCTGCAATTTTATTGTCAGGTATGTTCTTGGATTTGACATTGTCTTTATCAATCTGTTAATGAAAATAGTGCTTATGTAAGGTGTTGCTATGAGTTCCTGGTTCAGAGCCAGAGACAGTGGTGATGCTGTTCTGTATTATAGCATGTTACAGAATAGTTTTGTTTAGTTTCTTTTGTAAGTGAGCACTGGAGAGAGAAAGATTTGGGTAGTAGTGTATTTTTTTTTTTTAAAACTGTTCTGCGGGAAGCACTGAATCCACCCAAACTGTCTTTCAGGTTTGAAAAACATCAACGTAAAAAAGTAAAAAAACCCTAGGAAGTTCAATGTTTGATATAATTCCATTGATTTGTTCAAACTGGAGGTTCCTTTCTACATCTTTAAAATATAAACATGTATTGGTCTTTGCAGCTGTGCCTGTGCTTGCAAAATCTGGGAGTAAAGCAAGTAGATTGCTGTTAAATTCCTGGTGTATGTTAGTGCTGGGCGTGTCAAGTTTCTCAAAATAAACCAAAGCTCTATTTTGTATGCCCGCATCAGCATTATTTCCTAGACTACTTCTTTTTTTTTTTTTTTTTAATGCGAAGTTTAGGCACATTATAGCAATATTTTGTTCCCTAGTTCTGAAGGAAAACGAAGGATTAGAAGAGGCATGTGCTTGTGGTGCTGGACAGTTTGTCCCTGCCAGATGATTCCCAAAGTCCGCTTCTGGGAGAGTGCAGCTAAGTTTCAACTGCTTTGCAGGCAGATTGCAGACTGGCAATCTAGGTCATTGTAAATACAATATAAAACAGCTGCCAATAAAACTGAAATATAATCCAGTATTCCCAGTACATGCAAACAAAGAAACCAATCCAAGATATTTGAACTGAAAGCTGACATTCCCTTCTCAGTTTATGCTGCTTTCTTCTTCCACTCGCTGAACAACCTCAGGCATTGCAAGGACAAAGAAACAACATGGACACAGTGTAAGAAAGTTTAGATTCTACAACAATTATGTTGTGAAGGACCTTACTTTGCAACTAAGCACCTGACTTTGAGTTGTTCTATTTCCAGGAGAAGACATTGCCAAAGGTGACTAAGGGCAGGGAAATTAGAAATCGGATTTATCTTGAAAGGGGCACAAGGTTTGCAGTGTCACTTGGCAGCAGAAAGGACTAATACCATTGTGAGCTCCATTAGCATCTGCAGGATGTAAAAGATCAGGTATTTAGCTTTTTAAAAATTAATCTTATGACCACATGCTAGAAGCTGCATTCATTTCTAGTCATGTTATTACCAGACAGAAATATAAATGCACAGGGAGTTCAGCAAAGATAATTAAAGGTTTAGAAATAGTAACTGATGTGGACTAAAAAACTTTTTAGGCATAGCTTCGTTAAATGATGACTGAGCAGTGAAACATACTAAACACAAACATCTATGTGCATTGTTGTGATAGCTTGCAGGTTTCCAAGCTGATTCGCATTTTCTTAAAAGCTTCCTGCTCTTTCTAACAGTTCATTGTGTTGGAAGGGTCTCTTGCGGGCAGATCATTATTTATCTGTTGATGGGAAAATTTAGAAGGAAGGACAGGTTGTCCCAAAAATTAACCTGTGTGTGAAACCTGTCAGGGATACCCAAAGTTACCCATTGCCTCTCTGGCCCCATCTACACACAACAAAGAAAATACACACACGCATACAAGTGTCGCCGAGGACAAAGAATTTGCAGAATGAGAAAAGGTTAAATAAATTTAACCCAGGTCAGCATGACTTGGGGAGTAATTCCAGACTTGAAGTGATTCATTGGAAATGCTCTGTTTCTTACAAATTTTGTGAGAATCCATTAGTTTAAGTAGTTTGAGAACAACAACTCAGATTTCCTATATTCCTTTAGATGTTTTGCAGTTCTTCACTCTAAAAGCAACTCTTTGTGCTCTTAACCTTTGACTGGAACTTGGCCCTAGTTTGTTGTTTCCGCAGACGTTGCCTTTTGTTTGTCAGTCCCACAAATTATATCACTAAGTGGGTCTGCCAGTGTCATCAAACACTGCTTAATTGACCCTCTTTGCTCCAGGATTGCTGACTAAGTCAGAATAACACCGGTGAGGACTGAAGGTATTTTTGGTGGTGCAAACTTGCTATGTGTCTACAATAAAATAACAGTTGCCGTAGCGGGGTATGTTTTGACTGGCAGAAAAGCAGTGCAAATAATGTGTTTTGCTGTACCGTTGGTGTTAGTGGTCCGGACTGTGCTTTCTACCGCCCTACTGAGTGGATTCTCAGACATTTCTCGCGATAAGCATCTCATGGCGGTGCCAAATCTGAGAGTTTGGTTCATTATGGTGATATTCTGCTCTCACAGGTGGTGACATGATTTCCCCACTGTTCATAATCTGATTTATGATAGGAACAAAATTTTATTTATGGGTATAGCTTATAAATTTTCCGAGTGTAATAAGATAAGAACTTCAGCATTGACTGCCTCTGATGTTTACATTGACCTGGTTCTTGGCCTGATTCTTGTTAAAAATATTGCATATGAGGGGTAACTCTTTACATTTTTAGGCATAAGTATTTGTCTCACTAAAAAAGCCAGATCTATATCTTATTTTCACTATAATACTGAACTGGAGAGAATTAAAGATCTGTTCTGACATGCTTCTGCAAAAAAAATAAATCTGGTGACATGCCATGGACTTCATTTGAGTCAGTTCTAGTTACATTAATCTTAAATTCTGTCTTTTTATTAAAAAAAAAGTTATATATTTTGAGCTGAGTTCATTGTCTCTTAGACAGTTTTAGTAGTTTTGCTTGCCAAGTTTCTCTCACAGCTGGATTAAGATAAAGTTTAACAGTTTTCTTTCCTACTCTCCCTCAGCTCAGCTGTGAGGCTGCAGAAGATGTACGTGGCTTTGGAGCCCAGCCTGAATCTGTTCACGCCCAGGCGTGGCTCATGGTAGTGCTTCTGTGGTTAAAACTGTCCAGGCACAATGGCACAAGCATTTATAAAACAGCAGAGAGATAAACAGTCACAGACAAGTGCATTTTACACCCTGTAAACCCTAGAGCTTTGAAAGGGACGTCATGTAACCAACTTTGGTCAAACAAATTGTAGCATTTCAGTCTAAAATAGTCTGGCATTACTTGCAGAAAATTAGGAATTATGAGGAATGTCTGGAGGGAGAAAAAAAAAACCCAAACTTTTTTCTACGGAAACCGATGCTTTTTGTTGCGATTTAGTGAGGTAAACACCCATTCTCCTTTTGCCTTTCTTTCTCCCATGGCATGGCCTGATGTTCCAGAGGCCTATTGAGAGAGAAAAGAGCCATTTACAAACGAGACATCATGAAGATCTAGCTGAAAAGATGTATTGTTATGCCTTTTCCACTCGCCCTCATTCAGAAGTGGATCCAGACTTCACTGGAGTGAATGGAAGGATTTTTGCTGGCAGCAATTTGCTTTCAGGCGAGACAATTCAGAAGATACAAAGGTTCAAACCCAGTATTGTGACTGGAATTTAGTCACAGTGGGAATTTTATCACTGAGTTCAGAGAGACCAGAACATTACTGTAAATATTTCTATATATTTCTGTTAACATTGATATTATTTCCACATACGGTTTATTGAAATCACCAAACTCTAAAGTTGCAAATGAAGCTCAGCAGATGCAGCTTATCTTAAGTCCATACTTATCTCTGTGTCACACAAGGCCTTTTCGTAAGTTTACTATGGTGATCTAGCTACATTTAAAAAAAAAAAAAGAGGGGGGAAAAAAAAGGGGGAAAAAAAGCAATTCAGAAGACAGTGAGCAGAACACTAGCCTAGGGAGTGAGATGTCTGGTTTCTGTTCCAAACTCTGCCAGCATGACCTTGCACAGTCACTTCTCTGTGTTTCAGCATCCACAACTATAAAATGTGAGTAATGAGGTTATAAAAGCATCATTTTTATTGAGTAATGATGGTGCATGGTTCTGTTTCATCCTTTATTTCTGTTTGCTGTGTGGTTTAATATTTGCCGGTAAAAAGCATACAAGTAGCTAATTGCATTTCAGGGTTCTCAGTCCTCAGTTTGTTGCAACTTAGGTATTTATTTGTATCTGCACAAAGGTGGTGTTAATCATTTGGACACAGCTACTGCCAAGTTAGCTGAATAGAGAAAGCCAAATGCATAGTGCTTCTGCAGGCTGCAGGTGCAAGGCAGCACAAGGGAATCAGATTTGAAGCATTAGAAAGTTGCCTGCAACTCACTCATGCTCTAAAACCCAACATCCACCCCACAGCCGTCCGGCCTTATACAGGTCTATGCAGTAAAATTAACCTCCTTTCTCTTTCAGCCATTCGCAAATCATTAAAAATATTTGTTATGGATTAGTCTTACTATATGCAAATTATTCCTGTTCACTTATTGCTGTTTCATCTAGTTTCTTAATCTTTTCTTGCTACCCAACATACGTAAATAAAAGTCACTACTAGAAGGTTCCCACTGCACAAACTTGATGGGTGATTTTTTTTTTTCTTTGAAGTTACACCTTTGAAGTTGAAAACCAGTGACAGTGAAAAGCCACAAAGTCTGTGAAATTATATTTGCCAGTTCAGAATAAAGCTCCTGATGACAGTGTAGTAGTAGAATTGTACAGGTTCCGCCCCATGATTATATGGTCTGGGTCTTTGAAATTCTAACAGGGAGAGAAACTGCAAGAAACTTAGGGACTTCCAGATCTGCAGAAACACAGACAATGGATATGTCTAATGCTGAATACATTATCTGTATGAAAACAAGGTCTGCTGTGCCTGTTGTAGTAATTTTTCAAATGTGTACTCCTCATTGGAAACTGAAAGCGTCAAAGTGTGTTTCAGAATGACCTTGTGGTGCGGTGATTAAGAAAAAAAGAGGTTGCCTTTTCTGCCCATTGAAAACTTTGTTAGCACACTTATCATCAAAGCATTTGTGATAGTAAATTGAGCTACACTTTTGTATTCCAGATTACAAAATTATTCTGAAAGATGTTAAAAATATTTAATAGATGTTTCGCATGCAGTTTCTTTATTGATATTTTTAGAACCTTCAGTATATTTCCCTGAAAATTGTGCTTCATCTTCTCTGTTTCTTCTATTCATTATTAGATACCTGTGGAGTTTAATAGAAATACAGCTTGTGTCAACCTTACTGTTAACAGGGAGTATTCTGTCATTTTCTATCTCTTTTATACGTCCTGTGAAGAAAAAGTCATATTTCTTTATAGGAAACAAATACACAGAGTGTGTTTATCATCCAAAAGAACTCATGGCTTCTATCTAAATTGCCGGTGCAGCCTTTTTGAAGTGATACTGGATGTTTAAACATCTCCTTGCTTGTGGCCAGATGCAGGGTTTGAGAGGTGGCATGGTCTGACTCACTTTGGAAGCCTGTGCTGGTCTTGGGCGTTGATATTTTGAGAGCTGCAAAACCTGCAAGAGGTCTTAGTGGATCTCTCGGTTGCAAACACTGGAGGAGCTCTGCTAAGCTTGCCTCAGAGTATTTTATAACAGTGATATTTCTAGTTCTGTTAAGTCTTTGCTTTACACTATTCCAGCTCTCTTTCTCATCTATTCTAGTCAGTCTTTAACTAAAAGTCTTTGATTTTAGTCATTTAATCAGAGTTTGCCTCGGGCAAGCCTTGTGTCTTCCTCTGAATGGCCATTTGTTTCTGCATTTCTAAAGAGCATCGTAATAAGGAAGCCAGAGAGTTTTAGAGACGTTAAAAGATGTCTTTGTAAGGTTTCATACAGTATGCAATTCCTTCATTTATATAAATGGGAGTATTCAGTTTTTGAGACTTTTGCATTGATGTGTACGACACAGGTAGGTAGACTGCTGAGTTTCAGGAGCTGACAATGCCATCAGTACTGCAGCGATGGTCTAAGATACAAAGGGGAGTAAGCTTTCTGGGTAAAATACAACTTTTATTAGGTCAATTGAGTCATTTCCATGTGTCTGAGATCCAGTACATTTTTTTTTCAGCTTTATCAATTAATCTAATGTAAGCTATTGCCCCTGCTGTGCCCCTTTTTTGTGTGTCCTGCGTTCATCTCAAGGATATTAGTTTATCTACACATTTTTATGTGGACATTTTCTTTTATGATGATTTTTACAGATTTTCAGAGTAGAGAGCTAAAGGGAATGGAGAGATCAAAAAATGTAAAACTAAGCAACAGCGATCACAGGTACTGTAAAAAAAACAAAAAACAACCACCACAACCCCAAATCAACCACTGTTATTTGTATTACAGTAGTGCATTGAAAATCCAACAGAGATTGAAGACTTGTTGCACGAAGCACTTCAGAGATAGCGGTAGGTAATTTCTGCTTCAAAGGAGCTACAGGCAGCAGGCAAAGCTACAAATGTAAACTTTTTCTCACTATTGCCCAGTTCAGACTGGTGGCAAGACAGGAAGCTGCCATGAAGTCTCCTGGCTATGGGCTGAGCAGTCAGTGCACTAAGGCAAGAGTTCACAAGATTGAAAATAATTATTTCTAGGAAAACAGTTTGTTGTATATAAACAAAGTTTACTGCAATGCACTGTAATACTATGATTTTGACTGCCTCTTTCTCATTTTCCTCTTTTGTAGCAGCAAGGAGCTCTCACTTTTTGGTGATTATGGCTTTAGTGAAACTAAATTTTAACAGATTACCTTAAAATATTTCAGGCATTTTAAGTGGAAACCCTAAAAGGCCTTGATGATCAGGCAGGTATGTATTTTAGAGACAACCAAGAGCGGAAATTGTCTGGATAAAGGTTTATGCAGAAGATACTGAGAATTAGCGTGGCGCATAAAAGGAAAGATCGTAGCTAAAATTAGACTTTGTAGTCCTGGATTGTTAAAGCGAGCGATGCCGTCATCCAGCATCCGCTCTGGCTGCCGCGGAATGGCCGAACACAGCCCACCTCCTGCCACGGCTTCAGCCAAGAGGAGGAGCTGCTGTGGTGCGTGTTTGGGAAGGGGTGGCGGCCGCCGCTGAGACAGGAGGCACATGGGGAGGTGCAAAAAAAGCAGGAGTGAGAAAAAACGTGAAAGGGATTGTCTGGAGAAACGGATGGGAGGAAGGAACGACATGAAGGAACGTTGCTGGGGAGGCGGCTGGGGGGGAGGTTCTCCATGGTGTCCCTGAGGCGGAACCTGGGCAGGCTGAAGGAGGAGCCCTTTCAGCTCTCCTTAGTCACGGTGATGGAGCAGACCGACGCAAACGGGAGTGCCAGGCCTCAGAGCGTGAGCACTTTACTCGAAGTGAAATTAAATGGATGCCTGCAGCTGCTGCCGCAGGGAGGTGTTGTTGCAGTGGCTGCGGCCGCACTGGGGAAGTAGAGCAGCGGGGGTAAAGCTGACGGCTCGTGGGAGAGCTTTGTGGGGCGATGGGCAGGCTGTGCCACGTGTACGTGCTGCCTGGGGCAAAAGAGGGCGGCTGTGGGATCAGCAGACGGAGCAGTAGTCCAAACCCTTTCCTTCTGCCAGCAGAATACCCCCATGGAGGGACTGGGAACAAGCAGGTAATTGACTGCGGTTGGCTGGGCTGTGGGAGTGTGTTTAAAAGCAAGGGGAAAAGGACCCTGAAGAGGTAGCCATTGCTAACGGTGCGTCTGGGCACAGTTACTGGTGCCACTCAGGTATCACCTAGAAGCTGGTGGGACATCCTACGGATCGAGGAATGATATTTGCTTACCATAATGGGGTGAGCACATGGCAGACAGGTGTGAGATTAGCAGCATGGCCAACGCTGAAGCAAGGAGTCCAGTTGTATGGTCAGCCTTGAAAAAAGTGTCAAGAAGGGATGAAAATTTTCCACGCTCCTGCACCAGGAGTTACGGATGTTCCTCAACAAAAAGAGGGAGGATATGGTGAAGGGAGCTAATAACTCTGTTTTGAATTTCTAGACGTATAGAGAAGCTGTTTCCAGTTGCTTCCAACAAGTTCTGGATTCGACTCATGATTTTAATGATGAAGGACGCCACATCCCATTAGCAATCTTCTGAGCCATATAGTTCTCCTGAGAGCATGTTTCAGTAAGTTGGTTGATGTTTCTGTGTGATGCATACAAAATATATTTTACAATTAAAGTATTTTTTCCATTCATCATTTAAATCAAATTACAAGGCACTTGAACATTGAATAATTTATATTCCCCAAAAAGATGTTAGGATATTAAATAGCAGGAATAATGTTAGGTTTATTAAATTATTGCAGAGAACTCGTTTCTGTCTTTGGTACTGCCTCAAACTCATCATTCCTATCAAATAATTGTTTCCATGTTTGGCTTAGTTGTAGGGTTATTTCAGAGGTTTTCTTTGTTTGTTTCTTGTATTTTTTAATGTTTACTGGGCAAATCTTTTCAGTTCAGGCATACCCCAGCTGCCTCATTCAGTCGCTATATTCTGTAAAGAAGGTTCTTTTCAAAACCCTGTGCCTGTGTATCCTCTGTGTTTGGAGACAAATGCACAACACTTTTCCTAGATCCATAATTCCCTCCTGGCAAAAGGCTGCATATTGCCTCAGTGCCTGGCTTGCTGATGTGGTGTCATATTTACATGAGTGGATCCTTGTCTGCTGCTGAAGAGTTTTCAAAGAGACCTAGAGGCATGTGGAGGGACACTTAATTGTATGTGGGTTTTTTGTTGGCAAGGTTCAATTTGGGATGCTGATTGTATGAGAAAAATAGCAAAAACATTATAGTTGGTTTTGCCACTGAATTTCGGCAGGATGATTTCAGGACCCCCAAGACTGGTTCAAGACTGAGGTGCAGTATGTATGGGAGTGGGAATTTGCCCTTGAGAGAGTTGCATTCATAGATAGAATTGTGTAGGCACAGTTGTTGCAATCCAAAAGAAAATAGGGAAAGAAAATTTCATTGTGATCAGGCAAGTTAATGCTCTGTTTGAGGGAAGAGTTAAAACCATCTTGCAGGGGTCATATATAACCCTTACGCGCCTAAGAACCACTGAGATGAAGAAATGGAAGTGCTTGGAGGATGATAACAAGGATATTATGATGGGTAACATGACGTTTAAGTGCCAATGGAAAGGGCAATTCTATAAGCCCTCGGGAAGACAAGCATTGCTGAAACATGACAATTTATTGAATGAATCTCCTAAAGCACTTGTTACCATATTTTTTCCCTGCAGTACCACAGTGAATTCTGTCCTATCTTTTGGCACAAAAATAAAGGGAAGAGGATGTCACCCAGCAGCAGGATCCAATGCCTATAGCCTGTCTGTTCCCAAATGAGGAGGGTGGAGAAGCAGCATGCATGTCTCTGCAGAATATGGAGAACTTCGCAGTAGGTGGAAGGTCCAGCCTGACAGATATTGTCAAAGCGACTTACGGTAAGGTTTAGCTGAACTCACTTACAAAGACTGGAAGTGGTAGTCGTAGGTGTATATGTGAGGGGGAAAAATAATTTTCCTTTTATGGAAGGTAGATGGGGGAGGAGAGTTTTTACACGGAGGGAGATTGGAAGAAGGTATAATCAGGTTAACGAAACAATATGGCTTGATTTGTAATGGTGACTTCTAAGTGGACATTTTGATTCCCTATTTCATATAGTAAAAATACATACAAACCAAACGGAAAATTAGTTTAATTTTGAGCCCATCCTGCCCAACACTACCTGTTCTGTTTTACAGTGAAATTATATTGGTGGTTAGTGGGTATGGTCCTGAAGGCTGGCACCTGTTCCACTTGCTTGAACAGCTTTGGGAACTGTTACAATACTATATTTATAATGAATGCTAACCTCAGCCTGTATTAAAAAGTGACCACATAGATCAGCTGTGTTTCTCATCTCAGTCAATGCCTTATAGTCACACAGCTGCAGAACACAGTATTGAAATAAACAGTAATTCATCCAATTAAAGTGTGGTTTGTGCTACTGTCCTATTGCATGGTTTGTCTGTGTCTAGCTACATCAGGTGATGTCAGTTCAGAATCCAGCAGGTGACCTGTCTAGACACTCTGCGTACTGGCAGTAACAAAAATTATTGTGCAAATTAAACCCTCCTTCAAGGAGGATGATGGCTTGAGCTCATAAGTGAAAATACTCTCTGGGTGTCCTTCAACACAGCAGGAAACTAGCAGCTGAGGGGCAAGGGTTTCTGTGTCTTCTACCAAAGCACTCCCAACTGCTGCTGTGTTGAAGATTCATGCTAGACCTGGCTTTCTGGGCTGGAAAGGAAAACTGCACCACTTCAGCTCCAAAGAATTCCGTCTTGTTCCCTAAAATTATGTCTGAATTTGATCACTAAAGACAGAATATTCTATTTTCTATGTAAAAGCAATAAATAAGGGATGTGTGAAGTCTTTCCTGGCTGCAATGCAGAGGGAACTTCTTGTCAAAACAATAACTGGCACTTGAAATCCTTTGGAAAGAAATGTGGGATTTATGGATGCTCATCTAAACCAAACAAAATCTTTGCAAGTTTATACAGCTATATGCAGGAACATTTTGTTAACTCAGGTGATAATGTCTGTTTCTAATTGTTTGCCTAAAGATTCGGGTTGTAAATTTTCCAGTGAAATGTAATCTTATCAGAAAATGGCTGTTTTTCATCCCAAAATGTTACAGAAAACACCGTAGTTTCAGCAAGGTTCAGCCAGACCAGTTGTCATCTAACATAAGGGATGTCCACACCCCCTGATGTGATGCTAGAGTAGTCAATATTAGTATTAATTGCTCCACTGCTGATTAATACTCCAGTGATTTGACTTAAACCAAGGCTAGAATACTTTGTGCTCAGTATCTATAAACTGAGCCCATTTCATTGATCTCAGTAACTGGATGAAGTTATGCTGTTGCTTTTAGTGCTGGATCTAGTCTTTTATGTGTTTTTAAATTATTAGGTATCTGCTAGCTAGAAAGGAAGAGCTCAATGAAAAAAAAAGAAATGACCACAAAGAGGGACCTTGCAGACGCGATAACAGAGAAACATTTGCTTGAACATGAAACAGTGAACCAAGACTGAATCCCAGCACCTTCACTACTTCTCAGTGAATCACTTAACCTACCCATGTTACAGGTTTTTTTAAATGAAATCAAGCTAATTACCTGCCTGAAAGAGGAGTTGTGAGACTAATTAATGAATGTTTGCAAAGTACTGCAAAATTCTAAAGTGCAGTAGTAACTGCTGAGTGCTGCAGCTACTTTTTTTTGAGGCAGATACAGTGTGGGTAGTACCTGCTGTTGTAAATTGGTGTGGAGGATTGTTTGCTGTTTCAGCCTTCACTGATTGCCTCAGTCTCTGTTGTAGTAACCTGAAAAGAAACAAAACATACCAGAAAGCTCAACCCTTGGCTGCCTGCCCCAGTCACACTCTTCTTGTGTACATTCCCAGTCACAGGGATGGTCTCACCCAAACTATGTCCTTCACTGAAGTTGCCTAGCAAAAAGTGTTTCCATTTACGTTCAGCAAACTTTCACAGAATTTTCCTGTTTCAAATTTTGTCTCAATCACCCTACCTTTCTCTATTCATTTATTTCTATCATTTGGTGTTATATGCCAGCAGGTTTCTTCTTCAAAAATTGCGGACAAAATAAGACAGATGTGCCAAATGCAAAGATATTAAGAGACTAGTTTCCATAGCAATTGTAACCATGGTCTAAGATCTTAATTCCTGGGTTTGGACTTATGTTGTAACAGCTGAGCAGGTAGAAAATGCTGGATATTAGTGCATGAGTACTTGATAGTGTGCTCGCTGCCGTCTTGTCCCACCTCAGTTTCAATGGAGATGACCAGGTTTAGATTTCTGGAATGCACACATCTTTTTATGTCGTTCATTCCACTTCCATAGTACAGCTCCATAAAGGGTATCTCATGAAGATTGGATAAGAAAAGTAGTTAAGAGCTTAGACAAATGTTACACATTTCATTGTATATAATGTCATTCATACATATCGCATGTATACAGAATATAATATATAATAATATAAGATTATATACACACCATATAGGTAGTATTTTATATATAATGATATATATACCCTATAGGTAGAATGTAATATATAATAATATATGTAGTATTTATACAATGCACAATATTATGTATGAAATACATGTTAGATTACCTAAAAAAGTACTAGTTCAGAACTGAGGGCTTCAGGTCTTCATCTGGAGAAGGAAAAGAATATACAAGTTTTCATGACATATTTTTATGTTTATTTGCTTTATAAACTCCTAGTGGCATTGATTATGAAATTGTCCCTGAAAAAGTATCTTTGCATACATCCACCTTTTGTAATATGGATGTTAGATAAATGAAAATATTAGTAGATAAAAGTAGCAGCCTCTTCACTTTAGCCAAGTCAGGGAGTAGATGAATTGTTAATTCTAATTAAATTGCTTTTATGAACTTCTTGTTCATTTATATTAATTGCTTGTACTGACCTGACCTAACCTGCTTAGGTGGAACTGCAGAAATTAAAAATGCTTCCATTTTGCATGCACAAAATGCACAGAGAACTACTTGCTTAAATGCACTCACATACACTTTCTACATAGAAATTAATAAAAATCATTCATAGTGTGGCCCAATAAGAGCAGAATTGCCTTTGAGGTGTCTTTCTATCAGGATTTGGGTTGTACTTCATAGTGGGACAGACTGGAATGATTTTTGCCTTGAGGTTTGAATGCCTGATGGATTCCGAAGTATTCCCATTACATGTCCCAGGTGTACTGGAAGACAGACAGAACTCAGAGATGTGGTTTAATCAGGTTGCTGCTTTATTAACTCAGCTCAGTAGGGAATTATGCAGCAATAACTCATGCAGTGTTAATTCTCAACCTTCCTCACCTTCATATATCTATTTGAAGGCTTCTCTCATTGCTCTTGAAATTGTTTTGTGCTGGCTGGTCTCACGATATCTCAGGAGAAGGTTTAGTTCTTGGGAATGGTTAGCATGAGGAGGGAGTGGCAGAACTGGCCAAAGGCATAAGAAGACTCTCAATGTATTATCTAAGCAACTAGGACTAGCTCCACTCTTTGGAAGTGTTTCTATCTCTGCTTCTCTGTAATGTCTCCTTTCTCTAAGGCTGGGGCCGTAGTAGTGTCCACTTCCTTTACATGTCAAGGTTGTGTGCTTTTGAGATTGTAGAAAACACAATAAATGCTTCGAGGATGGATTGTCTGTAATAAACAGATCTATGAAATTCATAGTGCTACCTTGGCAAAACATGCACAGCATACTTATACATCCTGTTTGTAATTTAGCAAAGTGAAAATAATCTTTGGTATTTGTGTGCGTGTGCATGCTTCTGGACTTCTTTTCCAGTCAGTGTAAATGCGAACACTGGGAATTTGGTCATGGAGATTTATTTTGAGTTAGACCGCTCAGCATGACCAGGAGCTCTGGCAGAAGTTGACAGAGCCACCTAGAACACAAAGAGCTGATGGAAGCTATCATATGTGTTATGAAATTTTTGCTCAGTCATATAAACTGAAGAATCAACTTATGAACGTTCTAAGGTACTGAAAGTGGACAGGAGAGGGAGCACATGTTGCAGCAAAGCCCAACGTCCTTAAGAGTTCTGCGTTTTCATATCTGGAGTTAGAATGCGTCCTGTTCTGTACCGAGCGTAAGTGTCCATGTATTATTACTTTAACTGTGATTCCTATAAATTCCATTATGACTTTAAGAGAATAAACATTGACTGGCTTCGCTAAATAGGCCAGAACTAAATATTTAATATTTTGTATTTTACTTTTGTATTTTGTCTCTTTTGGACTTGTAGCCAATCCAAAAATAAAAAGGCAAGGGGAAGAAAATACTTGGCGTGTTTCATCAGATTTCTTAAAAATACTTTTTTAATCTCAGAATACCTTTATGCAGCACTTAAGGAACACAACTATTATTACTAACTTATTTTTTTAACCATATTCTGTGTGATAGATTTCTGTTTTCCCAAAGTATCAGTCTGTAGAGCCACATGAATAGATGCATGAAACAGTTTTCCACTGAAGTTTCCAGCCATTTTGGCTTCAGGGTGACGGCAGCAGCTTTCATCCCTTGTAGGATCAAAAACTAGAAAGCAAATACAATAAGACTCATAATAATATTTATGATTCTGAGGTTTAGAGTCACTCTCTCTGTTTTTTTTAAAGCGGGGAAGTTCTCATTGGAGACTTGTTTCTGTGGCTGTTTATTTATGGTTAATGTTTCTGAAAGGTTTACAGAGCTTCTGAATATATATTTGTAAAAGGAGTACTAATACTTGGAGAGACCAGTGTTGAAAAGCTAGTGAAAAGACAACTTAATTGATTACACACTAGCTAGAGGTCTTGTTTCCAAATCTTTTAGTCACACAGATGGCTACTTGGCCAGGGGAAAAAAACAAAACAAACCGCCAAACAATGACACTTATTTTTCAAATAAATTGGGTAGGGCAGAGTGTTTTAGTTTCAGGAAACAGACTTCTCCGTAGAAACACATCATAGTCTGTTTGTTAGTGAGTTTTTCTGTTAGTCACAAAAAAATACAAATGGAGAGCATGATGAGGGGCAAAGAGAGTCGGTAGAGAATGAATACAGGCTTTAGTAAGCAAAGCTCACAAGTTTTGTAAACGTACACCATCCTTTGTACTTATGAGTTAATAGGTGCTCTCTGTAGATTTTTCTGGTAGACACTGGGATTTCCGATTCTGTGATGAAAGCCCTATAACAACAGGAATATGTGTTTTGTCTGCCCTGTACTTGAATAAGAACTCTTTGCTGTTCTCTCCAGCTGCTAACACCCATTCTGAAACTTCAGGGACAAAGTTGTTCTTGTAAAATCATCTCCAGAGACTGGTGAGCAGCAGAGAACAAAGACCGTCACTGTGCTTTATTCTGATTACTTCCATACCTTCAGTAATGCAAATTCTTGGCCAGGATCTGGATTCTAAATAACAACCAAGCATCGGAGGGTGTCTCTTACTTCGTAATCAGGAATGATTTCCAGAGTTTGGCATCTGGGAGTCAGTACCTTGGAAAGGGAGAGAGCCCTGCTGTGTTGTATAATTGATGCATTCAACATATCAGGTGCATGCTAATTTGATGGCTTCTCTTTTTTTCATGTAACTCTGGACATAGATGATTAGCCAAAGCATGTACTTAAAGACTGCAGTAATCCAAGGACGTTAGCTCTTTATTCTTCTGCCAGCAATAAAGAAAACTAACAAGTAGATGGCATTCTATCTCTATTTTTAAATTAAGAAACAACTGCTTAGGATGTCATATAGTCTGTTCCTTTGTTATGTTACATTGTTAGTCTGAACAAAGAAACATGTATTTATTTAATTTAACAGTTACAGCCTCTGATTCTAAAAATGTAATGATCAATATAAACATGGAATTAAAATTGATTCAACACAGAATAGATTCACTTTTATGTTGAAGAACTCTGGTTTTGATAAAATATCTGACAACAAGTGACCTTGTGTTGGAAATGGCCAAGTAATGAAATACAAATTTTCCTGAAAATCAAAAGTATCTGAAAGTAATCAATGGGGCTTAAAACTGAAAACAAGAAGAATGAAGGTTCATCTTTTTTGGCTGTAGTTTGCATCTTTAGGTTTAGCATCAGGGAAGGAATCTTTCCCTCCGAAAGTCAAAGGAAGATGTGAGCTAAAATGAGAGCATGAGTTTCTCAGAAGGATTCAGTTAACAGTAGCTGAGTCTAGTTATGGTTTCAAATAGAGATGGATAAGAGAATAAAACCAAAACATATTTGAGATATTGAAAAAATTGCTCTGATGGTGTGGAGAAAAGTCAAATACTTTCAGTTTTAAGTGGAACCAAAGAGCAAAGACTTCCTTTAAGTTTAACTTTTCAGAAGTTTGTTGCAGTCTTGGACAATACTTTATTAGTTTATTTTAGTTAGTTAATTGGTTATAATATAGTTTTCCAGATATTCTTCCTTTTGAAAAATTCTTGGTCATTTCTGTATGTTTAGATTTTTAATAGAATAGCTGTATTGAAAAAATTCATTATCTGTTTCAGAAAATTCCACCCTAGTTCCTGACATCTACCCAATACTTGCACTTTGTACTTCCTTTCTTTTTCTTTCCTTTACCTTCTATTCTTTGATGAGATTATTCAGTATTTCTCAAGACACTCTTTCTTTAGTCATGATCTTATATTTATTTCTATTTTACTGGAACTGGACATCTCACACCAGGACAAAGGAAAATTAAACCTGGAAGAAATGTGACTAATCGAATCCAGGTGCCTTCAGGCGGGCGTGCCATGTGATCCCTCAAAACTTGCTCCTCAAACTTTCCCTGCTATTCCTACTCATCATTTTAAGTACTGTTTGCCACTGTTGTAGACCTGCAAAGATCTTGACAGAGAACTCGTATGTATTTAGGAAGTTGTACACATCTTCTTTTGTGTCCCTGCCACTTTAGTCATCTTTGCTTCCTGTTAAGTCAGCCTAGTGCACGTGAGGGAAGGAGCTGCATGTCTTCTTACTAGAAGATAAAACATGTAAGGTATGCAAACTTACCTGGATGCCAAAGGCACTGATGTTCCTGGTGCGGTCACATTAGTAACATGAACTGACGCGAGAGGAGACTGTAGGTGATGTAGCCTAGAATACAATGGCACACTCAAGGTGTAACACATCTGGCTGGCTGGCAGTCAAATGTGTTTGTTCATTTTAGGTACTTCAGGCAGCTGTGGGGCCAAGTTTGCTGGCTGTGTACAGTACAAATCACAAAGTACCTTCTACTTATTCATGGGGAAAGTGGATGGACAGTTGGTGGAGCCACATAATTAATATTTCCAGCTGAATTGACCCACAAAGCTTGATTTATAGGATAATGATGACATATATATGCACACATATAGAGATAAAGATGTTTTGCTTCTTTAAAGCCCGTTCTTCTGCACAAGCAGCACAGTGGTTATCTGTGAATAGTTTCCATGTCTCCTGAATAGTAAAGCACTTTTTAATTTTTTTCTGCAAAACTTGACCTTCCATTTGAGGAATTAGCAATGGTGGGACCACTAAAGCTTCAAGGTTCCTGGGGTTTATTTAAACTTTGATAGGAGAAAGTCATTTAGATATTGAACTGAATTTTACACCAGATAAATATCTCATGTACCTTGCCTTACTTCATGTTTCTGGCCAAGAAACAAGTCAAAGTCTTTCTTATAAGAGCATCTATTGTTGTTTTTTACTCCATTTTTGTGGAGTAAAGGGAGGAAAAATAGATTATATTGTGTTGTAATACTCTAATGCTTTGCTCCACACATGCTGCTAATACCATGCTCTCTATTATCTTGTAACAGATACTTGATATTAAATGTTCCAAATTATCGCAGTTCAAATTCTTACCTTGCCTAGAAGGTTTCAGTAGCATGTGATGGGTCAGGGATCCAACTGTATCTGAGGAGTGCTGCAGTGTTGCTAGATGATACTGATTGCTATTAGCAGCTAAGTCTTGCAAAGAACATTTCCATCCTGTAACCCAGTCAGTTCACCTACCCAACCCATTTATTTTGGCTTTACAGTAATGATGTTCGCATTTCTAATCATCATTACCATTTGAGAGAGCAAATCTGAAGTTAACAGATCAGGTAAGAGTTATGGGCTGCAGTCTTTTTTTTCGCAAAGCAACCTACTTTCATTTGAAAGGAAAAAGGGTTTCTTCTTTGAATATCATTAAAATATAAATACATGAATGCCCAGAGAAGTGTGCAAAGACAAAAAGCACAGCACAAAAGCAATCTTATGGAGGGCTGAAATTACAGACTGCTTAAGCATAACATCAGACTTATTTAATTAGTGTCAGAAATGAATTTGGGATGAATTATTTTCACCAAGCTCCATTTTACTTTTTGTAGTTTCCTTAACACTAAAATTTTTATGTAGACTTCGCAGAAAAAAAATTCAGACATTCTAATTATTAAGCACTATACAATGTGTAACAATATTTGCTGTAAGTATGTGGCATTTGATTATGCTTAAACGTATAGGAAAAGTTATTAACTTTAAATTTTCTTGGAAAATGTATGTTTCCTTTTCATTTTCCTTCACAGGCCAGTCCAAGGTTGTTTTTATAGCTTTTATTTGCATTACATTAATGTGTAGGACTCCTATATGTTAGATATTGCAGTCATATAGGTGTGTATGGGATATGGCTGTAATGACGGTCCTCATATCAGAGAATTTGCTGTCTCTTGTCTCTGACAAGGCAGACAGCAAGACAGAAGACAGTAGCTAGAGTAAAGGAAGAACAGAAAAATTAAGACCGAGATCCGAGCTCGTCTTGTGTGTTCCACCACTACTTAAACTCCCTTTTTAATGTGAAGAGACAGTGAGTTCTCACAAAAGCCAACACATGAGTGCTGAACAGCTTGAACTTGACGATAAGAATACAAGGGTAGTTCTTGAACCTCAATCCTTATTCTGTTCAAGTAGAAGGTCTATAGCTAAGGTCTTACTCTACTCAGGGAGCTTTCAGATCTCAGCCTCCTCCTGAAATTTAAATGCTTTTAAGTACTAATAAAAGTTCGAACTAGTCACCAGTTAATTCTTGTAACTGTATTTAATGATACTTTTTAGATTTTGTAATCCTTATTATCCACTTCACAACGGTTATGCCACACATTTTCTGTGCCTTATCTGTATAGGGATTTTACAGAACAGGTGTCAGCTGCAGACTGGCAGGGTCGTGACTTGCTGGAGCTGTGACAGAGGAAGAGATAAAGCCCAAGGCAGTCTCAAGGAGCAGAGTCGCCTCTGGAAGGTAAATCTGTGTAAAGCTTTAGACAACTGATCCACAACCTTTCCGAGCTTTCATGTAAAACTGAATTTAAAAAAGATTGGCTCTTAGATGGGAAATTTAGAGGCAAGTGCTTAATCCCACCACCACTGAAATCAATGACAAAAATTGACATTGTAATCAGGCCCCAATCCATATGCAGTGACAATTTTAAACTTTGCCCAGCTCCTGCCTGCTGGAGAAAGAGGTGCTTCAGAAATGAAGGTAAAGGTGTTTCCTTTAACTAGATTGTCCTTACTTGCTCTGTCTTGAGCAAGCAGACTGTGTCAGTTTCGATGCCTATTCTAGCCATCCTAGCTCTAGCTGGGTTCAGTGTGCTCATCACAAGGAATGGCACAGTAAATAAACAGATACTTATTCAAGTTGCCTAGTTATTCCCAGTAGAATCTAGGATCAACACCGATTTTTCCTTTAGGCCATAAATGTGGCCTAAAGTATCTGACTTTTCTCTAGGGCTCTGAACTGATTAACCCATCCACAAAAGATTGAAATTTATGGACCTTTAGAGTAATTTGCTGTGGGACCATGCCTTTCATAACATTGTTAACTGTAATAGCAAAAAAATAACTGTTTGAAAAAATAAACTTACTCTTTATAAATTAAAAAAAAAAAATTAGTTAAACTTTGCTATTTCATGCTCAAGATTTCCTTGATATTCTTTCTTTTTTGAGAAGATTTTTTCGCCGGAAAGATGACCGCAATTGAAGAGACTTGCAGTTGTTGCCTGAGGGCTTTCAAGAAACTCCCTCACCTTAAAGTGCATTTTTAAATAGAGGTTAAAAATGCAGTTTAAACTTAATGAATAGTGATGAAGTGTTAAAAGGCAAGGTATCTAAATGAGAAACAAAAATGTATTTGAACTATAGTCCCATAGTCTCATTAAAATCATATTAAAGTTATCTCTCTAGCAAAGATTGTCCAAACTGCATAAAGATTTGTAGCACTGGTGGACATGATTGCATCTCTGAATTTTGTGGAAAGTGTTTGCCTAGGTAATGAACTGCTAACGTGCCTTGTTAGGAAGGGCAGATTCCAGCCTGCAGAAGGGAAGGGAAGAATGTCATCAGCTGTAGTTGGAAGTTGCATGATGTTTCAAGGTACAGGAGGAAATAAACTCTTCCAAGGATTTCATAAAGCATCCCTTGTCCTCCTCCTCCTCTCTCAAGGGGGAGATTTATGGAGCAGCAATGGGACTGTAATATCAATAGCAATGGAAGGGAGAAAGGAACAGTGCAGTGTTTGGACTGCGAGAGGGTACTGTGCTCATCACGTAGGTTAACAGCTCCTCAGCCTTCCTGGTAAATCTATGAGTGCAGATATATTAGTTTTACTAAGCCAGCTTTTAATATTATGAAGTGCAGGACTTTTATGAGCTTCATCAGCTGCACTGGCTCTGAAGAACCAGGTTCTTTGCTGGCTGAGAGGTTTATCTGGACTGGAACTGCAGCTGGAGCACTGTACTGCTGTGTTCCATTGGCCAGAGCTTCAGCAGATATAAAATGGGGCAACTCTTTCCTAGAGGATGATGAGTAGAAATTTCTGTCAGTCTGGAAGATCTACAGCTTTCATTGCAGGGTAATAAATTATCAAAAGCAACCTAATTAAATAAGTTAATAGTGCAAAGGGGTTATAAAAGGCTGTATAATTAGTAAATAAAACAATAGGTTTAGTTCAGTCCTACAGCCTGTGTCTATAAACAAATTGAGTTACTATTTTTTTAAAAATCTAAATCCTTATAATGATTTTTTTAGGATGAGTATGATAAAATATTCAGTAACTGTCACAAATATGATAAATTTTGGATTAAGAAATGCATCTTGTTGGTGAGTGTCAGCGTTCTGGCATTATTACAAATAATGGCTAATTTATTTTAAACTGGTAAATCCTTAGGAGATCATTTAATATTAGCAGTAAGGAACTCTAGTCAGAGAAATAGTGACTGCAATTCTATTAAAATAACACTCTTGTAGATTGCTTCAGTAAATCTAGAAGATCATCAAGATAAATGAGGAAATTAATTAAAAAACCACAAAGGCTATATCCCCAGTGCTTCTAGCTACTGTACAAAGAAGTGGTAGTACTTAAATAAAAAGTCCACAAGTTGAAGGATTCAATACAGTTTATTGTGAAATATTCCCCTTTATTCAAATTCTTATCCCAGGAGCAGTCATTTCAGGGGTTATCAGTTTCGTGGGATTCCATTCTTTTCTTACACAAGTATCAGCAGTTATTATAAAATTGACATTTACCAACAGTTGCAGTCGTTGATCGTTGAGATTGAAAAAAGAAGCCATATATTTAATGAAAGGAAGACTGAAGTAGCTCAGATCACCTTGCATGTTAATAATAGAAAAAAGTATCTTAGCAACAATGGCTGCACCCATATTAGTAGAGGTTGATATTTCCTATATTTGGATACTTTTTCAATGTTACAGCTGCAGTAGATGAACAGGCACAGTTTGTGAACTCTGATAACAAAACACATGCTTTCCTGTGTGTTAAGCATCACAAACCAGACCACATCACCTTACTTCCTTGTTCTATGTGGGCCTGTTACGATTTTGCCACAAATACACGTGTCGCTCCTGATATGGGACTACAATGTTTATCCAGCCTTTTAAAGAGCATGCTTTGAATTTTGGATTTGATACTAACTCTGAAAAATTCTGGGACTTTCTCAGCTAATGTTTGACATTTATCACTGGCAAATGTAACTTACTGCTCTTTCACTGGACTTCAATCTACGTCTTGTTTCATCTCATCTGAGAAGGCTACAAGCATGCATGCACATGGTCAAAGCTGCCGCAGCTGCTCTCATATACGCTGACTTTGTAAGCCATTGAAGTGCCTGTTTGAGCCTCCCTGAGAATAATGAAGGATTATGCCTTATGATGTCAAGAAACACAACAGCTTGATTATATAACGCTTGCTCACTGGCTTCCACACTGAAACTGGTGTGGGTCTGGTTTACCTGGTGCACACATTGGAAAATGAAATATTAAATTTCCGTATTGCACCATTTTCCTGAAAATAAAAAGTAGCTTCTGCATTTTTGCAGAAATTATTTTAGTGTCATGGTTGGTTTTACTAATGTTGTGATCATTAGAGATGTCTGAACCTGGGGGGAAACTCTGATATTCTTTTGTCTGACTGAAGGAAAAAAAGTTTTTTGAAAAGCCCAGAAATATCGTATAATTGCAGTCAACAGACAAAATTTAAGTGAAAAACTAATTAAGAAAAAAATGAAACTGATAGATCTACAAAATATTCTTTTTTATGATCTGGAAACTTTGTGATTTTTCAAAGGAGCTGTAAATACAGTACAGCTTACTGACAACATACACCTAATTAATTTTTGACAATTTTGTTGACTGCGTTTATCCCCACAAAGGTACATTGGATGATAACCTACAACCAGCGTTAGAAATGCAGCAGGCATTCAATGTCCAGTTCAGAAAAGGTAATATAAACGATGGAATTATTGTTCTATTGCTGCAGTTTCGTGTTATGAGTATAGATGACTGTTCCTATTGGAAGTGCTTCATTTTAAGCTAAGCGGTGTTTTTAAAAGAATGGCTTCGTAGTTTACTCCCTGTCTGAGGGCAATCATCCCCATGTTTGTGTGTGTAAACCTAGCTCATATGTGGAACACAGAAATGTTTTACATTTCAGATGGAGAAATGGTGAGATAGTGGTTTGAAATGATCTGGGCAAGTTTCTTGGCCTTCTGGTGGCAGTGTGGAGGATAGAATGCTTTATGATATTGCATTTGTTTTTTTATGTGTGTATATGTATGTACGTGTGTATGCATTCACACGTGTTGGATTTGTGGCTATGCCATTTAAAGAAGGGCAGGAGCAGTTAGTGTAGACTATATTAGTTTCAGCTATTATTGGGAGAAATATTACTGGAGTGTTAAAAATTCATCCAAGTAACTCAGAAATTTGATTTGGATTTCATGACTTTATGAGGCAGCACTTACGTCAGTACAACATCACTGCCATTTATCCACATGTGCCAAAAATTTGGGAAGATTAGATGAGAATTAGAGCAAATGCATATTTTAATGCATGGTTTCATATCCAACTAGATTACTTTTTTTCTGATTGTATAATCTGCACTTAGATTATACACGTGTCCTTTTTCTCCCCATTTTTTACTTTTAAGAATATACTTTAAGCCAGAATAATATGTTGCCCCTGTAAGACATGCATCTTATTTTCTGGCAGTTAACTCTTCATATGTTTCAGTATATATCCAGGCAATGTGGATAGAAGGTTGAGAATCAAATGTTTCGCTTGGCCTGTATTGTTCATATATAATGGCTTTTGTTAAATGTTTAATTATGAACTAGAAAAAAAAATACTGAAAATGACAAGATCAAGCTAAGGTCAAAGCTATATTGGATCGTCAAATGATTAACGTATTTGCCCTGTACTAAAGCTAGTTTCTCTAAAAACTGGAAATGGAACTCCATATTTGATCTACCTAATATAATTTCCTCTATAAGGACTTCTTCTCCAGGTTATTCTCCTGCTTGGATTTTAAGCATACGTACTGCACTTTCTCTCTTGCTACTTGAGCTATTGTCATTTTGTAAAATCCCGTCTAATAACACTTGTTCTTTTTCAGCTTGACAGGTGGCCTTCCCTTCCTCGTGCCCTTTGCATGCTTTGAATCCTGATAGATAGGGTATGATTTACCTGGTATATACAGGTGTATACAGGAGAGAAAAATCTACTTGTTACAATTGTTATTTATACTAAGGGCTACAAAGCTCTCCAGTCCTTAAAGAGAATGCTTTAGAAAGCTGCAGCAAGGTAATGTCTCAAGACTTGACCCTTCATTTAGAATCTCTTGGCAGAGATATGTGCCCATGCTGTTATTCAGTGCAGACATTTTATTGCATTTTATATTTCAGTAACAGAAAGGTATAACTTTCTGTATTGAAGATGCATATAATTTTATCTGTAGCTCTTTTGGGTTTGTTATTCAAAAGCATCTCAGCGACATAGGTATCCAAGTCCCAATGAAAGTCAGTGTAACTTAGATAAATGGATTTTAGGGAGAAGATTATAAGCATTTGCTGTGAATTTCAGCATGCCACTCTCCTTGGAATCTTAATTACTACCTGAGGTTACAAAGTGCCTCTAGCTTCTTTTTGAGCTATAATAAGTATGTTTGAAAGACAACAGTCTTGATAACAGTCAGCTGGGTGCCTAGGCCACATAGGTGAAAAGCTTACTATATATTTTTTATTCACTCCTTTTTTACATTGTCTCTGGAAATCTCCGTCACTCACTTTGGCTGGCATTCTTCTAATTCAATAGACTATGCTTGTCAAGATTGTATATCAAACTCTGCAGAAAATCAGCTAAGTCCTTAGTCATCTGTCAGATAATGGGGTCTTAGGTGCACTGAGAAGGAGTTGGCAAAGTAGGGCATGTTGCATTCTGAAGTTTAAACTGGAGCTCTGTTTCCTCATAATACAGAAAGAGCATTAAGAGATTGATAGTCTATTTGAAATTCCTTTGAAAATATATCCCAGACTGGATCTTTTTTACTTCTTGTCTCTTGTGAGCCTCTTCTTTAAAAAAAGCCACTCTTTTAGATCCACACTGCTATAAAATCAGAAATCTGTCAGAGCCCTGCTGATCCAATTACAACTTTAAAACTTCTAACCTTTTGATTTACAGTAAGCTCATTCCAGTTAAATACAAAGGAATCTTTTTCTTAAGCTCTACATTGTTTAAAAGTGTATTTCACAGTATATTTCACCTCTTTTTCCTTTCACTTGTGGAAATCAAAATAATGATAGAATCATAGAATGGTTTGGGTTGGAAGGGACCTTCCAGCCTTCCAAGATCATCATGTTCCACCCCCCTGCCGACGGTGGGAACATCTTTCACTGGATCAGGTTGCTCCAGGCCCTATCCAGCCTGGCCTTGAACACTGCCAGGAAGGGGGCATCCGTAACTCCTCTGGGTAACCAGTTCCAGTGCCTCACCACCCTCATCATAAAGAACTTCTTCTTTACATCTAGTCCAAATTTCCCCTCTTTTAGTTTAAAACCATTATCCCTTGTCCTGTCACTACAGACCCTGGTAGAAAGCCTCCACATCTTTCTGATGAGCCCCCTTTAAGTATTCAAAGGCCACAAGAAGTTTTTCCTAAAGCCTTCTTTTCTCCAGGCTGAACAGCCCCAGCTCTCCCAGCCTTTCATCACAGGAGAGGGGTTCCAGCCCTCAGATCGTTGCTGTGTCTCTCCTCTGGCCCCGCTCCCACAGCTCCAGGTCTGTCCTGTGCTGAGGGCTCCAGAGCTGGACGCAGGACTCCCGGGGGGTCTCACCAGAGCAGAGCAGAGGGGCAGAATCCCCTCCCTCGCACTGTGCCCATGCTGCTGGGGATGCAGCCCAGGGGACGGTTAGCCTTCTGGGCTGAGAGCACACATTGCCAGCTCGTATTCAATTTTTCATCTGCTTCATGGGGATTAATGGTAGGTAATAATTCGTTTTCCTAACCTAATTAGAGCTGGCCTATGAGCACTCCTCTTGAGATAGCCAGTGTTCCACTGTAAAATAAAATATGATCTGTTTGTTTCTTTGTTTTTGCTTTTTCTTTTATTACATGAAACCATCAGTAAAATGTTAGTAAAGACAGTGTAGGACTGGGTAGTCCAACAGACCAACTTTGCAGTAGGTAGGGTGACTATCTCCTTAGATTTTGTTTACTTATAATGCAACTTTTAGACAAAACATTTAAGATAGTTTAGACTTGTGCTGCTGTAACTGAACTATGTCATTAATCTCTCTTTTTAGGCTGTTGAGGGTTCTCTTAAACAAGAGAATTCCCTTCCTCCCTAGTAATGCATTCAGAGCTTTCTTGCTAAGATGTACAGCAGGTGAATGCTAGGAAATTCGGCTTTTCCAGTTTTTCCCCACACTCCTCAGCCCACCAGGAACTACAGAGCCATGAAGTGTGGAGATTTTGTGAAATAATTGCTGGTGAGTTTGCTGGGGATATTTGTGTACGTAGGGTTAGTTCAGTTTCAGAGTAGCTGCATTTCAAAAGCAATCGAATTTTGGTCCAAAAAGTAATTATTTGACTATTTCAGCCTCCCAGTAACAAAAAAGAGGAGGGGGAGAGTTAGTCTCTAATATGCAAAATGCTTTGTGATTCTTCAGGCACCAGAGGTTAGGCTGAATAGAGATGACCAAAACATGATTTCAAAAAATCTCTTGTAATTAAATTAGTGAGGTGGTTTTATACAAAGAAAAAGCAAAATTTAATGTTATTCTTTTAATCCTTTATAATAATTCAGTCATGTAGCCTGAACAGATCTATCAGAACTAGTATAATTGGATATATTTACTCATTGAAACTTTGAGCTAGGAAATATCTTTGTGCACAGAGGTCACATACATAAAGTGCTATTTTAAATGTCCTAAATAGTTGTTCTTGTTCCTGCAGCAACTATGTGCAAAATAGTAGACCTTTTTCTGCTAGGTCTCTCAATGGAAGAGATTTTTGGTTTTTTTAGGTAAAAAACCTAAAAACCTAACCCAAAAGCAGTACAGAGGACAGAAGAGGATCAGCAGGTGTTTAGGTAAGGGAAGGACCTGATCACTTACTATTCACTGGAGTTCAAAATTCACTGGGTTTGCTGGTTTGTATTTCTTTTGAACTCTCAACTATATTGGCAGAGTGGTGTAAGTATCTAGAAAATAAATCCCTTTCTGTAACATGTGAAAATTAAAGGAGTGATGCTTAACAAACTTAAACAGACATTTTATGATGATAAAAATGTATTGGATGAAGCAATACCACCAGATACGCTCACTCTTGATTTGCAAGTAACAAGAAATATGTGTGTTCAAATAAGGGTAGAATTTGCCTGCTTACTTACATTGCATTCTTACAATTACCAAATCACCCAGAAGGGTGCGATCTCCTAGCATACTGTGTGATTTAAAGTGACCAACTTTATAGAAACAAGGGTTAAAGATCCATTGTAATAGTGTTAAAATTTGCTTCATAGTAGCACACTTGGCAGTTGCCTGTTAAAAGTAATTATTACTTAATTTGATAATGTTCACTATAAACGCCTGAATTTGTAAATCTATTTGCTTATTGTTTAATAATAATTAAGTTTTAAAATAGAAGTTTCTTTGGTGAAGATCTCGGTCTGCATGCAAAGCTATGTATTCACAACTAACAAACTGAATCAGCTAGGACATTATAACATATTTGCCTTCTCTGTTTATAATTAATTTCCGAAGGGCTGTCATTTTTAGATGCTGAAATATTTTTCTGCTTAACAGTTATGATGCTTTTTGCCAATATTTGAAAAGATGTTCTGCAAGGGCTCAGTGCTGAAAATGGTTATGCATATGAATAAATTTTCTTGAAATTGATTTAGTACAAAGCAAATTAAATCGGTAAGATACTCATGTGGATTTCTTTACTAATATTTGTAATTTTTTGTCAGATCAAGTCTGTAGTTCACTTAGTGGCATAGGAGTTGTCTTTTTCCCTAAGCTTGAACTGTGGCAGTTGGTTGATCTGTGGAAGTTACTACTGAGGAAAGATAGCGCATAGCTAGGAATACGCAGCTTTTGATTCCCAAGTTTAGAAGACTCAAACCCTATAGAATGTTATGTGGTTAAAATAAGAAGGTAGAATTCTTAGTTATCAGTATTTGCTGAAGTTCAGGTTGGATCTCAGTAAGTGTTCCTCATTACGTCTCAAATACACATTTTTTAAAGTTCTGTATGCTAAGTTAGTGCCAGGCACTTCTTCTCCTCCCCTATTATTTAAAAGCTCTAGTTGAATGAATCACACTCCATCCCTTTATTTCCAGAATATAGCTTTTTTTTATTCAGATTGCTTATTTCTTAAAATGAATTCAGAGTTTACAAAGTGAAAATGACTGTGTTTCTGAGGTATTGGGGGAGGGTTCTCAGAGATGATATACCTACTCTTGTCATATTTTAGATATAAACGACAGTGTGGATTTTTGTTTAATATGTAATGTTCTCTAAAAGCATCTGCTCAATTTCTCTTAAATAATGATGCTTCTGTTAAAAGAAACATTCAGAAAAATGGTATTTACTGTTTCTTATTTGTGTAGATGAATTTAGTGAATTAATCCCCCTGGATGACAACGGCTCCTTCCCATATACAGAGTGCCAAAGCTTTACATGAATGGCGATGTTCAGTAAAAGGTGTCTGAAGTGACAGTCCCCCCGAGCACTAACAAGACCTTCGATGAAAGATATGTTTGTGCTCATCAGTTCTGTGACTGCAGAGAAGCTGGCTGAATAGTCACCTCTGAATCTCAAGAGCAATTTTAAAGCAGAACAGAAATGTTTAGATGACTGATGCATTGTTTGTATTGATACCTATCAATGGTTATTATCGCAAGTTAGACACCTCACAGAGGGAACATATCCAAGCCTACTCTTTTGTGGGAGTAGTCATGTTGTCACATCAGGCAAAATTCCCACAAAACCCAGAGGATTATGTATAGTGACACATTTGGAACTAAAGGCAGAAATGACAGAATTTCTTCATGTTGAAAGAAAATTTGCTGTTTTGACATTGTTAGTCCTTCCAGTGTGTGTAGGTCTAGGAATATACATTACACAGTTGTGTGATAGGTGCAGATCAGTTTGACAGCTCTCTAATCTCTTTAATCTCTTAATCTTCAAGAAATGTGGCTGCTGAGTAACACTGCAAGTCCATTTCTCTGGTGAGTACCTTCAATTCCATTAACAGATCTCTTCTGTCCATAGCTTTCTTTGGCTTACACAGTAAAAAAAAAAAAAAAAAAAAAAA
>Ga0065711_1028098_pt1 | contig 43692 bp, 31 predicted proteins | sample Hoacrofraction12_FD_59098 | JGI IMG/M metagenome (GOLD analysis project Ga0065711, IMG submission 59098) | Hoatzin crop microbial communities from Cojedes, Venezuela - Epithelial fraction 12 v2 (version 2) | ecosystem: Host-associated > Birds > Digestive system > Esophagus > Crop | place... | reverse complement strand
GTGCGGGGCGGGGGGCCGCGGGGCTCCCTGACCGGCGGCGCCCGCAGGTGACGAGCAGGAAGTATCCGCGGCTGAAGGAGGTGGACGACGTGCTGGGCGGCGCGGCGGCCTGGGAGAACGTGGACTCCACCGCAGGTACCGCCCGGCGCCGGGCAGCGGGGCGCGGGGCTCGGGGCTCGCCTCGCCTCGCCTCACGGCTCCGCGCCTCGCCCCGCAGAGCCCTGCCCCAAGTGCGAGCACCCTCGCGCCTACTTCATGCAGATCCAGACGCGCTCGGCCGACGAGCCCATGACCACCTTCTACAAGTGCTGCAGCGCCCGGTGCGGGCACCGCTGGCGGGACTGAGCGGCCCGCCCGCCGCCGGAGGGGGATGAGGGGGCCGCGGGGCCTGAGGAGGGAATGAGGGGGAATAAGGGGGGCTATGGAAGGCCTGAGGGGCCCGCCCGGCGCCTGAGGGGGCCGCGGGGCCGGGCCCAGCCCGCTGTACCCTCCTGAGGAAAGGGCTCGGCCCGGGAGGAGCCCCAGGCCCGCGGGGGGTGGGTGGGGGGTCTGGGTGTCTGCTCCTGCAATAAACGTGCCCCTGGGTGGAAGGGACCGTCTGCTGCGTGGTTGCTTCGAAACCTGGCGCGGGGTGCGGCTGGCACCACCGCCCGAGGCTGCTGTTCTTGCGCAGGCACACACGATAAGCTGCCGCCGTGCCCACCAGGGTTTGAAACAGGGACGGATCTTCAGGGAGCCAAGGTAAAGAATAGTACTAAGCACAGGGCCCGCTGCTGTGCAGCCAAGCAGAAGGCAAAGCCAAGGTAAAGTGTTACCGCGGTGGCTTTAGGGGGGGAAGAAAAGGGGCCTGTGGTAGAAGCTGTGAAAACCCCCTAAGAAAGCAGGAACTATGAGCTATACACTCGACAAGCAATTATGGGTAAAAAGAATATACTTACAGTGGGATCAGGTATTACCTGTGTCTTAAGATTAAGCTTTGCTCTCAGCTCAAACACATTCAGAAGTAAAAAAAGATAAATAACAATAAAAACACGATGGGGCACAAATTGCAACATTTAATCTGCATTAACACCTGGGCTAAACCAATTCACTGTGGCCCAGCTTTACCTCTTTCACACAGGCATAATCTGCACCCATTTATTCCAGTTCACTTCACAGGGGAACACCCTTCCCAGCCTGAGAGTACAGTCTATCGTGGGCTCATAGTACGTTGTTGGGGTTTCGCTCAGTTTGGGGTTGTTCAGTTGTTCTTCCACAACCGGCAGAGAAAAGAGCGACACCAGGGATGGCTTTTTCATGTAGAATCGTCTGATGCAACCCAGAGTTTCCAGACCCTGCGGAAAAAATTCACATCATTTAGCTTGAGCAGCTGCGGTGAAAAAAAAATGCACTGACTGCTGTTCTACCTACAGTGCTCTTGGAAACGCTGGGCAATTTATGCCTAAAGTGGCTTCGCTCCACCTGCTCAGGAGGCCACGGGGTTGGCCACGATGACAGCACGAGAAAGCACATTCCCTCAGCTGGGTACACACTCGTCTGTTACTTCCAGCACAGTGGCTGGCATCTGGCTACTGACACAGAACACGCGTTCAACAACATGTCAACACTTGGGACCAGTTACAAATAATTTTAAGGCCAGTACAGATGTAAATCCCAGACTTCTGCATCGGTTCTTGTTAATGGGTTAGCAGTCGTTCCCACAGCAACACCCAGCAAGGCAATTTATGTGCTCTATTTGCTGAAAACTTCCAGTGTGTGTTCAATAATCTTGCATAGGTGTGCATGTTATAGCTGGTATGTTAGAGACAAAAGCTCTGTCTATGGTTTCAAAACCTGTTCTTGTCATATTTATTGGTAGAGAAGTTAAAGTTCTCTGGTCTGTCAAGTGTACAGGTAATTGCTTGATTTTGTGGATTTGAATTAAAATTGCCCGGGAATCTGTGTTGCTCTCCCACATGTGCACGCCTCCCCACTATCCACTGTACTGCAGTCTTAAACCCATCCCTGATCCTGGCTGCGCTCCTGGCAGCGTTGCTGCGGCACAGGATGTAGGGACAAGCTGTGTTGGAACAGCCAGGCCGGGTGCTCGGTGCGTGACTGGTCATACGCACAGCTTGCGTTGTCACCAAAACGTGGGAGCCTTTGGACAGAAGTGTGGCATGTGTAATATGTGGAATATTAATTTCCAGTGTTGGTAGGGGAAGTCACGCTTACGGGAAGGACTGCAGCATTACTGCTGCACTTCAGATTTGAATCCTTGTGGGGGGAGGGGGGAAGGAAATCAAGGTTTCATTTGCAAAGTAGCAGTGGTGGCAATCAAACTTCAAGATGTGGGGAAAAAATATGAGAAACTCAAATTTTCTCAGCACGTATTGTTCTACAGTTAAGGCTGTTTGCCTTCAAGCACGTCTGTCAGGACAGAAGGTCTTAGTTACAGTGCTGTCTCGCACAGACACTTTTCAGTCTGACCCTCATGTCAAAGACTACCCACCGGAAAGGTATACATACATCATTTCAGAAGCGAGCGCAAATGTTAAGATCAGTAACGTGGTAATTCCAAGGACGGGTAAAGCAAGGCCTCCTCCCATCCTCACTGCCAGCAGTAACGTGCTCTGGCTTGGTTAATTTCCACTAAAGGGAGAGCGCTGTTTCTCGTGGTTCATTCACAGTCCCGTTTTCCCGGGACTTCCAGCAAAGGAGCTGCCGACTCTTGTGTGTGGAAACTGAACCAGATGGGAGTTCAGAGAGCTGCCGACTCACATACCTGCAGTATCTCCAAGACGGCGACGGGCTGCAGCACCCCTGCGTAATGCTGCAGCAGCGTGCCTTCCGTTATGCCTGGCTTTGTCATGATGTGGTAGAGCACAGCCTCCATCATCCCCTTACACACAGGTTTATTCAGATTCCCATCCACAATCCTCCACGGTCTCCCAATGAAGCAGACATTCTCACAGGCCCTGCAAAAGACAATTCTAAGTTCAGCACCGTCAGGAATTATTCTTTTAGTGAGATTTCCCATCATCATCATTTCTGCGTGACACAGATTCTTGCCACACCTGTTGCCGGTGTTTGCTGGCATGCAAGGGTCAGCTCTGCAGTTGCTCTGAGCAGGGACTGATGCCCATCTCCTGGGCAGTTCCACCGACCCGAAGGATTTCACAGGAGGTGTTTGCCACCCGAGAACCCCTCTTACCACCATTATACCACCCACCCGTTACCTTGAGTCCTGGTGACCAGGAAAGCTTTGTTTGTTACTAGCTCCAATATCCTCCAAAAGTTATCTGAGACCTGCTCAATCTGCAACACGCAGCAACAGTGCTCAGATAGGAAAAAGTCCTCATTTTTAGCATTTATGGAGGCAAAAGACAGGCCCTGCATGGGAATTCACGTTTCCCATATTGCAGTTTCTCCAGGCCTTTCCTGGGCATGTGGAAGCTGAGACTTTCTGGCACTGGACTTTTTTGTGAAATAAAATTAGTTTTGTTCCTCTGATATTTGGAGCTAGTTGAGTTTGGGGGGGGGTGTGTGAAATGTATCAGAGAAAATTTTACAGCACGCACAAATAACATTAGCAAGAACAATGGAGGAAAACACAGTGTTTCTCTATCATCAAAGCTCACTGCCCATCAAAGCATAAAACTAAGGTTTCCACATCGTTTCCTTCCAGATACTACTCCGGTAGTGCTAAGTGCTCAGTTATTCTGCAGACACCTCTGTTACTCACCGGTCCCTGGCTGCCTGGGATACATCTGGCATCAAACCTCCTGGAAAGAAAAGAACACACAGTTTTTAATTAACCCAAACTCTTTCAACTAGTGGAAGGGAAGTAAAAGGTGGCTAAGCTGTAAGATGCAACAGCTTATGCTGGAAAATGGCACAAGCGAACTACGTGGCGTGGTGTTCTCAGTGGCATGGGGAGCTCTAAGCTTGTGCTCTCACTGCCTTTACCTGTCTGCACCGTACTGTTTCCTCCCACACCCCCTTCTCGCAACCACACTTTTTGTGGTCCCGTTCCCCAATCCCAGCAAGAATTTTTATTCCCAGAAGTCTGATGACGTGGCTGAGCAACAGGCCATCCTACGGGCTGACAGAACCGCGGTTCACACAGGGAGCTGTGCGGGGTCTCGCCTCGCAGGTGCTCACGCGGGTTGTTTAACTTCATGCTCCTGGTAATCACGCGGAAGTGGAGCAGAAGCCCGAGTAGCTGCAGACGTGAGAATGCAAACGCAAGATTTCAGCAGGGTTCAGTTTCAAAGCGAAGGCTGTCTCTGCAACTTGCATTATGCATTACATCATGGGTTTTAATTACACAATTACTTAATGTAGGTATTTCTACCACACCCAGAGGCTAACAGCTTTGGCTTAAGTGCATGTAAACCCTTCAGCTGGCCTTCATCAGTAGACCCGTAAGAACTATGTGCCTGATAGCATTACTATTTTTTCCCTCCTGCGTGACAGAGAAGAGGAAGTTACATCCAGAACAGTGCTTCAGCGGTTTCATGTTACGAGCTGCTGAAGTCTACGCCGTTCAGACAGTCCCCCAGTCTGTTTCCTGCAGGAAGGCTCCGATTAAACAATACCAAGCTCTAAGATGCTATGGATCAGTCTGCAGCCCTAAACATGGGTAACAGCAGATCTTGGCAAAACACCACATCAGCAGTTAGCTTGTGATTCAATCTGAAATCAGAGCTGATAAAACCAAAATAAAATCCCCAACAACCTACTTAATGTAAAGCTTGGCAAGAACTACCAGCTATTACAAAGGAAAACTGGCAGTAAAAATGAAATGAAAATGAAGTCAATTTGGGTTACAAACAAGGCTATTAATCTTCTCACTGGCATGTGCTGCTTTCTAGTGAATGGTTTAATGACTTTCCAACTTTCAGTCATGGGCCTTCTAGTTAGATGTACGCTAGTGGTGCTGTGTTTTCTAGGTTTAGAGATGTCCAGCATTTGGATTGAAGCCAGAGATGAGAAACTCCAGATCCAAATATGGTTTTGGAGAAGAGTGAGACATGGAAACAAGTTTCTAAGGAAAACACATTTCTGGACTAGTCACAAACATTCCAGCAATAGGCGTAGGGAGGAATCTGTGATGTATTTGAAACCTCCCAGACCTTCCAGATCAAGTAGTGTTACACTACTTTGTCTGTGAGAAACGACAGACTCTCTCTCTGGTACAGCGTCATAAAAAAAATCTAGTATTTGCTTATAAAGTGGCGCTACCCGGTTGGGATCAAGTGATGATGAGCTAGTTGCTACTTCTTGGATGCAGAGTGCTCCTACATACCTTTAGAGACTCCTGGGTTCTCCTGTAAGTAGGAGAGATCATCATCCTGCTCACTGGCTGACTGTTCAAGGCTAGGGATCTGCTGCTTGTGCTCAGTGCTGAGCTCATCACCCTCTACTTCAAGTTCTTTGTCCTCAGAACAAGACTTATCTTGTTCCTTGCAAGTGTCCACATTCACAGCCTCTGGAGCACACCCTGGGTGTTCGGCTCGGTGTTCTGTCTGCCCTCCCAGGGAGCCTGTTTCTTCATCCGTGATTAAAGCGTCCTTCATTGCAGCAGGATCAGTAACACCCGCATCAAAGTTATTTTCACTTGCACTTCTCAGACCACTCTCTGAGCCTTGGCAGAGTTGACTGCCATCTTGAAGGACATCATTTTGAGTCTTACATCTCTTCCTTGGAGGTTCTTCGTCATCACTGACGGATTGTGTATCTCTTCCCAGCTGCTCCTCCTCTCTCTCACACTCCTCTCCCTTCGTTGGTTCCGAAGGCAGGCAGTCCTGTGGTACGTCTAGGGGAGTGGTGTCTGCACCTTGCTGATCACAATCGTCTGGTTTGTTCTTCAGACAAACTGAATGCAGTAGCCACGGCTTGGCAAATACTATTGCAACCAGTCTTACAGCATGGCCTCCTACTTCTAAAACCTGCTGCATTTCAATAAGGTCCTATAAAGAAAAAAAACCACAAACACAGAACATCACAAAAATTGTCTTGGGAGCTTTCACTGGGAAATGTCAGTTTAACCAAATATCATGGAATTGCCATCTTGAACTGGCAGCAAAGAAAGAGGAAGAGCTTAGTAGAATATTCAGTTTTCTGTCCTGCTGCACTGGAGTTGAAAAGATGTTTTACCCCTTAAACTTTTCTGAAATTATAGTACAGGACATTTTTGTCCAGCTTAAATTAATTTAAAATGTAACTGGGAAAGAGTATTTTGCTTCCAGAGGTGAATGCTGGCACCTCTAAGTTTCTGAAACAGTTTGTTCCTATCTTTAAGTAAGTGCTGCCTTCCTAACTTTGAGGTGAGATTGCTATCAGGTATTGGGATGTGATCTGTTGCCTAACATAAATAGCTTTGTTCAATTTATATTTGCTTCCTACAGCCTGGAAGACAGTCCCACTCAAGGGGAATAGTAAGCATGCAAACATTAACGTAGGGAAAGCAGCTGGCTGTAAATCCACCTGAATGTACTGCTCCAAGCTCCTGGTGCCTTCAGATTCTGCGTCTTCATAGCTGCAGAAACGTTTGCTCAGCTCAGCTTTGCAAATTCCAAAGTGGGAAGTGGCCTCTATGGCATTACGGATCTCCAAAACAGCAGCTACATCTCTGGGATTATAGCCATAACGTTCTGTACACTCGTGAAGAAACCAATCAACCTTGTAATTTTCTTCTTGGATTTTTATCAGCCTGGTAAAAGCTTCAGGGAGGCAGGAGACTCCCACAGACGTGTTATCGAGCAGAGAAGAAACTGCAAAGCAAATAAAAAATGAGTGGATAAGCTGTGAAGCACTTGTTACGATGCAATACACTACAGAAAGATAAATATTCTGAGACAGACAGATTAGAGGTGTTCTAGACTACTGTAATTAAAAACAGAGCTCAGTTTTCCACCTTCATTGCTGCAGTTTCCTTTTTTCTTTCTGCCTTACATATTTGTCTCTGAAAAGACCTGTAGAAGAAGAGCAAGCTGGTTTACAAGGGCTTACCCTCACATCAGAGCGAAATATCACTGACAGACAGTGCAGACTTGCTGGTATTCTCTCTAACACTAGGTCAGCTTAACTTGAAGTTAATGAGGGAATCATCACCTTTTTTCTTGAAGAAGGTCAAGTGAAAAGTCTAGGGCAAGGAAATGCTGTGGAGGACCCTACTGATCGAAAAACTGGAAGCAGCTGATTGATGGCCGAAAACTATTGGCCAAATATGGGATAAACTAGAGGCTGACAATGTCTTAGTACAATTTGTGTAACAAAGCATCTCTGCGGTTGAGACAGGCCCATCACTGCACAAAGGTGACACCCCCCTCCCTCCCCCCCCATACAGAGTATTCAGAAGCTGAAGAGCATAACACCTTTTTCCAGTCCCGGATGATTAGAGGGCGGCTTTGGCACTGTTCTTCCCTGCTCCTCGCCCTATTAACTGCAGGCTGCCTTTGCGTCGTGCCCTGTGGGACACTGCGATGACAGCTGCGCTTCTTTGACAGCCGAGGAAAAATGGGAACAACTGTCATGAGCCGCCAGCTCAGCAGCCCTGGAGGGCATGCGTGGCAGCAGAGATACGAGAGAGCATTTCTATTTTACCTCTGCCAGAACAGCAACAGGAAGGGGCAGGGACAGCGCTAAATCTTCCAGCTAAAGAGCTAAATAGCTAAAGGCTTTCCTGGGTACATCTGTGTTACAGATGAAAGGAAGATGCTCTTCCAGACGGGAGAGTGCTGATAAATTGCAAATATTCAAGCTGTAAACAGGATAAAAATGTTTAAATTACTGTAGGTAAAAGGCCAGAGATAGAACACCACTATTTCAGGCACTTGCATGAGACAAGTAAATGTGAACTGCCATTCAAGGAGCTCTGAAAGATTTTCTTTTCTCTTTACAGAAGATAAAGCCCGGGTGTGACATAATATGGTATTTTAAGTTGCAGGAGGGACTGAAAAGCCTCCTGGAGAAGGGATAACAGAGCAGAGGACAGACTTTCCCCTTTGGATTAATAGTTTCACACAACATGAAATACAGGCAAGGACTTGTTACCAAAAAAAGGTGCGTCTAAATCAACCACCTGTTTAAGTCAGGAGAGAAAGCATTACAGGGCAAACTGCGTGTGTAATGAAGAAAGAATGCTCCTGTTAAGAGGCTTTGTTCAAGTCAGTTCCTCAGCTCACGAGTTCGCAATCTTTCCTATTCCAATCCAGTTCTGTTGGAGATAGGCCAAACAGAAACTCACCTGGAGAGCTGAGTCTTCCTGGAACTGGTGTAGATCGCAGCTTAACCTTCACCTGGCAGGAATTGACCACAATATTGTCACTGGGACTCAGGTTGCGCGTGCTGACAATTCCTGGGGCACAGTAGCCTCTCATCAGTAAGTAATTGGTATGAGATGCTTGGCGAGCTTTTACTTCTATTCTCCGTTTGCCTCCAGAGCCGTCATCTAAGTCATCATCATCGTCGTCGTCATCCTCAAGTCCTTCTTTTCCCAAACTACAGCAGAGGTGTTTTGTTTGTTTGTTTGTTTGTTTGTTTTTCCAAAATAAGAAAGTGATTCATTACACTGAGCAGAGCAAGAACAGATGCTGAGAACAAGCAACTACAAAAAAGAAAATGCACCAAAGGTCCCTGGAAAAGGAAACTTTCTCTTTTTTTCAAACATGTTGAAATGAACCCAAAATATCTCAGCTTACACTGCTGAACCTCTTTGGTTCAGCACGCTTCATCATGAGGGAACATCTGTCAGAGCACAAAGGCTGAGACCGTAAGGGACACTGCAGTACAGGCATGACAGCGTTTACTTTTAAGGGAGAAAAGGTGAAGGAAGAATTACACAGCAAAGGTTCCAGTTACTTTAAAAAAGAAGGAAAAAAACCCCCACCAACAAAAAACCAACACAAAACAAACTGCAGACAGCCTCAAAGCAAAGAAAGATTGTAGCAGCAGCCAGGATAAATTTCCCAGAAACAAACTTCGTCAAACCAATGGTGTCTCTTTCCAGGGCACAACAAGAGTCATTAGGGATAACGGTGGAGGCTCTGAACAGCCTGATCCAACTCTGAAGTTGCCTCTGTTTTAAGCAGGTTACGCCAGAGACAACTAAAGGCTCCTTCCAGCCTTTTCTAAGACGCGGCAGACCTTATGTACTTTCTCTTAAAACATATTTAAAACCAAAAGGGAACACATCATTCAGAAAAAACAGTACGAGTACATAACCGGCTGGAAAAGGGGACTCAAATGCCTGTACTCGGCACTGGACTAGTCCAGGGTTCAGTGTAGTTTTGCTAATGACCCGGGCGATAAAATAGCTTATTGAGTTTGCACAGGATCATTGAACTGGAGAGACTGCAAGCGTATGAAAAGACAGGATTTCCATTCAGAAGATTTCCAACAAACTGGGGAAATAGTCTGGAAGAGAGCAGGAAGCAATTTCATCTGGACAAATGCATGTTATTTTTATTATAGTACTATGCACCTGTCCCCACCCTGAGGTGAAACAATTAACTAGGTAACGGAAAAGAAACCTATTGTAGTGACTCACAGGAATCGTAAGCTGTACATGAATCACCGCACTGGGGGGTTCTGGCCTTTTTTTTGGCCAGACTAAGGCCATTCCTCATCTTGCGATGTATTAGCAGGTGCATCGCCTATAGAGCATGATGTAATTGGCACAGACAGGCCAGCAGGAGCAGGGCATTTGTTTTTTGACACCACAGTTCAGTGCAGAGGAAAACAATGAAAGACAGAGATCCAGATAACATGAATAACATACCAAAAACACAACTAAAGGCACTGAGGCTGCTCATTTAAAAGAATAGCATATTATGAAAAGACGACTATGATAACAATCTTCAAATAGGTAATAAGCTGCTCGAAAGAGAACAGAGTAGTTTCCATGTCTATTGGCAATATAACAGGAAGCAATAGGTTAAACTATAGCAAGAGATTTTATTTTAGTTGCACTCTTACGAAAACATGTAATGATTGTAAGGATAACTGTTCATAGGATTAGACTGCCTAGGGAGAGTTTCAATTTCAGTGGTATTCAATTACTGGAGGTTTAAAAAAGAAAAAAACCAAACAAATCAGAGAGGAGACAATACAGAGAACGAATGCTGCAGAGACAGGTTCACTGATAAAGCCGAAACCTTGTCACTAATCCTCTTTAGCCCTTGAAACGCGAAGGTACACCGTTGATAAAAATGCTCATCTAGCACACGTTGCTCTCCGCATTGGCTCTGCTGGCAATGAAGTGCCTAGCAATTTCTCACGTATGTGAAGACAAACGCAGTCCAAGGCTATAATGACAGGTACCAACTCAAGTGCCTTTCAGTCTTCAGAATGCTGCCTCAGAAATAAGAATCTAAACCATATCACAGCTAAATGTGCCACAATACAGTGCAGAAAATGCTAATGCCTGCCCAGTTTAATTTAAGTTACCCCCAAACCATATTTAGTAATAAAAATAACAGTCTTTACCTTTTTATCACTTCATTTTCAACCATAGTGCTGTCCACCACAACTATCTGCTCTGGGATTCTCACATTCACAGATACAAGTCCCAGGGAGAACAGGGAAAGCATCGCCACGCACTGGCCACCAGGTCCATCCATAGGAAATGCAATCATGCCTTCTGATGCGTTGTTTTCCTGATCTTTAAAGGAGAAGTTATCTGGCTGGTCTGATTTTTCAGCATCCTTGAGCTTCTCAAGGAACTGAAAGGACTCTGTACAAATCGTACTGGGAAACCGCCATGTAAAAACTCTGGGGAGAAAAAAAAATTCAAAGCAGCACAAAACTTTCATAATCTGTTCTTACTGTCTGTGAATTTTAGACCCATGGTAGCACAGGACAGCCAAACAGTTGAAGTTCCATGCTAGAGCTGGTCCCTTCTGCATCTGCTTTCACAGTCCTTTCACTAGTTCCAGAACATTAGGGATTTATGCACGATCTGAAGGTCAGGCACTATATAGCAAATGCAAAGTAAAGATCTCATCTTCTGCTTGAGCACCGAATACATTTACAGTTCAACTCTCCGGCCCCATCCCCGACATCCAGGTACAGTGCAGCCCAAAGTAACTGGACAGTAAAAGCAAGCAACCATCGAAATGACAAGAGCACCAAAGAAACCTCTCCACTACATCTAGGAACCTGGGCACTACCTCTCCCGTCCTCTGCGTATGTCTTTGTAAAGGCTTGCCCAGCAAGCTCGGCTCTATTCTCTGTACGGCCCCAGCTGCCAACTGAATAAAGGGCTACGTGTTACATTCCTCTCTGCAGCTTCAGCTCCGATGGTCAGGTTCTTTGCTCTAGATATGTCCTGTGTATTCTCTCCCCAAGCCAAACATGCCTGGGTAGGTTCTTTTTATTCGTTCGAAGAGTGACCATTCTGACACTCACCTGTAGTAAGTCTGAGACAGCTGATATGACATGGGTACAAAAGGCAAAGCCCGGCTTTTCTTTGGTCCCAGCGTGTGGTTTACTCGGCGGCGATTGACCAAGCTTCTCTTCTGACACTCTAGGAAAGCCTTCACGAGAATGTCATCCCGGTACTCCCGGTACAAACGGAATGTCTGCAAGAAATCCCCGTTCAATGTAAAAGGCCGCGTTAGCTCCAAATCCACCGTTCAACTCACCTACTCGAGGTTTACATTAACTAAATTAATGTGGAGCTACAAGTCAGAATGTAAATGATACATATAAATTCACTTAACTATGCTATTCTATTCCTTTTATGGGATTCCAGGCTTTCCACGGTAAATGCCAATTAAATTAACTAAACACTGCAGAACACTTGACATTCAAAATAGGATCAGGCTCCCACTAGAGTTACATACATAAAAATGCTCATTTGCAACACATTTTGGTAGATTCTTCCCATCATTTTACCAGAAGCATTTGCTTCCGTAAGCTTGGCTTTCTAGGCTCCACTCTTTCCTGCTGATGAGATATTAAACTCCCTTTGAACTTCTAACTTTAATCTTTTTAAGTGCCTGACTGGTAAGATGATACATTTTTGTGGTCCCCAACGCTGAAGGAGAGGCTTCCCAACACCAGCGTCAGCTGGACAGTAGGACTGTCCTTGTGTTCTCTCCTCCAGCACATAATTCCAACTGCTCACATGGGCACTAAATCATGATACAGTTTGACCTCATGAAAGGGATGTGGAGTTTATTTCATATGATTTTTAGGGATTGCTTCAACCTCACATCTTGCAGTCTTATCCTCGGAGAGAAAAGCAACATACTGAAAATCTACCTAGAATACATAATTTCCTAAAAGCAGAACAGAATAATCTCCAGAAAATGGACACAGATTTGAGTTTCTGGGTTTCTTTTCTCCCGTTTGAAAATGGCATATATCAAAGTAGGAAGAAGAAAGTCTTCAGAGTTGTATAACCAGTAAAGTTTGGTACAGATACTATACCTGAAACGACTGGCAAGATTTCATCTGGTTATCTGAGAGTGCCAGAGTGCTCTGTATCAAGTTCTGTAGCACTAGAAAATGAATATCATAGACACTGAAAGAGAAAAGAAAAACAAACGACTTTATTCATAATGATTTTTGAGCATGAGGTGCCTAACTATTAAACTAGCACAAAAATACACAAACTCAATCACGTGCTTCTGAAATAGATGTAAAAGGCATGCGATCCCTACAGCTGAGGATCATTCACGTAAAGGAGCCTGTTACATTTTCCCTGACCTTCCACCCTGAATTCCTGGATCCGTCCAGATAACCCGACACAAAACAAAGTTCTCTTTGCTAACATCTTCTCTTCAGGTATAGCACCTAGACAGAAAACATACACTGTTGTCCTAATGATAACAGACCACCATTTTGAGAAGGGCACTGCTGCTATCATTTTATACATCAAATCTGTAATGTATGTCAGAGCTCCTTACAGCCCTGTGAAAGTATTTTTCTATTAATAATTTTATACACTGCAACAAGCAGATGAAAAATGTACTGAATTAGAAGAGTATGTGACTTTCATAGATGTGAGGGTTGACATGACCTTGGCGTCCTCATGGGAAAAAACGGTACTACAGCTACTCACCTGCTTAGACTATCCTCTTTTGTGTTTTGATTTGTGTCTTCTCCGATCGCCAAAACTCGAAATCTAGTTATGGGAAGGGAAAGGAAAGCACTGAAACAAAAGTAACATTCTGCGATTTTAGATCAACCGTGAAGCCCAGAGGCTGACAAGTGCAACTACTAATAAGGCAAGCATGGACACAGCGCAGGGGAACCATCTGCTCCAGCAGCTCTCTGCACAAGTGTCAGAAAATTAAAAGAACTGTCCAGATCAATCTCCCTCACTCCACTAAGCTCTCTGCTGACAAGCAGGTAAAGCACGTTGACAGGAGACAGTACGGAACTGTATGGGTTTGCTATTCCATTGAGGTTTTGGACTTCCAGTGACCCTCAGCAGCACTTTCACTGTAACGTACAGCTCTTCCCCAAGTAAGAAAATGTACAAAGGTGCTAAATTTGTTATCAGAAAATGGTTTGAGACCCAAATTTTCACATTTCTCTCTAAGTGTTGTTCATCACGAAGAAGCTTGATGATCTGGGGCTGGAGAACATGACACAAGGCTGAGGGCTCTTCTCTGTCGACAGTTTTAGCAGCACTGAGCTGATTGAGCTAAGCAACCAGCTACAAATTGTGATATGAAATGGGGCCAGTTAACCTGGAAAATGGTAAAGGGAAGTCTTCTACTGCATTAAAATGTTACACCTGAGTACCAACATCTCTAGTAGCAAAGCTGAGGATTTGACAATTTATCAAAATCTGACATTGTGAACTTCTGGTTTACAAGAAGTCTTATTTAGAAAGATGGGAATAGTTTAAAATAAGAAAGCTTCTGTGAACAACAAAGTGAGTTATATGTACTTAGAAAGTATGGATTTGAAAGAAACATGGCTTGTTGTATTTACTGAAACTTCTTTTGATGCTAAGTGTACAAGTAACAGAGGGTGTAAAGCATGCACAGCAGAGAAGAGGTCTACTCCACACGGCCCTCCTCTCTCACTGTCTCAGCCCAGGCGCAGAGTCAAAAGCACCATAAGTAAAATACTTGGAAAAGAGTTCCTGCAAGGTATCCGGAATCTCAAGTTTGGGATTCCCCAGGGTTGAACTGAATTTCTCTTTCAGTCTTTCCACAAACTCTTTAAACTCCTTTGCACAAACCTGTGAAAACAAGAGATAGAAATGTTATCAACCTCAACTTGTTCCAGTGGGAAAAGACCCTCTACTTTTAAGGTGTTCATGGAAAACCCTAGCAGAAACAGCTGGGTTTGAATTATCAGGTTGGAAACAGTAAGACACACAAGAGGATGAAGCAGAAAAGCTCTGTGGAGGTTGCGTTTGCTGATTTACTGATCAGTTGCAGGTTCTGTCTGTGACCAAGCTCATGGCTACAGACAACCCACCGTGAACATATTAAAAACAATTACACTGAATTAACAGCATAAGATCTCTTGCTAGAGCTTTGTTTAAGCTTCTGCTTAAGTCTTTTTTTCTCTTCATACCCTTCAGGCGTTATCATGTTCTCCATTAAGTCTGTTTGTACAATCGTGGCTTGGAGGACGCCCGTTAAACAAGCGGGACAGTTCTGCATCTCTCTGGAAACAAGATTTTATTTGCTTCCAGAGACAGACTTTAGGGATGGGGACACATGCATTTAATTCAGCAGTGTCTCACCACTGAACAACAAACAAAAATTAATCTAACAACAAAACTGGTTGGGATTTTCTGACAATAATATGAATGTCATTCCTGGATAAAAACAAAGAAAATCTTGCTGTGACATTGTTACAGTTCTGAAGAGGTTTTGAAATTAAAAATGGAATTGTTTGCACTGAAAGTGTAAATAACTTTTCAATTTGAAATTGTGATTGATTTAAGCCATATAAAGCTCAAAAATGAAATAAAATCTTTTGACTGGTCAAATAAGGTTTCTCTCATAAAATTTGCTTATATTCCTGCACTCACCCACAGAAGCTAAGGCAATATTTCGACGTGCAACTGGAAATTACAGAGCAAAAGTGTTTTCTTGCTCAGGTAACAAAGAGGATGAGAAGATTAAAAAGAAACCAAACAAACCCAGTGCATATGGATGCTCAGGCATGGATGTTTACAAAGCAGCACACTGAAAAAACAGAATTCTTGCTGCACAGCAGTGCTGTTTCCGTGCCTTTGGAAGACTGCCTGTGTCCACTTTAGTCTCAAAATAGCAATGCTGCTGCAGTTTTACAGTGATGCTATTTTTAACATAGCTAAGGGTACAAGGGAGAGACAAGATATGAAATCACAGTAATCAAAACAGTGCAAGTGCTCAGTAATCCAAACAACGTGAAGTACTCTATGACCTTTAGAATACTTCCCTCCTACCTGTGGATCTTCATAATTATTTTCTCTATTCATGAAATCTTCAATGAGGGCTTTATCTTGGTAAACCTCAGCAAGGCAAACTCTGCAACAGACACAATTGAAGGTGTTGTACATAGTTGAGATTTTCTCAGTTCGATACAGATTTGATAGCACTAGGGTGCAAAAAAGTTTATATTTGTATTTACATTTATATTTACATTTACATTTATATTTACATTTACATTTACATTTATATTTATATTTATATTTATATTCACACGAAGTAAGACAGTAATCCTTGGAGGAGCATATCCCTTCACTTAATTTCAGGAGAACTTAGCCTATACCTAGAACATAGACAGAAACCTTCTTACTTATAATTAAGATAGGTCTGTGGATTTCTGACAATATAACGAGCTCTTCGTCCAACGGAATGAGAAGTTTTATCGAGGGATTCCTCAAAGCTGGCATGCATGATATCCCGAACTACTTGCCATGGAACAAAGGGCCCTTTTACCTGTGTGAAGAACAAAGTGTTTGGAGTTAAAATTCAGCTTTTACGTACACAAATGATGATTAGAACCAGGATGAATTCCTAGGACTGACGCTATGTGTGTTCGGTACACAGAGCCCTTAAGCAGAGGTCCTACCTTTGCATTCAGCACATGACTAGCAATTCGGCACAGCATGAGCAGGCTGTCTTCTTGCACTGTCCAGGTGACACGCAGACGTGTCATCCTCTGCAGGGCACTCTGGTCAGCTTCATCATGGTAGCGGAGTCTTTTGCTTTTTTCTACAGAATCCTCTTCTAACAAATCCAGGAAAAAAAAAAGTTCTCAGCAGCTACATATTCTGATTAATTCAAACTCCTATCACAGGCAGTATCAGCACCAATTGGAGTTTGAAAGAACAAAAGACAAAAGCAGAGCAGGAAGTAGCAGTTGAGAAAGTAAAATGCATTAACACCTCTCCCAGGAATGAGAAAAGGAGGACTACCTAGAGCACCATGCCATGACAAATCTTTAAGCCAGTTATCAAAAGCTGACGGTGAATTGCAAGGAGTTAATGTGGCACAGACACAATTAGCATTTCTTTGGTCTGTATAGTACAGTAGTGCAATCATGATTCACATGCAGGTAACAGTTACAGCACGCTGCTGCTCTCCTCCAGAGCTAGTGTACAGCCCCAGGACATCTGAGCCTCTCACCTGAAATAGGCAACCCAAAGAGACGGCCAGCAAGTTTCCGTTTCCCTCGCTCTGTGACAGTCACACCGGCTTTTCTAAAGCAACTTACAGCAGGCATACGCATTAAGAAGAATGCTGCTTTTTCCTGATGTGTTAGTTACCTACCTTTCTTCGTCTTCTTTGTCTTCTTTCCAGTGTCTTTCTTAAGCCTCTTCCTCTTTTGGCTTTTTCCGCCTCTCACTCGTTTGGTTCGATCCTCAGTCGGTTCTTTACTTATTTCAATACATTCCTCTTTCTTGGCAAGTGACCCAGATTCTACCTGTCCTTCTCCCAAAATATTAATTTCTTTACCTAAAATGACACATATTTACAGTAGTGGAGCTTTACAGCAATTACATCCTACAATATGAAGGTATAAAGAGCAAATGCCGAAGTTTCAGTACATTAAAAGACAGATGCCCTCTCAGACTTGCCCTTTGTTAGTCATGTCATTTCATGTCACTTCTCAGCAGCTCACACAGAATAAAATCCCACACAAATGAGGAATCATCAAGTAATTACTAAGTCTAGTGTACAGTGCACAAACACAAGGGAACTGAGTTGAGGTTTTATATTCAACCTGAAGCATTTCCTCCTCCTTAGCTTAAATGTTAGGCTATGCAATTTTAACAGTGCCTAGTCGTACAAAACATCGGTCCCTCTAGACATTCTGCAAACTGCACATCAGAAATTATAAAGGACAAATATTGCTGTTCTGTGGGAATGGAAGTTATTTACACATCTACTTTACTGCCCCAGAAGCGTCCCAGATTGCCGTAAGGAGACTGGAATAACCCACATCATCCATACTGGGTTTGACAAAGACAGTAACAGCTGTAATACAGTTACAGACCCCACCGCCAGCATCACCACCTTACCTCCAGTACTGAGTGGAAGGGGGTGTTTTGTTAAGAAGGTTTGGAGTCTCACTGTCCGTCCATTTTCAGAAACTGTACTTTCCTAAGACAACACAGCTTTCAAAAAGGTGATATGCAAAAGGAGTGCACTGGTTTGAACATCACTATACACAATATCCTTTGAGTAGCGTCAGAAACAAATTTTCAGAATAAAGGAAAAGATCCCTGGCTACAATGAATAATTCATTTGTCTTGTTACTACCACATATCTGAACGGCTCTAGAGCTTTTGTTAAATCATACTGCAATGACCACTAGATTACGAAGGTTAGAACTTCAGCAAATCTCTTCAAGTTTAAAAGAAGTCATCACTGGAAAAGAAATGCTTGATTCTTTCACTGCTACAGATGCTGAGCAGAATTTTCCCTAAAACAGTATTTTTTCAAAGCATTTTATGTTCCAAAGGAACTTCTAAAAAGCACAAAACCAAAATGCAAACACAAACATTGACTAAATGCCTCCTACACCATATTTTATCCATCTCAAATCTGAGCCCACACTGATTCCAATCTATTAGGAGTTTTGCCATTCTCCACAAAACCCATTTCTTTGGTGTGGAATTCACTGGTGACAGAAATTGGTCACAGACGTGGAGAGGAAAGCCAAGACTGAAGAACTGCAGGAGGTGCTGTTAATGCTGAACTAGGTGACAGAACAGTAGATGAAATTCTGAGTAAATGATCCTGCCCAAGGTCAAACCAAGCAACTCTGAGTTTACATATACACTGACAGGATCTAATCTGACCACTACTTAGGGCAGGGCAACTACAGACAGTTCTGTGAAAGTACCTGTTCAATGCTTGGTAATGGTCAAAAAGAAAAGCAAGTGTAAGGAATTCTTAGGCAAGGAGAGCAATGCTGTGAAGCTATGTTGTCCACAGCCGAAATACACTACATGATTATATTTTAACCACAAAAAGGATATAGTAGAATGAGAACAGGTTAAAAGAAAGGCAACAAAATAGTGATTACAGGCAGAACAGGTTCCATGCTGGCAACAGTTAAGTAATCTTGTAGATGCCAGTCTTTAAAAAGAGATGATAATGGGACACACGAGAGATGTTTACAAACTCAAGTGAAACAGAAAGGGTAACAGAGAATGGTATTTTTCACTGCTTCCTTTAGTACTACAATTATTAGGGAGCTTAAGCCATCAAAAGGAAGTGGTGACACATAATAGGACTTTGAAACACTTTGCTACACAAAGTTGTGGATACTAAAAGATTTACATGTGTCCAAAAAACAATTAGACAGATTAATGCTAAAAGAAAAAGCTATTAACAGCTTTGAAGCATCACTCCCAGGTTTAGAATGGCATTTTGCCAAACTTGCAGACAGCTGGGAGAATATTCTGAGGAAACATCACATGTCTACCTTGCTCTTACAACCTTCCCTACAAATCTTTTACTGGCAACCATCAGAGGCAGGGCATTAGGCAGAACTGGGATGGCCATTCTTATTTGCATATGCTGGGCATATTCCTAGTAATTTTTTTTTAATTTATTTTTTGTTTCCTCTGTGTGTATTTCCTTGTTCTGGATGTTTCACTTTTCATCTGACAACTTCCAACATTTCAGAATGGCAAGAGTCACCACTAAGTAACCTAAATTGCTTGCTTAATAAAGTATTTCTTCTTTGGTTGAATGTATTATCAAATTCAGTTCAGATAAAATTTACATCCAATTCTTTCATTCACTTCAGCGCCAAGATTTACCACATTTGGCATTCATTTCTTCCCAGTGATGCAAAGCCTTACTGAGACACATGGCTGGGAAACCACACAAGCAGTAAGATTTTGCAATCAGTATCTCAACCTTAAGAATATTAAAATTTGGAAAAGTCACTACAGTACGCAAATTCTAAAATACCCACCTTCCGAGTCTTATTGATGATGTAGCTTGTCCAGATCCAATTGCGTTTTAGATGCCCATAAAAGCTGGAATCCAGACCTGCAGCTCCTAGCCCATCTCCGGGGATAGTTCCATCACAAACCACCTCCCGGCTGCCTCTAAGAGAAAGAGTAACAAAACATACAGTAATTATTTTGTAAGAACAGCTAAGAAGGCACTCCCTAAGTGATACACTTGCAACGTGTAGAACTCTCACCATGCTCTCCCAGTTTAGATAGGGCTGGCAACGAAGAGGAGTAAAAGAGATGGTCCCTCCCTTAACCCTGTTCCATAAGTGCGACAACAAGGCTTTTCCATTGAGTTTTAATCCCTGATATTTAACGACTGAACTTTTTTCAGTTTAAAGATTACACACAGAGCAACTTCATTATTGTCAACATGGCCGTTGGAACTTAGTTAAAATGTTCTTTGCACTATTCCTGCCACAGAACTAGAGAAAACACCTGTTCAGACGAAAAACTTTCTCAGGACAAGCATGGGCAAAGTCTTTCAGAGGAACTAAAGGCCATCATAACACTGCATTTTGCACACTGACTGTCAAGCACTGGTGTCTCCAGTTTTCTAAGAAATACATCAAAGCTTGTTTAAATACACATACAAGCCAAGCAATTCTCTCCCTGATGAAACTAACGATGAATAGCATGTAATGGACAAACTGGGTTTTTTTTTCTTCTTTATAAATACAACACTTTGCAAGAAATCATGGAGACAAACTTACTTCTAAAAAAAAAAAAAAACAAATGACAAATAAGCTTTGTGTATGCAGTAGATACGACAGCTCTGACAATCCAGTAACAACACCAAAGAGTATTTTTGAAATCCTGTTTCGCCTTATGAAAGACTTTTTTGAAAGCTACCAGGAAAAATATTATTTCAGTAAAGCTTTCAATAAAAAACTCTTCCATGATAACATCACACCATCAATTAAATCCAAAAACTGTTCTTGACCTTAAAGATGTTGCGGTCATCTCCGGCCTAACTGCAGGACAACACCAGATCTCCAATTTAAAAGGTGTCTAATGGAAACCATATGCAAAAGCTGACAAGTGGAACTGAACAGAATTTTTTTCTATCAGCAAGGATCAGTGGAATTTGGTTCCCTCAACTCCATTAATTTAAGATAACTTGTTATATTTACCTGCAACGCTCAACTAACTGAAAATACTTTTAAACAGACTGTTTATTAAAACAATAGAATACTGATAAAACTAACCCACAGTGCAGAACGCTCATTATACGAAGTATAACTGGCATTCTGCATGGCTGTCACAGGTTATAAGTATACAATCCTCTGAAGTATTCTGGTTGTGATTAGGCAGAAGATTAAGTGCTCCAGAGATCACTTCCAGATTTCACCAGTGTACACCAATACTATTTTAGAGATGAATCTGTAAACAATGTGCAGCAAAGTGCAACACAGGAGAGAATTCAGAATGTGACACCAGGGAGCTACTGTAGCTACAGAGTACTTCAGATACCACGATACAAAGCACAGGAACAGAGAATCTTTAAATTTTTCCCTTGCATTAACTGTACTTAAGAAGCACTCCTTCCCTCTCAACTGCTTTCCCCAAGACTCTTGCAACACACATTTGTATGACTTTGGAAGGAAAGCCAAATCTGGTTTTCCCATTCCTCTAGCATGAAAACTTGCTTGGGAGACAAGTTACTTGTAAACATGATACATAACTACAAGTTTTTTTAAACAGAGAGCCTCTGAATTATAAAAAAACCCCACCCTCACAACACCCAACAGAAATGGTGGAGTCTTAACTGCATTTTCTGTTGAGTAACATTCTCAGACCAGAACAGTTCTTTTTGCCCACTCTATTCAAATAGTAAAATAAGGATGAAGATGACATACGTGGTGTATTCCAACATTGCACACTTCCGTTCCAGATTGTGTTTATTCACTGCTGACTCTTGTTCCATTTCTACATCTAGTGCAGTCTCCTCTCCTTGAAGATTACTTTTCTTTGAACGAGGACAGCGGACAACTCCTAGACATACAAATGGTTTTGACCATCAGCACAAGAAGCAAGACTTCCACTCCTTTTCAGTCCACACTGCTATGGCAAACTACTGCTCCCAAACAGTACTAACACTTTTACCACTTCTCCAGAAAACATGCTACCTTCTTACAGAGGCTAATGGTGTTCCAGTCAATTTCCAGCAGACGGCACTAACTTATCCAAAATGGTATTCAGGGCAGAAGTAATGTGAGGCTGATATCCTTTATGACGAAAAAAATGCAGCAGTTCACTGATATTCTAGGCATGAATCACAGCCTTTCAGATACTCAAACATGGCAACAGTCCTCAAGAAAGGCGGTGGTAGGTTGTGACTGCTAAAACACAGTGTGAACATTCTTCATGTCTGACACCTTCATGTTGCAGATATGTTTATGGTATAGCAGAGGAGTCAGGTGATGATTTTATAGAGTAACAGAACTCACAGGTAGAAAAAAAAGCCCTCACACAATTTCTAGCTTAATGATGTATTTTTTTTAGATGTGTACTTCTTGTAGCTGTAAGTCCTATTTAAAAATGTAAAGGAACCAACCATGAAAATAAACTCCAGAAAACTGGGGTGCATGAACTCCTTTCATTTCCACTTCTCATCTAACTCAGTCTACTTATTAGAAGTTTTAGCAACATGTTTCTAAGAAAAAGGGGCCTCTGCCGTAGCTGGCGGAGAGCTATGGCCAAAATATACTAGTAACTATTTTCAAAAAGGCTTTTCCGTAGCTGGATTAGAATCTTTCAGGGCTATTATCAAATATGATACTTCTAACAGGACAGCAATGTTTTTCCTTTACCACCGCTCTCAAAATTTCAAGTGCATGTCAACTTCATAGAATTACATGGACAGAACTTATAGCTTTTCTTGATAGACAAGGTGATCAGCCAAGAGAACAAAACACCGGAAATGACAAAACAGAGCCTCCCACAAGTTTTAGGAAAGGAGGAGGAATTGTGGTATGAACAGAATAAACAGTAAAGGTGATAAAAACGTACAGTTATATCATACCCAATGGTGTGTTAAGGCAGACACACTGCAAATCAAACCAGAAGTTCTCCACATCCTGCATGGTATTCAGAACATATAAACGTCTCTCGAACGGACGACTGCTACGAGCCAGGTTATAGTGGGGGTCACAGATAGTGGTATCAACAATCACAGCATTTCTCTTCATATACACAAAGACCTGTCAAACACAGTATGTTTCAGGTGGGTAGGTAAAAGTCATTGAAATTGTCTAATTTACAGGACACACAACTTAATCTAGCTTAGGACTCCTTAGCATTGTCTCAGTCTTTGCTGTTCTGAGCCAGTACTCTGATAGAAGACACACCCATCCCCACCCTATTGCACCGTATTCCTTTGCCAGCAATCCAGAAATTTCGTGTCTAAATTTAGAACAGTTTCTTTTTCCCCTTTTGCACAGGATATTCTGAGTTTCCACAGAGAGTGACTATGTCCTACAAGCTCTCATTCAGGATTTGAACAGATATGTTTTGGGGCCTAATTATCTTTCTCATCCTCATAAAGTATATGCTGGGACTGCTTTCTCCTTTGCATGTGCTTTCTATTTATAAAAAGATGTGTACGAATATCATTATTTTACTCTGATCAGTGACTTTATTCTGTGTCAGACGTCCAGTGCCTAACACCTTGATGGAACGAAATGTGGCACGCTCATTTTTCATAAAGTGCTGCCAGCCTGGAACCTCCCAGATCATTATTGTGTGCAGCGTTCAGCATTCTACATTTCAGTAGTGTCTTTCCAGAGAAACAAGCAAAAGTTATCTGCACAACTTGCAATATGTCCCTTAGATCTGAAGGTTTGCATACACGTCTGAAACATCAGTATTTTACTTAACTATTTAAAGGTAATTACAAACCCCAAGTCTGGCATTTATTTCACTGGACAAAAAACATGAAGAAGAATAGCTAAATGTTTAAAAAAATTACCTGGTCTTTGTCTTGAAATTTCTCTGTTGGGCCAAACTGTATCAGTCCCATATAACATAATCTTTGAAGGTTTTCTACCACTGAAAAGATGTACCTCCTGCAGCAATATTAAGAGTATTACAATTAGCACTCATGAAAACAGTAAAAATGATACCAGAAAACGTGCCATTTTCATGCAGCAACCTGAAATTTCAGGAAACCACTGCTTTTTTGAAATACTGAGTTTTAGAATTTCTGAAGTGCTATTTTTGTTTGCATTGTCAGCCTATGGAAAACATATAGTATCCCAAAACTCCAAATTTCCTTTCCTCAAATCACAAACACAGTATTTTAGCCAAATACTAACTAAAATTTTGCTAGCAAAGAACAAAATTAGCCAGAAATACAATACGTAAAAATGAATTACACAAGGTCAGAACACCAGCAGCTCTGCAGACAATTTCATGTTACGAAAAGCAGACATAAGTAAGCAAACATGACCGCTAAGTATGGGCAGATTAAGCCTTCACATGTGTACACTCAAAGAACAGGGCAACGGTCCTTGTAGTTAAGGTTGTTTAGAATTACTGCTCCAAGAAACTGCTTTCAGTTGCTTATCGCTTTTTTTTAGAGCAAAAAGTGCAACATTTCCCATGCTGTATATCTACTTGTATGGCAAAATTCTGGAAGTTTCAGGAAATTCGTTCACAAGATCTAGTTTCTGAGAGCGAGTTTGTCAAAAATTCTGCTTTGCCCACATTTAACTCGTTAAGATCCATGCAGTTACACAGGAATTGTATTTTGGCAGGAGTTTTCTCTGCGGCTCAGAAAGATCATTTGACAAGCCTAGAAATACTGAAGCAAATTCGGCCGAGTTAGAAGTTGTAGTGAATGCCGGGGGGTAAAGAAACAACTTGGTTGTATGTCGTAGTGTTTTGCATAAACCTGTCACATGGAGCCTGCAGATTTCAGAAAATACCATAGAACCAGTTTCCTTGTTACAAGGATTTAGCAAGTAACAGGTCAGGAATTGCAAACCTGAGCCGACCACGAGTCTTGACAGCTCTTATTGTCTATCTAGCCCTATCCACTCACCAATGAAACGCCTGCAGGTTTGCAAAATGTTGTATAAGCCTCCAACCGTCCAAATCCATGCCATCAGCAATGACTTTCTGAGGAAACTAAGATGGTGCTGTTGTTTCCACATATTCAAATCACTTTCCTTTAATGTTGCTTTCCCTCCCTATCTCCAGTCCAATCTCAATTTATAAACCTCCTAGATGAGGAATGGCAAACAATGGCAGACATGCCGCTGACAGCATAAGTGGCAATGGAACGGTATGTACGAGAAGCAGGAACTGGGAAACGTGGCATCTTCTGAAAGATTTATGAAGGACAGCAACGTTTAGACTCTACTAAATTCTGAATTTAGCAGCAGTCAGGAGTGTGTTTTATACAGAAGTAACATCCTGCTGATGAGTTACGAAGGACAAAACCTCCCAGCTCTCAAACACTGCCTGACAGCATGCATGAATATTGCTTATTAGCTTCTTACTACCTTCTATTTGAGAGAGAAAAATACAGTTTGGCTCACCATCCTTAAGAGATTGATGATCCTTGCCTTAAATAACAAAGTTCTCTTTGACAGGAACAGGAAATAACTGAGAAAAAAGTCAACCACTGTTGTTTCCTCCCTAGAGCCATTTACTTTGACTCATCTGCTTACCTTTTGTAGAGGAGCTGCTGTCGGACTGACCTTGGAAGACACCTGATCAGAGTGTGCTTTTTTAGTGGATCGTTTAAAAAATCTTCCAGGCCATCCACCTAGAATTATTTTAGAAGTTAATCAAAATACAAAATACAACTATCCTTTAATGTATCAAACTTTGCAACCAGAACTGTCTACTGAAATATTTTCTAAGCAAATGCTACTGCTTTTGTAAAATGACTAAACATCATTCTTGTTAATCAATGAGACAGAATATTCAATGAGATTATAAAAAGCTCTTTGCAAAGTATTAGCTTAAGAATTTGTGGTATTACAGGGCTATACATTTTTTTCCAGTGTAGCTGCAAAAGCAACTAACTTTTCAGTAAAAGACTATGAAGAACTAAAGTGTCTACTCTCTGATGGCTAGTTTTGTTAAAATAGACTAAGAGGATATTTGTTACTGCTAATAGGTACAGTTGATATCATCAGACTTCAAAGTAGAACAAATGTGAAACAAAAAAGCACCGTACCTTGTAGCTGACTTGTACTATCTGAACAAAGAGCGAGAGAGGCAAGCAGAGAAGAACGTCACTAACAAGAGCCCATCCAAATCCAAACTCTCGGTGAACTGGGAGAGGAGGGACATAGCGCATCCACGACGCATCATCCATGTACACTAGGAACAAGAAGACTGGCTTAGATTCAGACAGGACAAACCGAATGGTTATGTTAACAGTTCTACTGTGAGTGTGCAAGCAGAACACATTTGGCAGTTCATAGTCTGGAGTAAACTCAGGATGTGCCCTTTCTTACCTATTTGATTAGACAACTCTACTTCAGTCTCCTGGGCAGAGGTTTCAGGGTTCACCACAGTTGTCATAATTTCTAAGGTCCCATCTGGTTGCGCTTCAAGTACACTTGCATTCACATCCAGCCCTTGTTTGTTGCCTTTTTTCTCACCATCACTACCTCCTTTTGGCTGTGTTCCATTTAAAGGGTGTCCATAAATTAAGTACCAGAGAAACATGTGGACCATTCTTAAACGGGGCATTTTGGGAAGAAAGCCAAGAGAACGCCCAAGTCCTGGAACTGGGAGGGAAGATTAAGACACAAACAGAAATAAAATGAGAAATAGAACAGGAGAAATAGCTACCTTTGCAAAAATGATGCGAGGAAAACTGGAAGGAAAGGTGGGCAGTTGAAAGTAAATCTAAGTTACAAATATTAAGTTACAAGTAGTAAAAAAGTAGCAGTGAATACAAATACTCTGGTTTCAATTGTAAAAAAAATAAGTGGATAAGAAAACATTGGATAGTGAGATTGCTTGAACGTAAACCAAAAATTTGTCTTCTACAAAAGAAGAAAATAAATCACTTGTATCTTGGGAGAGCCCAACATCTGAAAGTGATTATTACTAATAAATGGAAAGTGAAAAATGACAGAACAGGCAGAGACAGCTGTACCTGTAACAGGGTGATAGTTTTTTAGCTGTGTTATGCCCATCTTTTCATCAGTTTTTCTTGCCCGACTATTGCCATCAGCTTTACATGAGCTTTCTTGCGTTTCTCCTGAATCAGGAACTGCTTCTTGCCCCAGGTTTTCTTCCTCAGCACAGTCCTGGGATGTTGGTGTCTGGGGAACTTTAACCCTGTATTCAAACCACATAGCACTTTGGTAAAAACTAAGCAGAGTTCAATCTCTCCTCTTTCCTGACTTCAGGAGATATTCAGCCAACAACTTGTTTCATCTTTGTCCTTCCATTTCTCTATTGCTAAAGAAGAGATTTTTCTTTTCTTTTGCTTACTTTGTGCTTATTTCCTCTGCATACTTTTGCATGTCCTAGATAAGCCAAGCTCCCCCCTAGCCATCCAAACCGCCGTGACAACTTGCCTGTTTGCTGTGCTTGAATTGGAGATTCGGAATCGCACCTGCTCAATGGCACTTTTTACAAGGGGATCATTAGGACTCACTGAAGGATGCACAACAAACTCTACCTGTTCAGAGCAGCAGAAAACAAACAAAAGGTATTTATGGAGATATTGGCTCTTAATTGGCTGCATAAACTATCAGAGATTAACAGACAGTGAATTAACAGGAGCCACAATGGATGAATCCTATGAAGGTTTAGTAATTCATAGAATATGAACACTTTTGGACCAAAACTCCCATTGCTAGTTTGTATTAAGCAAGAGGCCAGACCGTACGGTCTCTGTACCAATAAACAGTTACTGTAATTTCTACAAACCTCAGTTTTTTCAGTTTTTAAGATCTGAAATATTTGGGGAACAAACACCTCAACTTGTAAATATTAGGCTGAAAGGGATAAAAGAAAAGCCATACCTCATAAAACCAGACTTATGAGTATTGTTGCTGAAAGCACACACACAATTCAATTAGTAAGATTTCGTATATGCTCTACAGTAATTGTGCAGCAGGTGATTTTCAGTAGATTCTCTCTCTGCTTATTGAATGCTTCACACTAGACTTGTAGAACGACAAATCTGTTTTACAACTACAGACATTTCCCTTCCATAAACCTCAATAACAGTGGATTTTTGTTTTTAAAAAAATAGATCACGTTCTATAAATTTCAACTCAGAATCTACCTTAGGATTTCTCATATACTCTTGGCTTTCAAGAGGCCATTAAATAGAATCGCGTTGCAGCCTGACAGCGCACGGAGAGAACCATGAATTGCATAACTGATAAGCAGCAGAACCTCTCAGAAGGGATATTCAGAGACTTTGATCTCTGGACTGTTCCTTGGTCTCACCATTATCTGCAGCACAATAATTGACAGCACTAATGTGGTTTTCACAGTAGCTTAGTTTGGGACATGTGGCTTCTGGGCAGCTCGAATGTGGGTTCCTCTACAAAAAGTGGAGTCATCCATATATTTCAGTAAATTAAAGGCCCAAAACATTTCAACAAATCTGAAGGTTATGAGAAACGCTGTTTCTGCTGCTGAGGTTTCTGCAGTCACCTTTTTACTAATCCCATCTTGAATGACTATAGTACGATAGAGTCTGAGGAGTCCTTCCTGCGCAAGCTTCTGTACCAGTCGTATGATGGACTTCTTGCAGCATTTAGTGGAGACACCTTCTTGCTTCTCTTGATCCATGACCATTTTCTGAAGCCTAAAAGATGCAAAAAATACCTTGCACATTAAGCTCAGCAATGACCCAAACTGCCTAAGCAGTTTGTTAGAGGATGTGGAGTGAATGGCTATCTCCCTACTTCTAGCAATTACTGCTCACTTTTCACTTTTGCTGCAGATAACCGGTAACTGAGCTTTGAATTTCAGCTTCACTTCCTTTGTAGTCAAGCTTATCCTTTTAACGTGAAGACTGCTGTTCTGGTGACAGCATACTCTCCATGCCAGATTTCTCTGTGTATGGCCATAGTGCAATTACAAATCCAGCCTCCCTAAGGTCAGGAAAACCTACAGTTTTTTTTTAAGTGGTGATTAAGCACATGCAGTTTATATTTGCACTTGTGAGCTCAGTTCAGCTTGGGTCAGAAAGAGTTTACTTAGTGGCATTCAGAGCTCAGAAACTACACGTGCATTCACCACACAGATACACGCATCCCATCACTTGAAGCCAGCTCTCTTCTTCCCTTGCAGCAGTCTGCAGGAGTGCGCTGATGCCCTACTCTCCTAAAGCCTGTTTTCATGCACTTTTTCATGAATGCCTCAGGCCCTACTTCTGACTCTTTCGATCCTGGAGAGTCAATTCTGAAAAAGATATGGAAGGGTATTAAGGGAATGAGGCAGTAAGTGAATGTACACATGGACTTCAATTTTTTCAAAAGACTACCGTGTCCTGGTAACTAACAAAATTGGAGTGACAATGCCAGCAAATCTCCTTGGCATAGACCGGGGGGGGGCAGAACTTTCACCGGTGCTGAGGGAACCTGTGAGCTACGTGTTGGCAGCACTGAAGGGGACAGCAGAGGCCTGAAATATCTTCTGAGCCTGCACTTAGATGTAAACTAGATCAACCAGTGAGGAAGCTGGCACCAGAAGACAAGGCTATTTTACAACACTCTGCAACTGAACTAGGTGACAGGAAGTTTCACAATTCTCAGACCAGAGGAGAATAAGGCCACGATTTCTTACTGAATACCTACAGCAGAAAACCCTGTGTGTATTGACATGCCAGGATCTTGTGCTGACACGGAAGATGGATGGGGCAATACTATTTGTGACAACAGAGTCCTGCCAGTTTGGAAGCCAGGGCTCCAGGAGACCTCCATTTTTCTTTAGAGGTGAATCTTCAAAGGCTGAGACATTGTAACATTCAGGGAAAGATCTTTAGTCCAGACAAGGCCTGTCAGGAGAAGACATTAACTGTACCACATAAAACTGCAAAGAAAAGCAAACTTTGAGGACCCTGCTAGAATCCTAGTGACCAGTGATGACTGAATGACGTGAAGATGTGAGTCTCTACAGTCAATGACAGAATATAACATGAACAATTTTTGAAACCATGCAGAAATAAAACTTATGCTGATGAAAGAATCCTCAAGCAATATGTGCTATATCTTACTATGCAGCCCCAAGCACTGGCATACTGTCAATGAAGAAAAAAGTTCTCTAATCTCTATTTATGGGACATACACTGTATAAAAATTCACTTGTGTAATAATCTGCAGGGAACTATTAATGCTTCTAAACAGCTGACTAATTTTTAAGATTCAGTGTAACTGCAACCCCATACACCTTCTGTATGTCATCCTCTCCAACATTATAGCATATAGTGCCATCAGGGACAAGAAAAGCCACCAAGGGAATAAGCACACAGCATTGCTAAAGCAGTGCTTCTACTACCAAAATGCACCAGGCCCCTGGTAGACTGTTTTCAGGCAGACTCACGTGAACAAGCTTTCAATTAGCCGGAGGTTTCTGACAGCTTCCACAATGAGATTTCGGCGCTTCAGCAGCCTGTACGTTTCATGAGATCTCTCCACTGCTGTAGCTTTGGAACGTTTTTCCTTCTTCTGGCCACACATCTTCTAGTGCACAGTATGGAAAAAATAGAAATTTTACATGTACTATTCAATGTCTTCAGCCTAACGTTAGTTCCTCACACAGTAGCATCTGAGGAATTCGGAGCTTCGATGTATTTATTTGTAACAAGCTAGTCAGATGGGGATTATCTTTTATCTCCCCTTCACAGGCAGGGAACCAAGGCAGAAACTAAGATTTCTGTGCAATTAGATGCAGAGATTTATGCACTTTCTCTGCCCATCACACATTCTAAGCCATAAGGACTTTAGAGTTTCGGCCTAGAAAGCTGCCTTAACATCATGCTGAGTCCAAGCCAACATAGCCTGTCTCTCAGAAAGGCTTCTTGTCCCAGGCTCCGTCCTGCAGCAGTGAGGCTTCACAACTTTCATGCTGAAGCCCATTTGTTCCTCCTGATTTAGAGCAGACAGAGTAGATGATATGCAGCACTTCTGTGCATAGACAGATATTAAGTGATAACACGTATTAAGTCAACACAGGGAATCTGGAGAGCACCAGGGAACTAATCCAGAACTGTATTTTGGACATCTACCTTCCTGTCTCCTGGAATAATTTTCACTTATAACTACAATGCAGCCAAAACATGCATGTACTTTGAAATTAAATTTAAAAAACCAAAATAATCCCATAAATTAATAAAAAAACTATAGCTTGAAGTCTCGCTGTGAAAGTACATAGCTTAGCTCAGACAGCTGTACCAATAAGAAAACCTTAAGACGTGATCTTACCTTAGGGTCTTCGAGTCTAACCTCCACCACAGGCACATCCCCATCTTCATCGGTGGAATGAGCACAGGTGGAAAGACTGGACTCTTGCTTTAGAGTTTCCAAAGTAGAACTCTCCCCTGAAAGGTTGTCTGGGAGCTCATCAGGCACTTCAAGAATTTGAGAGGAAGGCAGCTTCTTCCCCTGAGACTTCACAGCTGTTGGCTTTGAGCCTGGTTTCAGAGCAAAGAGCCTTGTAATTGTTCTGCTCTCACAGCTTCCTGTAAATGTTCAGTTTCTCTCTCTATAGAAGGCCTTCCCCCATCCACCCAGGTAAATGTACTTAACAGCATCTGCTACATTTTTCACATATTCTTCTACCCAGCTGGAAGCAGTGGTTTGATCACGAATGACTGCTTTCAGCCTCCAAAATCAAAGCTAAAAAAAAAAAAAGTGAACTCCCTGCCATGAAATAATTCACTCCATGCAGAAGCCTGTTCATAGGCAGACTTAGAAGACCATGAAGGGCCAGATTAGCTTATCCAGAAACCGCTGTCTGAAGAAAGGAGAGTTTCTGTCACACAGATTCTCAAATTCTGCCAGAAACCTGACTTTTCTGACTCAAAGCAGAATGAGAACAAGGATTTAGTATTACTCCAAAGATAATCTGCACAAAAAAGGAGATCTGTTCTCCTCTCTTCACTTGGAGTTTATCAGAGAACTTGCAGGAACATTCAGATAGTTAAAATAAAAAAATAACCCGACCTATGTTCTTTGAAATGTCCCCAGAAGGCTATTAGCTTTCACATTAAGATTTTCCAAGTAACTAAAGAGAAAGATGAAGCAATTAGCTTCAAGAGACACAACATTTTTGTTACAATATGCTTAGGTGAATAAGGCTGTGGGTTCAGTCATCCCAAACCTACTGCTGCCTGACAGTAGTTAGTTACACCATCTTATCTGGTCTCAGACGAGAAGTCAGTATTACTCTATGTAAACTCATCCCACTCAAAGGTTTGAATCAGTACATGAACAAATATATTTTACACAGACTCTAAGGCTCAATACCAGACATTTCCAACTGAAAAAACCACTGCTAAAAGGGGAAGAATTTTTATACATTTCAATTAAAAAAACGTGAACTGGCTGGTCTGTCAGCTCCTGTGCTATTTCCCATACCTTAGGTGACATTTACAGATCCAATGGAATGAAATGGTGCGTTTTAATGAGAGGCACAGCCCGCCTATTTCCTTAGTGAGGAAGAAATGAAATATTTCAAGAAATACAAAGTGTGTTCAAATCCCTTCTGAAGTCTTCTAGGACTTTAAAAGCTAAAGCTCTACCAAAATGGTGCGCTCTGATGGGCACAGCCTGAGCTGTAAGATATTTTGAAAAAAGAAGTCCATGACAGATACCTTGCCAGTTCATCATAGAATATCTAAGGCAGATATGGAATTTAGCCAAGGATGCTGTTTGTCTCAGCAGCTTACGCCACCCTGACTGCTAGCTACCAAGGGCTCCCCATTATGCTCGTTTTTAGCCACACAGTCCTGCCTCCTTCCCTGCAACGGTCTGGGAATTTGTCTGACTCTGCAGAACCATTTCAGCTCTTCAAGCCACCAGAAAAATAACTGAATATCCAAGTAGCAAGGTGTGTGAGCCCAGTTCATCTGCACGGGGAAAAGGGGAGAAATGCCACAGGGGTAAGGAGAAGCAGATTATCTTCTCAGTGATTAGTGACACACTAGTGATTAGCACACAGACACCTGAGCACACTTCAGCTCTGAGAATCTCCAGAGATTACCACATTTACAGTATTCCAACACATAACAATTTTTGAGGGAAGAGAACATCAAAAAAGCATGGAAATAATCAAATAATGTAAAAATAAATATATGACCAAAAACTTTAATGGAAGCTAACAGCATATTATTTTTTTCTTTAATAAAAGGATCCATAAGAAAAATGTAGGGTGCTCTCCACATTTCAAAATCATGATCTACCTTTAGCTGGTGTTGGCTGACGGGTATTATCATCTTGGAAACTTAATTTCAACAGAGAACCAGAGTTGGCCTTTCGACCTTTTTTTCTCTTCTTGCCATCTTTCCCTTCCTCTTCATTGTCAGACTCTGAGACCAAAGTATCATCTTCTCCAGGAGACACATCTTCCACAGGCGGGGAATCTTCTGGCACTAGAGCCAAAGTAACTGTAGCTAACTGCTCGCTCCTAGCCTTCTCTCTCTCAAACTGACGGTTTAAATCACTCTCCTCTGCAAAAGTGTACGAGATGTACTTTGTTGTCCTTTGCCGACCTTCATCCTCCATAAAACCCTAAGGAAATAATGGAACGTTATTTCACCACCTTATTTCTCCATTCTTGCAGACTGTTCTCCAACATCAACAGTGGGAAAATTTTTTAACTGTTCTTCCCTCACATCAAAAGACACCATGTTATTCTCCTTTTTTTCTAAATAACAAAAATGTTGACTAACCTTAATATATAGAAATCAAAAGACATACCATGCTTGAAAAATAAATAAATCTGCATTACCTGCATGCTGGAATGAAATGCCTACAGTACGTGGGATGTAGAAAAGTCTAAGGGAGAACAAACTGTATGTATTCAGACTGAAAACCAATTTTTTTCAGAAAAAAATTTCTGTGAAATAGCTGCAATACAGAAGTTACCAGAATGAATCAGACTTAAGCGGAACTGCTGTTGCCCTGGCCACCACAACAGGTGCTTTCATGTATCCAGAAACTCCAACACTTAGCTAGGAAGATTTCATCTTCCCAGCTCAGTTACTAAAAAGTATGTTTAGATATTCCAATGGTTTATATAGTTTGTTTGCTTTTAATTCTACAGAACTTTTTACCAGATGACAAGATCTCAGTAACAAATTCTCTGCTGAGGGAAGATGGCAATTATCCTGCCTTTGTGAAAAGGGGCAGGTGGGTGCATCAGAGAAATGACAGCTGAATTTGTTCGTTTTGTTGAAAAGAAAAAATTGAAATATCTGGAAATAAGGAGTTTAATCACCATAACCTCTAAAAAAGCAACTGTTTTCTTCCACAGTTTACTGGTATTTTCGAAAGACAGGTAGATGAATGATTTTAAACGTACAGAGCCTCTCCGACAAGATCCTTCAGTAGAGGATCTTGCAAAATAGAAGTTGTCTTATAGTCAAACATTAAGCAAAATGGCTATTTTGAGTTGAGAGACGTTATGTTCATCTCCATAAAGGACCAGCCGCCAGGTCACTTGGGTTACCACTGATTACAGTGAATGACCTAGGTAACTTGCTGAGGCCAGGTGAAGCAGGGTTGAGGGCAGTTTCTCTGCCTCGTCTCTTTTTGGAATGCAGACCTACATCTCGGTGCTGAGAACATTTCTCTGGAATACTGTGGTGTCCAGCAGAACCCCACCAGCTCGTGTGGATCACCAGAATGTGCGCTTGATACAGACAGAAAATAGGGGGCTATGTGTATTTTTCCCCCTGACCTTTATTACTTAAGCACCCAGTCACAAACCAGCGTAGAATACTTGTACGTCCGGGTCAACAAATTATTAAATGTCAAGGCAGCTAACCAGGGAACAACAAAGAAAAGGTATGCTAGAAGAGCAGATATGTTACATTCCAACAGCTAGGCCTAGTCCTCAGATTACAGTAGGTTAAAATCTTAATACTTTTTGAACATTTGTCTTCTATACCTTTTCCTCAACTGAAGTCATATTCTTTTCAATCTTACCATGACTCTTTCACTGTCAAGTCTCAAATCACTGCTGGTTCTATTGTCTGAGGTTAACAATGTTCTATTACCACAGTAACCACAACTGTACCTCCAGTTTCAATAAGTATCTAAATTAACTTATTTTAACCTTACCTTGACAACTTTGTACCTCTCCAGAAGACGACAGAGCATCCTTGCTTCTAGCTTCCCCACGTTCATAGCCAAGCGAATTTCTGCCTGAGAAATACCTTTGGTTCCCCTACTTTCAACTGTTTCAGAAAGGAAAGCCAGAAAATACCTCAGGAAAATAATCTGACTGAATTATATACACATATATTTTATATACATTCATATTTGCTCTGAATAACTGTATATGCCAGAATATAAAATTTAACATTCCCCACTAATAACTAAAGACATTTTCACAGACATATACAATATACAGTCAACTGCTGTCATGAAACACAATTTTACACGAAGCAGTGCCCCAGTAGAATGAGGTTTGAAGGCGACAGCCTCAGACTAGAAGTAGGGGTGAATTTTTCCCCTGACAGCGTTCTGCAGTTAGATATTAATTTCCCCATTGTGACAGGAAAAGAGCTAGAAGAAGAAACACTGTTTTCTTCATCACTTTTTTTCATCACCACCACAACATCCTGTTTCTCCCATGCTGTTTTATTTGGGTGGTATTGAATAGCTGATAAGCTTCCAGGGAGGGCTAACAGGTGGCAGCACCTATAGCTCCAGTCTAATCTGAACATAAAGCTCATCTTTCCCATGAAAGACCGACACTTTCCAATACATAAAAAGCAATCAGAACTTAAAAACCCCCACAACATATACCTTTCGTTTATACATATGAGGAGTAAGAAGGCAATAGTAAAAATCTTTAGCATGTCTTACTACATCACCTACTTAGCTCATAAGCCTGGGTGAGCATATCCCTTTCGCAAACAATATCCACAGGCTGCACAGCTTTTGTGATGATCTCTTCATCATCATCATCATGATAATCTTCCATTTTCTTACGAAATTCCTTTAGTAATTTAAGGCAACGGACCATGACATCAGTTCCTGTGAACATGAATGTTAGTAACAACTCTTAACAAAATGCAGGGGGTGTGCGCTTGTTTAAACCATTTTATGTCTTTCAGCAGCATGAAGCAGTCGTACTGCAATGGGGACCAAACGAACAAAGATGACTGTTTACTTCTAGCAAAGGTTTGCAACAACTTTTCCCTATATATGAATCTGTCAAAATACTGACTAGCTGATGTTTGAGGTGCCCCAAATCTTCATGTCTGTGTCAACCTTAGGACTGCCCAATACAAAGATTTATGAGCTGAATGGAAAATACTGCAATAACAGGAGAAACTTCAACAGCACAAATAAATCCATGAAAGGATTAAGTGCTGGTCCACTGTATTAGATCTTCAGAACACATACCTGACTGTGAGATCACTCACTGGGTATAAAACCCTTCTTTTTTTTCTACAGACCCAAAGCATTTTTCATTTTCTATAAATGAAAGTCACATCATGAAGGAAAACTGTACATTTGAAGATACAGAACTCGTACAATACGCTACACGGCTGCAAACTTGTTCCTTAACACAGGATGGCCTTTCCTCAGCAAGTGATCAAAGTGGATACCAGTTGGTGGGCCCTATCAAGTGCTGCTGCAGGTTCCCAATATTTAAAAATCCCAGGACCTAAAAGCACTGTCAGTTTATCATATGTCCTAGCACCATCTTCATACTTGTACGCATGCATGTTAGAGGAAGCATCCACCAAGCAACCAGTATCCTGAAGAAAACGATCAAGTAGAAGAGTCCTGCCCCATCCAGTAAGCTCTTGCAGCATAACTAAAATGTACAGCTATGTTGCACAGTCCCAACAGCACTTTGAGGAGAGGTGATTCCGCAACACAGGATGCAAGTTATATTATGGAAGCTTTACGTGCAACCATGTATCAGCAGCTGAGCTTCTAGGTTTCTTGTCCAAAGTCCTCACCTATACTCTGCACCTAGGGAATGGCTACGTTTGTTAACACATATAGTGCACTATAATTATAAGCAATGGAAACGGAGACACAAAATCTAAGGTTGTTGTATACTAGGACAGAACACACTGCTGCCCATCAGCCACAAGAATCTCATACACGATTGAATTCCACATCTTAACATGTTGCTGTGCACTGGCTGTGCTGTAGTAACTCTGCACCTACTTTACACTTCTGGGATCTCACAGAAGAGTGGGGACAGATGACTTCATGAGAGCTGTAGTGATCCTGCTCCCTGCTGTAAGGATAACCTACTACCACCACTATCATCTAGCTCCTGCTGAACAATTTAAGAGACCGGTGGTAAGCTAACACTAGCTTGCTGTGCACTGCCAGCTTTTCAAGTTGCAGTGATTCAGCAGCTACTGCAGAAGTAGCCAATGCGTCCTGCAGCAGTGGGTGGGAACATCTACAGCCATCTCTACTCCTCTGGTACAGCCCTGCTGGGAAAAACGCCTGGTGAAATCTTTAGCTGAAGCCCTTAAGGTTTCAGCTGATTAATTTTATCAAGTGTATATATATGATCAGTTACTGAGCCTAGCTGACATCAAGTTAATCCACAGTAACTTAACCACGTGACTGAGCTCCAGGCCAGACGATTCCATTATTTTTCCCCAGTCTGAATCCTTTCCCTGCCAGTATCCTAAGATACTGCTTAGGATAGCGATTAAGTGCTGACATTTTGGTAGGGCTGCAGGCACTGTTATCACATCCTCTGTATTTCTACAGCCCATTAATTTTCACTTGAAGCAGCTTTTGGGGGCAAAAAACCCCACAAACCCCACCCATTTCCTCTTACTGTAGCTCCTGCTGCCCAATAACGTGCTTCCCATAGCAGATGCTCTGGCTTCATCCTCAGTGTGTCCCACATATTTCTAACTGCTTTCCTGTATAACTCTAGAGATTAAACGATCTTGATCTCGGATGAAAATCAGCTATTATTAATTCATCCTCATTTAATACTTAGTGTTTTTTAAGGCATTTCTGTGGATTTTCAGCTTTTACGTCCGTAAGATGGAACTACCATTCAAGAAAGATTCACTAGGTGATGCTTTTCATAACAAACTTCCATAGTAAACACAGTTGCCATTGTGCCGATCTCCGATAAAACATGAAATATCTACTGCCTTGTGGGTTGCCATCAAGTTTATAAATGGACTTGTATTTTCTTGTCTTCTATGTAAATACTTTAATTGGAAGTTAGATGTTTTTATTACTGATTATAAACTCTGTCTCTTAGGAACACTATCTAGTGTTTTGGGTTTTATTTGCAAATGTCTTCTGCTCATTAGATCATGTCTGCAACTTAAGTCAGTATGAGGAGGTATAAACAAATATAACCTGGGGCAATACTACTCAAAGACAGCGTAAGAGAGAATCCAGGTCTCTGTCAATGACATTGCTAAACAGTGTGACTAAAGGTATCCCTGTCACACGAGCCACTGTATGCTGAGACACGTCCTCAAACCGGAAAGACATTAACTATGTACAACACGTATTTTGCAAAAATTTGATGATAATTTTTGCCATGTATTTTATTGTATACTGATATATATGAGAATATTTTTGAGGATGTCCACTGCTTTCTTGAAACTGTGAACTTAAATGAATTGTTCCATGTAAAACTCCCTCTGCTGTTCCTATGGGAAGGAGGTGGACCTGTATATTTCATGACAAGTGAACTCATTCAATCACTCCCTTATCTATTCAGTACAACGTGGGAGATTTCCCTCTGAACCACGCTAGATGCTGTATCTACTTTTGGCCGTTGCTTCTTTTTGTTCATAAAACAATTTCCCTACAGAGAGATTTCCTTCCCCTGGACTTAGAAGATTTGAACGAATTTGTTGTCTTATCAGGGACCTCAATCCAACTCCATGTCACTGGCATTCACTTTTGTCTTCCTGAAGTTCTCAGGTTTTCTTAGCTCTTTCACTTCTTCCTTTATGAACGCTCCTATTCACAAAGACTATATAATTTGCTGTATTTACTTCATATCAGATTTAGGTTTTTTAATTTTTACAACAACAGTTCACTACATCTCTGAAAAAACACTCTATTCATATTTTAGAACTATTTTCTTTTTAACCCCTGCAAATCTGCCTCTTATGATTTCCTCTGATTAAAGATTTGGTTTAGATTTCTTAAAGCAATTCATTAATTCCATTGGTGACACTATCCTTCCTCATACTTTCGATTATTACTTCTCACAGTTTTTTCCCCCACGCAAGTTTGATCTGCATGTTCTTCCGAGTGCGCCTGAGTTGCTTTCTTTTGTTCCCTTTCTTCATGCAGTTCTGCCTTTCCTTGCCTTTCCACTACATGTTTGGAAGTTCTCAGCAGTTCCTGCAAACCTATTAACTTTGAATTCAAAGCTGGTTATGCATGAAACTATCCCTCAGTAGATGACGGCTTTTTTGAACAGTAGTTGTTGGCAATCTTTCTTTCTTAAAGAATTCCAAGGTACTTCTGTATAAGCTTACTTACATCTTATGGTATGAAACTTTCCAGAGAAAGTTTGCATTCTCATGACTTTCAGCAGCAGTTGTAACTAAAATGGTCTGTTGCTCTAGCTTATTTTGTAATGGTATTTTTTGGTTTATATAACTTTTTATGTATTTTCGTCAAGTTTATGGACTTGTCATTCAACTTTAACCTGAAAGGTCAGCAGACTGCTCTTTGTCTCTACCCTCTGTACTGGCTTCAGCAGTCTTATTAGGAGTCACAATCCACTGAAACAGCTTACACTGGTATACAACAAATTTGCCTGCATCCATTTCCTAAAAACCTGGAACAAAAGCTTAATTCAAGCGGGCTGCAGTGTTCTCACTCTATTAACACATTTCTCCACATAATTGCATAGATAGATTTTCACTTACACGTCTAAAAATTTAAAATTTGAAGCTTATAGATAAAAAAAGCATCAATGTAATTACACAAAAAGAAAGCAAAAATATGGTTTTAGTTACCTTTCTTTGTCTTGTAGGGTCCTCCACTGGGGTGTACATCTTGTAACGGGACAGATATTACCTTGGCTAAGCCAGCATTGATCATATATTGATAGAGACGTTTGAAAGTTCTCTCGCAAAGACCCTGATGCAAAGAGAAACGGCAAAAGTCATTGTAGCCCAAAAGTCTCACTTGCAGCTGATTAGTATCAAAGACATTCATGTTGCCTGTTCTTACACAGTATTTTGGGGTAAGATATCAAAGAAGGATCTTAAAAGCCTGCTAGTGCAGACAACAGGCAGAGCATGAATTGCTTCTGGAGCGTGTTCTATCCCTCCAACTCTACCGTCCAAACAAGCAGCAGCAACCAGCAGCAGCACTGTGTAAGCAAGAATTGCATGATGATATCCATCGACAAAACTTTTCTGAAACTGTGGATCGAACAGAACTCCTTCCTTATGACAAACAGCAAGAGTAACTTGATTTAGTGGGTTTTTAAGATCCTTCTTTTGACATCTTACCCCAAAATATTGTGCAAATTTCAAAAATGGACAGTATGAATTACTGCCTTTGATACTAATCATCTAGATTCCATGTGAGTGAGAATCTGAGAGAGTAATGAATCTCACCAGTTCCTCCCTCAAGCTTCCTAATGTTTCCATCTGGTTTGAACGAGCACATAGCATACTTGAGAGTTTCTCCATCAGAATGTCATATTTGCTCCTCCTAACCAAGAAAAGAAAATTATTTTAGATGTAAGCATGCACATAACTTCATAAACATGAGTGGTACCTTTACAAAATGTCAGTCACTAGAGAAAGTATGCTGAAGTGTTCTCAGAGTGGTTTAGGAATTACAGTTTTCTTTTCCTTCTGTGAATAGCACATGAGAGAATTTGTCACTAAGAGGAGACCCCAACCGAGGGAACGGTGACTAAGCCCAGGCTGTTACTTCATTGGCAATCCACAGAAGCACAAGTTCTAATCACAAATGAGATAGGAAAACAAAAAATCTAATGTGTTGGAAGCGAGAACACTCAAAATTAACAGACTGACTAGTGCTATAGTAAGAAGAGTTGGGCTCACGCAGGCAGGTGATAGGCACTAGAATACCCTGTTGCTTATAGCTACAACACAAGTTCGTTTTAAACTGTCCAGCATTCAGAAGAGGAGTTAGTAAAGAAATGGCAAAAAGTCAGTACTAAGAAACTTTGACGGTTCTGTGACAACAGAGCAAACTTTCATCATAGTACAAGGTTACAGTCTACCCAGGAGTTCTTCAAAACATCTGAGTGGCACACACCTATCAACATGAAAGCGAGTCAGAAGTAGAAGAATTGAGTGTTGCTGTGCTCCACTTGGTAGTCTTATGACATGGGACTGCATTGTTATGAGACCATTTCTGTCCAATACTCTTCGGTGATAATGCATTTTTCCAGCATCCACTCTGAAAAAAAAAAAAAAGAAAAAAGATGGCAAGATACTATAGGCATTGGAACTTCCGTAAACAAATTCTAACTATCCAGTATCCCACCACGCCTCACCTAAATTACCTGTGGTCGTAGTGACATACATTATATTAATTTTCAAAGTGACAATCTCAAAATTAGGAAGTGCCAAAATTAAAATAATATATGAAATTGATTTTCATAGTTAATCCAATTAAACAGAAATACCTCTGATCTTAACTTACAATCTTTATGCACAATCAGCGTGTTATGACATGGTTTGATGAGACAGCTGAACCAGTATTATATCCCCCTGCCCTCTTTCTCCCTCCTCCCTTTCTAACTCCTACTACCATACACTCCCTGCCCTCCTTGTGATGGCTCTGGTATTTATCTCACTACTCCTTGGCAAGCTGACTCAGGCCACTGCAGATTTCCCTCCCACCCCCATCATCTTAGTTGCCTGAAAGGGCTGCTTGGGTGGCAATAAACAAGGCTGGTGTGATTTGCAAGCCACACGTGCTTCATCTCCCAGAAACAGTGAATCCTCAACAGCAATACTAATATCCTCCAGCACAAAACCAGTGTTCACCCCAAGGCTGTGCGATGCTCCTCCACCAACAAAATCACAGTCTAGGTTAGAAGCTGGTAACGCAGGCTTCCATTCTGGTCAAGTAGAGAAAGATGGTACACAGGGCAAATGCTGGGGACAAAAGGTGGGCATCCAAGAATCTCTTCAGAACTTGGGCAGGAACACATGCTTACTCAGCAGTTTAGAAAAGGAAATGAGAATCACCCTTCCATCCCAAATCTGAAGAAAAACCTGATTTAGAGAAAGCAACAACTTCCACAAATTAGAAGCCTGCATACTGACCCCGTAGACAATCTCTGGTTCCATGAGCAAACATCAGGAAGCGTAACAAACCCAAGGAAGAGACCAATACAATTCTAGCAACACAGGCTCCAAGAACCAAGTGCTCCTGGTAGTAAGGATGAGGAACTACCAGTACAGACAGGACTTTAAATCAATATACAGGAACACTTGGACAGAACTTTGTAACCAGTGGAAACTTATCAGCTTCAATTTAATTCATACAGCAAGATACAAACTTACTTGAAAGCCCCGCTGTGAAGGTCCCTCTGAAGCTCTCCTTGCCACCTAGCACGACCCAAACGCTCCAATATGCAGTAGGAGAAGTCAGGGAGCTTTAAGTCAGGGTCCCCCTCCCAGCCTATCAAAGCTCTGTAACGCTGGTCTTGGGAAGCAACAATGACTAGTTGCTCTCCCCATCTGAGAAACAGACGGGAAAGTAGTAAAATATTATTAGTTCCACAAAAACCAGACAGATCAATCACTTTCTCCCCACACATAAAAGCCAGCTGATCAATCACTTTCTCCCCACCAACACCATTCTTGGTATCATCTGCATAAACCGAGTGAGGACTAAATTTTAAGACTTCAGTTAAAACTCCTTTAATGCCAGATATAAGGATTTCACTCACTTTTCAACAGCTTCTACGTAAGTATAACACGGCTGCAAATCCTTCATCCTTATTTCATCAGTGATATCTATTCTCTCTTTAAAATACTGGCAGGAACCTTGTATGCCATCTTTATTATCCAAAACCATGTGGACAGGATAAATATCGTCTGAAGGGAGAGGATCTCTTTTGGTTTCCAGTATTCCTGTCTCAAGGTCTATTTCTTCGTATCTGAAATAAAAGCAGAGAGCCAACATTTAACCAAGCAAGGGGGGTTTGGAACCGAAATACAAGATCGTCACAAACAATACCAATACCTCTACCGAGTATCTTGAAAAAATGAAACTGGGTTGAAACCTCGAAACTGGAAGAACACGAAGAGCAGAGCCGTGCTCCTCGAGTGTGACCCAACCCTCTTGGCATGCAGAGTACAGGAGGCAAGAGGAGGGGAATACTTTACTTGATCTTCAAAAACAGAAGGATGTTGAAGCAGTGGGAACAAAAGGAACGCGTATAAGTGCTAGTTTACAGACAAGCAAAACAGCAGGGCACAAACTGAAGCAGAGGCAGTTCCAGCTGAACATGAGGAAGAACTTCTTCCCTCTGAGGGTGACAGAGCCCTGGAACAGGCTGCCCAGGGAGGCTGTGGAGTCTCCTTGTCTGGAGATATTCAAGACCCACCTGGACAAGGTCCTGTGCAGCCTGCTCTGGGTGACCCTGCTTCGGCAGGGGGTTAGGCTGGGTGACCCACAGAGGTCCCTTCCAACCCCGACCATTCCGTGATTCTGTGAACAGGTGCATCCCCCCCGAGGAACCGGGACGCCCAAACTCTGCTCGCACATGAGGAGGGAAACCCACACAGGACTCCCACATGGCTCTCGAAACGACAGACCAGAACCTCGCCCCGCCTCGGCGCCGCCAGGCAGCCGCCTCGCTGCTCTGCCAGCGCAGCCGGAACAGCTCCAGAGGCCGGGGAGGGGCGGCTGCGGGGCCGGGCCTGGGGTGTCCCCGCTGAGGAACCAGGACCCCCCCGTGCTGAGGAAGGAGTCGTGTCCCGCCCCGGGCAGCTGCGGGCAGGGAAGCATGGGGCGGGGCGGGCGCGGCCCCCTCACCGGTCGTGCAGGCGGAGCGGCGGGCGCGCGCGCGGCAGCAGGTAGAAGCGCAGGCCGGGCTGGGCGCTGAGCGCGGCCCACAGCAGCTGC